>Ga0209515_10000451_pt1 | contig 75792 bp, 82 predicted proteins | sample Subgroupgradi54m_FD_187454 | JGI IMG/M metagenome (GOLD analysis project Ga0209515, IMG submission 187454) | Subsurface groundwater microbial communities from S. Glens Falls, New York, USA - GMW60B uncontaminated upgradient, 5.4 m (SPAdes)... ...
TTGACTTCTATGAACTTCGTTTTTGGTATCAAGGTAAACTGATCAAGGTTGAACGTATGAAAATTAAGGACTTTTTACCTGTCCACTTTTAATTCAAAAAGTGTCCACTTTTAAAAAGTTGGTAACATAATGAACTTCCATCAAACATAACCCCTGGGCCGGGGCGGTTGGGCCGGCGGCTTTGCGATTTTTGGCCTTTAAAATTTTCTGAATGCTTGCCTTGGGCCGTTTGCCTGAACCAATTTCTAACAACGTACCGACAATATTTCGAACCATCTTATACAAAAACCCATCGGCTTCAATATCAATATAAATGAAATCTGCGCTTTTTTTAATTTGGATTTTTTTAATCGTCCGAATGGTCTTCTTTTCTGACCTGGAAATATCCGCTGCCTGAAACGATTTAAAATCTTTTTTTCCAAGAAGACTTTTGGCCTCGCGGCGCACCAAAGTTAGATTCAGATGATGGGAATAGAAAAAACTGAAATGCCGCTCAAGCGCGCTTCGGCTTGGACGATTTAAGATCAAATAACGATAAGTTTTGCTTTTAACGCTGTATTGCGCGTGAAAACTTAGAGGAACGATTTCGGCATGAGTGACTGAAATATCTTCGGGGAGCCAGGCATTCAGGGCTTTTAAAATCTGCAGCGGCGTCATCGTCGAAGTAGTTTTAAAATTCGCTACTTGCGCTTTGGCGTGGACTCCGCTGTCGGTTCGTCCGGAGCCGGTTATTCGATATTTTTTCTTAAAAATTTTTGAAAGAACTTTTTCAATTTCGACTTGAACCGTGCGCTTACTTTTGTCCTGAACCTGCCAACCGTTGAAATGCGTGCCGTCGTATTCGAGAGTGAGTTTGATGTTTCGCGTGGTTGACATAAGCAGACTTCAAATTATTTCTTAACCAACTCCTCGGCAATTTGAACCGCATTTAAGGCCGCGCCTTTGCGCAGATTGTCTGCGACGATCCAAAGCCACAGGCCATTCTTAACAGCTGGATCTCGGCGGATTCGGCCGACAAAGACTTCGTCTTTCCCTTCGCAGTCGCGGGGCATGGGGTAGATTTTATTTTTTGGATCATCAATAACGGCGATCCCCGGAGATTTGCGAAGCAAACTGCGTACCGCCTCAGGGGTGATGGGCTTTTGGGTTTCAATATAAACCGCTTCAGAGTGTCCGATTTTAACAGGCACACGAACCGTTGTGGCAGAAATTTTTATATTCTTGTCATGCAAAATTTTGTGTGTTTCATGGACCAGCTTCATCTCTTCGGTCGTGTACCCTTCATCCGTAAAACTCCCGATGTGAGGGAAAATATTGAACGCAATAGATTGATCCATCGTGTGAGAAATTTCTGTCTTATCATTGTTGGCCCAGGCCTTGAATTCTGCCTCGGCCTGCACAATCCCGCCGCGGCCGCTTCCGGAAACTGCTTGATACGTGGAAACGATCACTCGCTTTAATCCAGCTTTTTTATGAATGGGGCTAAGCGCAACTACCATCTGGATCGTTGAGCAATTCGGGTTGGCAATGACGCCTTTGTGTTTTTTAATGTCCACGGCGTTGGCTTCGGGGACAACGAGCGGAACACCCGGATCTAATCTAAAATCCGCGCCATTATCAATCACAACAGCCCCTGCCTCGATGGCTAAAGAGGCATAAGTAACGGCAGCTCCTTTTTCTCCTTCGGTACCGGCAAAGAGAACGATATCGAGGCCGTTGAAGGAATCATCAGTCAACTGCTCGACGCTATAACTTTGGTCGTCGACTTGAATCGTCCGGCTGCTTCGGGCAAAAACTTTCAGTTGATTGATAGGAAACCGGCGCTGGCGAAGGACTCTGAGCATTTCTTCGCCGACCGCTCCAACGCCGACCACGGCTACATTATATTTTTTCATTATTTCTTCCTATTGCTTTCACTACCAAATCCCCCACCTCAGTTGTCGAATATCCCATCTGCCCGGCGGCCAAATCTTTCAATTTCGTTCGAACAACTTTCTGCACCGAGGCCTCGATCATCTGGGCAGCACGAATTTCTCCCAAATTCTCCAGCAGCATCGAAAGGGCACAAATCGCCGCCAAAGGATTGATCACATTTTTTCCAGTGTATTTCGGAGCCGATCCGCCGATCGGCTCAAACATCGAAACCCCTTTGGGATTAATATTTCCGCCGGCGGCAATCCCCATCCCACCTTGAATCATCGCGCCCAAATCCGTGATGATATCACCGAACATATTATCGGTCACGATCACATCAAACCATTCCGGATTTTTTACAAACCACATTGTCGTTGCATCGACGTGGGCATATTCCGTTTTTACATCCACGTATTCTTTCGCCACTTCATGAAAAGTTCTTTCCCAAAGATCAAAGGCATAGGTTAACACATTGGTTTTGCCGCATAAGGTGAGCACTTTGCGTTTGCGGTTCTTTCGGGTGTATTCAAAGGCATAACGGATGCAGCGTTCGATTCCATGTCTCGTATTATAGGAAACCTGCGTTGCAATCTCAATGGGCGTTCCCTTATCTTTAAACTCGCCTATTCCTTTATAAAGACCTTCGGAATTTTCGCGGACAACCACAAAATCGATATCTTCCGGTTTTTTATTTTTCAACGGGCAAAAACGTTCGTCGTATAACTTGACCGGACGCAGATTAATGTATTGGTCCAAATCGAAACGTAATTTAAGAAGAATTCCCTTTTCTAAAATTCCAGGCTTTACACCGGGGTGACCGATCGCGCCCAGATAAATCGCATTGAATTTTTTTAAATCATCAATCGCCGAGGCCGGCAAAACCTCACCCGTGCGCAAATACCGCGCCCCGCCGAAATCAAAGGAAACTGTTTCGTATTTGAAATTAAATTTTTTCGAGACGGCCTGAAGAACTTTTAATCCTTCAGCAATCACTTCGGGCCCGGTTCCATCGCCGGGGATTATCGCTATTTTATAATTTTTCATATTATTCTTTGAATTTTTTGACAACCAACGTGGCATTATGACCGCCGAACCCTAAGGAATTGGACAACGCCGTATTGACTGTTAGTTTTCTGGCGTGATTGGGGACATAATCCAGATCGCACTGCGGATCGGGGGTTTCGTAATTGATCGTTGGGGGAACAATATTATCGCGCAGCGCCAGCACACAAACCGCAAACTCAACGCCGCCGGCAGCGCCCAATAAATGACCGGTCATGGATTTGATCGAACTGATCGGCACCTTCGGGGCATATTCCTTAAAAACTTTTTTGATCGCCAGGGTTTCGACCTTATCGTTTAATTCCGTCGAAGTTCCGTGCGCGTTGATATACGAAATATTTTCTGGTTTTAGACCCGCGTCCTTCATGGCTAATTCCATGGCCTTGGCCGCGCCCAATCCTTCGCTATCGGGTGCGGTCACATGATAGGCATCGGAGGTTCTTCCATAACCGGCCATTTCCGCGAGGATATGAGCGCCGCGGGCTTTCGCGTGTTCCAAAGATTCCAGAATGGCGATTCCTGCTCCTTCGGCCATGACAAAACCGTCTCGATTCAATTCAAAAGGACGGCTCGCTTTTTCCGGTTCATCATTTCGCTGACTTAATGCTTTCAAGGCGCAAAAGCCTCCGACTCCCAGAAGAGTCGTGGCACTCTCGGTCCCGCCGGCAATCATCACATCCGCGTCACCGTATTGAATCATTCGAAATGCATCGCCGATGGCGTTCGATGCGGTCGCACAAGCCGTTGCCACACAGCTCACCGGGCCTCTTGCCCCGGTTGTGATTGAAACTTGTCCTGAGGCCTCATTGATGATAATCCGAGGAATAAAAAACGGGGAAATCTTGCTGGGACCTTTTTGTAAATATTTATCGTATTCTTTTTCCATCGTGCGCATACTGCCAATTCCAGAACCAATGAGAACACCCACGCGATCAAGATTGACATTTTTTAGGTCTAATTTCGCCTGAGCAATAGCTTCCTGGGTTGCAACAACCGCAAACTGAACAAACCTGGAAAGATGCCGCGCTTCCTTGGTTGAAAAATGATCAAGTTCATTATAATCAATGACATTTCCACTGATACGGCAGTCAAACTGGCTGGCGTCAAAATGGGTAATGGGACGAATTCCACTTTTTCCTTCTAAAAGGGCTTTCCAAAATTTCTCGCTTCCAGTCCCAACCGGAGAAATAATCCCTAATCCCGTCACAACAACTCGTCTTTTTTCCATAGTCATTAAAAAGAATTGCCCCCCATACCGTATGGTATAGAGGGCATCATTTATGGTAGAGATTCTAAATCATTCCCGTTCAACTGATTATTTAGCAGCAGTCTTGGTTTCAATATAGCGGATGGCATCACCAACCGTCGTCATTTTCTCCGCGTCTTCATCGGGGATTTCCACACTGAATTCCTCTTCCAGGGCCATGATGAGTTCAACCGTGTCCAGGGAATCAGCCCCCAGATCATCAATGAATGATGCCTTTGGGGTGACTTCTTCGGGTTTAACCCCTAACTGTTCTGCAATGATGGACTTAATTTTTTCTTCGACTGCCATTGAAATGCCTCCTTTTATTGTATTGCCATACCTCCATCCACAAGGATGGTTTGACCGGTAATATAATCTCCATCCTTCGAAGCAAGAAATACACAGACGTCTGCCACATCCCGTGCCGTTCCAAATCTTTGAAGGGGAATATTTTTTAAAATTTCTTCGCGGGTATTTTCTGATAATTGCGCTGTCATATCGGTTTGAATGTATCCCGGGGCCACGCAATTGACCGTGATGCCGCGGGATGCAACCTCACGGGCAATGGATTTAGAAAATCCGATAATACCGGCCTTACTAGCTGCGTAATTTGCTTGACCAACGTTTCCGGTGACTCCAATGATCGAGGTGATACTGATGATCTTTCCTTTTCTGGCCTTCACCATCGGCTTCATGACACTCTTGGTGCAATTAAAAACGCCTCGTAAATTGATGTTTAAGACGTCTTCCCAATCTGTTTCATTCATCCTCAGGAGCAAATTATCTTTCGTTATGCCAGCGTTGTTCACTAATATATCAATGTGATTATATTTGTCAAGAATTTTATTGACGATTTCTTCAACACTTTTCAAGTTTGTCACATCACAGCCAAAACCTACAGCATTCAACCCCTGTTGAACCAATTCCTGGCTGACTTGGGATGCGATCTGCTGATCGCGCCCGATAATGACCACGCTTGCTCCCTCTTGGGCAAAAGAAACAGCGATCTCTTTGCCAATCCCCCGGGTTGATCCGGTGACTAAAACGACTTGATCTTTGAAATGCATGATGATTTTTCTCTTTTCCATCATTCAATAATGAACCGCCGGCGCCACCTCCAACACAAAATCCCGCACAAACTCCCTCTCATAAAAATCCCGGTTGACCACTTGATCATTCCAAAACAGGATGTCGATATCAATAATCCGGGGTCCATACTTTTGGGAAGCGTTCTTGGTTCTCCCCATCCGGAATTCAATTTTTTTTAAATCAAGTTGAAACAATTCCCGCTCCAATTCGGTCTCAATAAGAAGCGCGCCGTTTATAAAATCCGGTTGATCCACTAACCCAACGGGTTTAGTTCTAAGAAATCTTGATTCGCTTAAAATCTGGAATCTCTCAGAAATCAATCTCTTGGCAAGACCGATATTTTTTTGAGGTTCAATGTTAGAACCCAAAACGATGATACTTGTATTCATTTTTAGCGTTTGAAACTCAGTTCAACCGAAACCGAACGGGCAAACCGCAGCGCATGGGGTTTATCGACCCGGACGGTTGCCTGTTTTACTTTGGAGTTTTCCATCACCATCTTGAGAATAAAATCCACGAGACTTTCCAACAAAAAAAACTGCGAGGATTCGACCTCTTCGATGATTCTTTTGGCGAGACTACGATAATCAACAGCCGTCTTGATGCTATCAAGCTTACGCGATTGGCGCGAATCATATTCCAGTACGATATTAATAATCACGTCCTGCTTTTTCTTTCGTTCCCAATCATGGATTCCGATGATCGTCCGTAACAACAAATCGGTGATTCGCACTTTAGCCATGGGGCCTTTCTTAAGCGGTTAAGTGCTCGCCGCCGTCATTAAAAATAAACTGCCCGGTCAGGTAATCGTTTTCAATCAAGAATCTGACGGATTGTGTTATATAAAGAAGACCTCCCTTTCGTTTCAAAGGAATATTCTGGGCCATCCGCTCCAAAGACGCTCTTCTTTCACCCTGCGCCGGCAGGATCAACCCCGGAGCAATGCCGTTTACGCGGATATCCGGAGCAAATTCGACAGCCGCCAATTTCGTCATATCCGCGAGACTTTTTTTCATCAACAAATAAGCCACGTGATTGGTTTTGTTTTTGACTATATTCGCATCCAGAAAATTGATGATCTGCCCCTTTTTACAAAGCCGGAAAAATTCACAGGATAAAACAAAAGGGGCTTTGAGATTGATCGCGAAATGATCATTAAAGAGTTTTAAATCCTTTACGGCAAATTTCGATCTCTCAAAAATGGAAGCGCTGTTGACCAGAAGATTAAAGCTTGGAAATTTTTTAACAACATCACTGATCAAATTTAAAGTTTGGTTTTCATCGGACAAATCGCAGGAAAATAATTCGCAGCGAACACCCTTTTGCCTGATTTTAGCCGCGCTCACCTCAGCCTGTTCTTTCGAATGATGATAATGGAGGGCGACGTTGTATCCTAAAGACGCCAGCTCCAAGGCAATGGCCTGGCCGATCCTTCGGGCTCCACCGGTGATGAGCGCTGTTTCTCGACCATGTTTTTTATTCATCTGAAATTTTTTAATCGTGAATAAGACTTAAGAACTCGGCCCGTGTTGAAATTTCTTTTCTGAAACTCCCGAGCATGCACGAGGTTTTCATAATGGAATTTTGCTTCTCAACACCGCGCATCATCATGCATAAATGCTTGGCTTCAATCACAACCCCCACCCCCTTAGCCTCCGTAAATTGCATGAGCGCTTCGGCAACTTGCCTGGTCAAATTTTCTTGAACCTGCAGACGCCGGGCAAAGACATCCACCACCCGCGCGACTTTCGAAAGTCCGATAATTTTGCCGTTGGGGATATACCCGACGTGGCACTTTCCAAAAAATGGCAGTAAGTGGTGTTCGCAGATGGAATACAGTTCAATATCTTTGACGATGATCATCTCATCGTCTTCCGATTCAAAAATGGCATTATTGATGACTTTTTTAATATCTTTGGTATACCCCTGCGTTAAATATTGCCACGCCTGGGCGGCACGTTTGGGAGTATCCCGGAGCCCTTCGCGGCGGGGGTCTTCGCCGATTGCTTGCAAAATTTTCTTAAACAGGTGTTCCATGAAGATTTCCTTTCCGAGGTCAATTTTTAAGACGGGCGCATATTATCATAGGCATCCAGCTCTGTCAAATATCAGGTGCGCAGTTAATCTTCTTCAAAAACCCGGACATATCCGCTTTGCTCTTTGGTTGAAATGGTCAAACAATGATCCTTGTCACATAACGACCAGCTTACTTTTGTGATTTTTCCGTCTGGCTGGAAATCAATAGCTGGTTTTTCTGCAAGGATTCGAATTTCCATTGGAATCTTAAATGCCCTACCCAACCGGCCCGGAATGGGGGAAAAGTGCAGCGAGAGTTTTTTCTCTGGAGAGTTGGAATCTGCTTTCTGCAGACGATATTGTTTGGTTTTGGGATTAAGAGTTAATTGAAAAACCTGCCGCTGGATGAGGGCCCGGCTTTGGGCGTAACGCATCAGAGAAGCGAGATCGTTTGCGGTGCGTTTTAATAAAATCGTGGAATAGGTTCGGCTTAAATTAGGGATGGCTAATCCGGCCATGAACCCAAGGATCAAGAGAACCAGTAAAATTTCAATCAGGGTAAACCCGAATCGTTCATTTATTCCAGTTCGTGATATCATCGCTGCTCTCGACACCATCGGATCCTAACGAAGAAAGATCATACTCTTCGGTGTTATGGACCCCGGGACAGACATACTGATATTCATGTTTCCAGGGATCCAGTGGATTTTTTCTTCTTTTAAGATACGGGCCGTTCCAGTTGGATGGGACTGGCGATGAGGCGGGTTTTTCGTTTAACGCTTTTAATCCCTGCTCGGTCGTGGGATAACGGCCGTTTCCCATCTCGTATAAATCTAAAGCCGTGGCTAAATTGGATTCGATATCCGCGCGCGCGGCAGCGATGCGGGCTTGCTCGCCTTTTCCAAATAAGTTAGGCGCGATCATCCCAACGAGAATTCCCAGAATGATAACCACCAGAAGAATTTCAATCAGGGTAAATCCCTTGTGTAATGTTTTTCTCATAAAAGATTAATCACCTCGCGGGGAAGCCGTTTAAGTTCCTGACTTCCCAAAACTTTGATGGACCAGCGTAAAAGGTCGAGTTTTCGTTTTAACTGCGGCCCCGGTTCTTTGGTGCTGGAAAGTCGTTTACGGGATAAAAAAAGATTTTTACGCAAAGTGTTAAAAACCAGACTCGCCTCACGCGGACGGTTGTGTCCGAGTTCAATTGTGTTATTCAAACTGGCATAGGCGAGTTCATTGACGGTTTCGTTATAATGATCGAGTTTTTGAATCAGCGCCGGGACCATCGAATTAAAATATTTGTAGCGGTCCATCAAACATAAGGTGTGCATGATTTCGACCTCAACAAACGTAGAATCCGTATGATTGAGCCGGCGGATAAGGATCTTTTCTATTATTCCTTTTTCCGGAGATAATATTTCGCGGCTGAAGCGTTCTTTAAAAATCCTGACCGCAGCGGCACTTTTATACGCGCTCAAAGTATCGTCTTTAATCATCTCCAATAAAATTTCTTTAGGTTCCGTACTATACTTTTGGGCATAACCGTCTAAAAGCATATTGTCATCGAAGATCGTATACTGAGAATCCGCCACCCATCCCTCCTGAATATGACTGATGCAAAGGGAAAGAAATACAAGTGTCATTGCGATCATTTTTTGCGAAGCAATCTTTATTTTCATAATACCAACTCCAAGGAAACGTCTATGGATTTTCTTGAATGCGTGAGTTCTCCGATGGAAATACGGTCAACGCCGGTTTGCGCGACCGCCCGAACGTTTTTCAGTTTAATACCACCCGAGGCTTCCAATAAAGGTCGGCCTGATTTTTTTTTCATGCGGTTCAGCCGTACAGCTTCACGCATATCACTTATCGACATATTATCAAGTAAAATGACATCCAGCTGAATTTCTAAAATTTTTTTAAATTGTGCAAGATTTTCTACTTCAACTTCAATCCTCTTTTTATTTTTTTTACGAAGAGAATAGATCGCCTCAGAAATTGTTTGTCCAGCCGCTTCGAGCGTTTTCCAGTGGTTGTCTTTAATAAAAATCATTTCATCCAAAGAATCGCGGTGGTTCGTTCCCCCGCCGCAACGGACCGCTTCACGTTCTAAAAATCTTAAAGTCGGTGTCGTTTTACGCGTGTCCATCACCAGCGTTTTATACGGCTTAACCGCTTGAACGAATTGATTCGTCTTGGTGGAGATTCCTGAAAGATAAGAAAGAAAGTTCAAGGCCGTGCGTTCACCCGACAAGATGCTGTGGGTTTTTCCTTTGATCTGCGCGATTTTTGTGAGAGAAGAAACATGGTCACCGTCTTTGTGGAGAGTAGAAAATTTTATACTTTTATCCAGAGTTTGAAAAACTTGCCGTGCAACCTTAAGTCCGCAGAGTACTGCTGATTCTTTGACGATGATATACGCTTGGGCGAATTGATCTGAGGGGATAAGCAGTTTTGTGGTTAAGTCTTTTGTGGCTGCGTCTTCTTGAAGAGCTGTTGCGATAATTTTTTTAAACATTGAAGCCATTATAGACTTGAGGGAAAATTTATTCAAGTGAATCTAAATCCTACAAAAGAATTCCTGCCGGATTATTTTGGGGAGCATTGCTGGATCAGGTTATTGAACTGTAGACAAAGATTAGCTAAACGCGCGTGAATATCCAAGCTTTCGGGCTGCCGATCAAGGGCTTTTTCGTAGAGTTCAAGGGCTGACTCAGGTTGATCGAGTTTTTCATAAGCATACGCAAGATTAAAGAGTGCGTCCACCTGATCGGGATTGACAGAAAGAACTTTTTTATAATAATCAACCGCTTCCCGCATTTGACCCTTTAATAAAAAGATATTGGCGAGATTATACATTAAATTCGTATCCCCAGGACGAAGTTTCAGGGCCTGCTCATAGGACTCTTGGGCTTTCTCGTATCGCCCTTGTTTTTCAAAGACAATTCCTGATTTGTAAAATTTTAGATAATCAATCCTCGCGGCACTGAGTTTAATGGGCCGAAAAATAATAAAAAATAAAACGATCAAAGAACTGATGATCAAGACTCGTTTCAACCGGCGCTGTCTAACCTGTTCGGCCAGCCAGCAAAAGGCGAAAGCTTCGTAGATCATCAAAAACGGCAGAATGGTTGCGCGGTGTTTGGTTTCTACAAAGAAAATTAACGTAAAAAGGATTTGAGAAGCAATCAGTAAATTCAGAAATACCGTTTGAGGATACAAACGAAAATTTAAGCCAATTGCTAAAAGTGCCAGCGGACAGATCACTGAAAACGAATTCAGATCAAACCGATCTTTCCATTCTTTTTGCAGCAGCAAATCAACGTCATCCGCTCCCTCGTGTTCCAGAAAAAAATAATAGAGTTTATTTTTGAGTAGTTGAAAATATTTTGACGGGGAATTTTGAATAAATGAAAAAGCCTGGTCTTTCCAAAAATTAGAAACCTCCAAAGGATTAAGTTTCCGTTTCAATATTTGCTGTGCCCTGATCTGCTGGTCTTCATCCTGCCCAGCGTGCGTGGGACGGATAAAATCCAGATTTTCAAATATCCCCGAACTTCTAGCATTATTCCCGACATAAAAACTGAAACCGCTTTGCGCGCTAACCAAAATCCAGCTCCCCCCAACGATTCGATTCCTTAACGACACCGGAAGAACGATACAGACGACACCGATGAATAAACCTATCAAGATTCGCTGCAGCGCTGCAGTTTTTCTAAAACGCCAGCAAAGTACACCAGCCAACATAACCAAGAACAAAAAGAATTTTCCGTCTGCCAACATGCTTAAGCCGATCAATAATCCAAGGATGAACCACTCTTTGAAAGGAGAATCTTTTTTTAAGTGCAGCAAGCCCAGAACGATTAAAAGACTTAAATTAATGATCAACGTCACCGGCGTCATCAACCAGTCGTAATCAATCAGCATAAAATTGGAGGCCATCAAGATCGATGCCAGGATGGCAACGCGGCGGGAAAAAAGAGTGAGGCCAACATAATAAACCAACACACAATTCAAAGATCCTAAAATCAAATGAATCAGACGAATGATTTCTTGATGTCCTAATGTCAGTCGCTCAATGACGGCCAGGAAATACGGATACAACGGCATTCCCCAAAAAATCTGATGCCCGATCCAATCGCCCCGGGCAATTTCGTGAGCCCATTCTTGATAATAGAGAACATCGCTGGCCGGGGCATCGTAGAAGAAATAATATTTTTTGAGGAAAAACGAATATACCAGACGGAAAATAATGGCGATCGAAAAAAGCAGAATGGCGGTCAAAACATTTTTTTTGTTATCGCTTGAGGGCATAATCCAGGAAAAGGTTGGCAAAGGAAATAACACAGATCGCGGCTGTATCCACTTTCAGGACATTGTTGCCGAGAGAAATCGGAATACAGCCCGACTCTAAAGCCTTTGAAATTTCACCGGGTGTAAAATCTCCTTCGGGACCGATGAAAAACACAATTCTTTTGAAGTCTTTTAAATTTTTTTTCTGAAGGGTTTCGAAAAGATTTTGCCGTTCACGGGATAAAGATGCAATGAACCTTAGGCTTTGTTGATCGGTGTCTTGAAAAATTTTAGGAGTCGTTGTTATCGGAAGGATGCGGGGAATATGGACGCGTCCTGATTGTTTTGCGGCATTCACTGCGACCGTGCGGTAACGATCAACTTTTTTTTCCAGTCGCTCTGTGTTAAGTGCTATTTCGGTGCGTTCGGTTTTGAGCGGGATGATTTCATTAACGCCCAACTCTGTACATTTTTCAATAATAAATTCAAACTTGGCGCGTTTGGGGATCGCGCAGGCCAAAACTACATCGATCCCGCGTTGGTGGGTTTTAGGAAAAACGTAGTCCCTTCGAATTTCGACTTTATTGTTGTTCATGGTCACAATGGTTCCCACGATTTCTTTGTCACGCCCATCAAAAAGGCGGATTTGTTGTCGGGATTTCAGGCGCAGGACATTTTGAAGATGGTGAATTTCTTTGCGGTCTGTGATGGAAATAATTTCTTGTTCAAGATCACTGTGGGGAGAAAAGAAACGATGCATTGAAAGTGAAATGGTTCTGCTTCGCCCTTCAACGATTGAACGATAGTATGGGCTTCGCAGCAATTTTGTTGTCAGTGTGCTGGCGTAATTCCTACGAAGCTCTACCAGCATTTAGTTGGCGCAGGGCGAAGTAGAATGGATCGGGCGGGGATCGAACCCGCGGCCTCTTGATTGCGAACCAAGCGCTCTCCCAAGCTGAGCTACCGACCCATGTATGTTGTTTAAAGAATATTTAATTTATCGACGGACAGGTGGAAGTATAACAAAAGTTTAGGAGGCAATCAATATTTATTGGGTAAGTTTTTTGAACCTAGTTGAGAAGATAATTGTACTTAACCGAACTCACCTCAAACCGTTTTCTTGAATCCAACGGACGTAACGATGGTGAAATATAACTCATATTGGGTGGATTAGGTCTTTTAGCATCCTGATTTTGTTTAGTAGGAACAGAAACATTATTGGGCTGTTGCTCCAAACTACTTAAAAGCAAAGGCAAACTGACCGGCTTTTCATAGAGGAAGATCGGAATAAACCCTTCAATCTTCATATCGCCGATGGGCTGTTGGTTGATAGGAAGAGGGCTTCCGTTTCCATCCCGTTTGATTTGAAAATCGAGTAATTTAGGAAGGTTAAGATTGATACCACCGACGTCTTTGACGTTTACATTACTGGTAGCAACTTTTGTTGCTCGACCCTGTGCCAAATTTTCTCCTAGAGCTATCGGGCTACCTTCTGCATCAGGATGGCGTTCTGTCAGTGATGCATTGTCAACGGCACCAACGGTAGTCAAAAGATCGGTATGCTCTTGATAAGTTTTTAAAAGAGCCATTGATTTCCTAGCCTCATCAAGGGAGACACTTTCGTCTGGACCGGCACCCATCCAAGTACTTGCTGTTAACTGATCTTTTTCAAAATTATCCGGATTGCCTATAATATTACCAAAAAGGCGTATATGCTGCTCGACAACCGAAGGTAATCTCCCTTTATAATAACCTTTAAATGATGCATCGATATTAGGATCACTCTTATAGGGCATCTCAGTTATCCCACGCTTTAAATAGCGTGTACCGTTCTTGTAGAGGATTGAAACTACTGTCTCTCCCCCAACTAATTCAAGCGTTCGAACTGGTTGCCAAACCCCTGAGAGAGTCATGTCGTAAAGTGTTTCTCCTTCTCTAAAAACTACCCCTAAAATAACGGTGTCTTTACCGTTCAATTTAAATGGTCGTTCAATTCTACTTAGAATAATTTTTGTTCCTGCCTCAATGTAAATATATTCCTCAGTTAATTTGATAATGCTATTTTGTATGTACACGCCATCCCCGAACTCGATTGTCACATTGGGCTTTCCGCTTCCGTTAAGAATAGTTACGTTTTCTAGCGTAACGACGTTTCTGTCATCAGTCTTTAAAGTTACCCCCGGGCCGATGATGACTCTTCCCTTCTTCACAATACCTCGTTCTCCTCTTGCTCTGACCTCAGCATTTCTGTCGTCATAAGCTTCTGCCTCCTCAGTTGTCTTGCCTCTATCTGTAAAATCATCCACACTGGCAGCAATAATCTGTCCACGGCCAACCGAAAATATCTCGTGCATTTGTGTCAATCCATCTTTGACTTCTTGAGGATATTTGCTATTGGGTATTTTTTTATCATCGAATTGTGCCCCAATAACCATATCAAAATATCCCCAACCATATTCATCAAGACGTTTTTTTTCTGATGTTGTTCGGGCGGCTATTTCGACATGGTCCCAAAAAGCTGTGCTCTTATAAAAAATCAAGAATGCATTCGGGATAATAAAATGAGTGTTAGATTTTTTTAACATTTCTAATATTTCGATTGGATTCGGTTTTTCTTTAAAATCTACAAGTCGTCCTGTCTGCGGATGTGAAAAATTTTCACCCAGCTGAGTTAATCTTTCCACTTTATGAAAAAATCCTACCATCCTGGGATCTCCCTTTTGCCGAAGATTTTTTTCTGCTTCAGTATAATCCCCTCCAGAAACACTTAAAGCCCTATCTAATTCCCCAAAAAAATAAGTTTTTTGTTCCTGTGGAAAAGCTGCTTCTCCTTGACCATGAATCACCATCGACCACGATGGATCTTCGTTGTCCAAGTTGCGTTCAAATCTGGTTCCGTAAGATAGTTCTCCCGGGGTATAATCCCCATCGGAGGCCGTCCAATAGACTCTTCCATCTCCAAAATTTTGATGCTGAAGTCTGACCTTTCCTAAAGTAATGATTTGTCGTTCATAGTAGGTTATTCCGTATTGAGTTGGCATGGGACCCATTTTTTCAAATAAGCCTGTCCATTCTCCTCCTCGTGTTTTTAGACCGCCGTCCGTCAAAAGATTTATCTGGGCATGATCTCTAAAATTTTCAAAATCCGCTCCTAAAGCGGCTTTAACCGCATTCATGGTCATCGCCATCCCACCGCCATCGTTAAGCGATCTCTGCACACTCAGAAGGACAAACACATAGCCGTTGTATTTAGGAAGAATTTGAGTTTGTAAAAAATGAATATAGGCTAAAATGGAATCATCCGTTGTGGGTTGAATGTTTGTTACCAGATACTGAACCCCTAAAAGACCGCTTTTTAGAGCAGCCTGATAGATTTGGCCTAAACGTTCATCAGATACTTGACCATTTTCGGGATAGGGTCTTCGCTTTACTAAAAAAGAGGTGCGATTTTTTATTTTTGCAGCTTCTAGTGTCGATATTTCAAGCTTTCCAATATCCCTCATTCGGGCTTGGATAGTTTCAAATGATAATTTGGAAACATCAATCTCTAGGGGTATTCGTCCTTGAGGATTTCGACCACCAACGGCAAATAGATAAGGTTTTTCAACTCCATTTAAGCTCGTCACATGTCTTTTTTCTAACGCTTGATCATAGGCTTCCTTATTTCCAAGTGCGTGAGCCGCGGTCATCTCAGAAATTACATCATCCGTATTCTCTAACAATCTCACAATCGTATCGCTTAACTGAGCGGGATCGGTGTAGTCGTTGGTTGGTTGCTGTATCTCAGTTAGCTGAGTTTGAGTTGCTTGGGAACCCGGACCTATTTCATTTACCTTCACCCCAATTTGAATAGCTGGGACATCAGCCCGTTGTGATGCGGTTGTGATATCTTCCGGAGTAACTTGATGTCGAACTTCTTCATGTCCCTCTAATGCTGTTACATACCCACCTGAGAAATATTTCCGTGGGATGGATTGTTCTGTCACGGGATCAATGTCTTCCTTAATATAATTGTAAACCCCAACTTTAAACGCATCGAGATACTGTTGATAAATCTTCTGCTTAATTTCTTTGTCTTTGATATCAACGCCTTTAATTTTTTTCTTATTGGCATAAACCTTGACCAAAAGGCTTGTCTTTAAAGCTGTTTTATACCAATAAGCCAGGACCTGAGCGTTGTAGATTTGACGGAGATTAGCAAAGTTTTTCCCTTCATTGACTTCTTTTTCAATTTCCGGTAACACCAATTCCTTTACGATGTCAGAGGAAACATCATGTATCTTTTTAATCTCCGATGACTGCAACTGATCAGTGCCTAGCTTTTTATTGTATAAATTTTCCTGAAACGCCAGATAATCGCTTTCTAGCATCACTTTTAATCGGCTTTTCATCACAAAGGCCTTGTTACCATTCTCATAAACGACCGCTTTGTCTGGGACAATCCAAACTTTATTAAAAGTATTTATAGGAATATTCGTCGTTCCATATAACTGCTTCGCTTTTGCATAAACTTTCTGCCAAAATTTTTTTCCTAGATCAGTTTCAGGATACATCAAGGAAGCGGTCAATTGTTTCAAAATATAATCTTGGGATAGAAGATCCTTTCCCAATTCGGTGATGCCAACTTCATTAGAAACAATCCGATCCTTCTCATACGGAGATAAATTCACCCAGACATCTTCCTCAGGAAGCGTGACTGAAGCCATGAAATATCGAATAAGTTTCATTGCTTCCTGTCTTAATGCCGTACCCCGAAGCTTGTCATCTCCTGCTTCGACAATGAAATCAAATTCTAAAGGATTTTCTGGATGAACGATGATCCCTTTAATAAGAGGAGGGGTGAAGACAATGCTCGGTGTGATTATCTCGCCCGGGCTGGGCAGATTGAGGATGGTTTGAGCAAGACTTATTTGTAGAGGAAAAACAAGGTTGGAAGTAAACGCGAATAAAACAATGATGGAAACAAAACGATAGAAAAAAGATTTAAGAATTTTCTGTGGTAAACAGTGCATGTTGTGGACCTTCAGATGTTGTGGAAAACATTAATAGTATACCACAAAGATTATCCTCCGGCCACAGGAGGAATAAAGACTATTCTGTCCCCGGATTTAAGCGGTGTCTCCCAGCCAGAAAATTCATCGTTGAGGGAAACACGCAGCAAGTTGGTGGACAGTTTAAATTTAAATCTTTTTTGCAATTCCATATATAAATCCTCAACAGTCTTGGCATTGGTTGAAAGTGTTTCGTGGCTCACTCCCCGCTCCTCGCGCAGGAGTGCGAAATATTGAATATAAATTTCTTTATGATCAATTGACGCCAACGCTGTTTTTAGTTCCGCTGGATTATTAATATTATCTAACGCCCTTCGATCGACTTGTTCAAGCAATTCCACGTCAGAATTTATCATAATCTTACGAGGGCAATCAACACTTTTCTTTAAAAATTTTAAAATCATTCTGTAAAATTTCGGTTCGTAAATAGCGCACAGGGGTTCGGGCAATTGATCATGCGTGCTTTTATAGGCGGTCGCCAATTTTTTTTGGTTTCGATTTTGAATCAGATGTTCAATCGTTTTGCCGGTGACGTACGGCAGGTCGCACGCCAGAATCAGCCACGAGATCTCGGGATATTTCTCCATCGCCGACAAAATTCCAGCCAAAGGTCCGATGCCTGAATAATTTTTAAGATCGTGAATTTGAGGCACCCCTTTGTGTCCTAGAAGCTCTGTTTGATCTTTGCGATTGGAAATAAAAGTTTTTTTACAGAAATTTTGCAGTAATTCAAAACAATATTCCGCCTGCGTCTTGCCATGATAATCCAAGAGCGATTTGTCCTCGCCCATGCGGGAACTTTTCCCGCCGGTAAGAACTAAACCGTATAAAAAATTCTTTTTTGTATTTGTGTTCATCATATTACCACCGATAAAACGGCACGGATGTTTTGGCCGCGAAATGCCTTTGCCCCTCCACTAGTTCCACAAATCCATCGCTCTTCGCCAGCGCCAGATAATCTCCGGAACCAGAACTTGAAATCGGTTGGGCTCTTAGTTGTCCGTCTTTATGAAAATCCACTGTAACCGGTAAGAAATTTGTCAGTGACGACGAAGTACGAACATCTTCGCTAAGTACGGCAAATTCGTGAGGCATTCTATTTAATCCTGACGAGCGTTTCAACTGCGGTAGCACGTAACGGTAAAAACACACAAGCGTCGATGCCGGATTTCCGGGCAGGGCAAAAACCGCGGGGCCATTTTTTTTCACTCCGAACCAAAAAGGTTTTCCAGGTTTTTGCCGGACTTTGTGAAACAAAACCTTCACCCCTAACTTTACTAAAACCTCCGGCACGTAATCAAACTTTCCCATGGATACTCCGCCGCTTAAAATCACGACGTCAAAATTCTTTAGAATCCGACCGATTTCCTGTATCATCACTCGACGATCATCTTTGAGATGAAAAATCTGTGTTTCGCTAAAACTGTTTTTTTGTAATGCAGCATGCAGCAAGTAGGAATTGGAAGTTCGAATCTGAAAAGACTTAACGGGTTTTCCGATATCAACCAATTCATCCCCGGTTGAGATAATCGCAATCTTGGGCCGACGACTGACTTTGATCTTTTTTTTGCCGACCGCCGCGGCAACCGCAACCGTTGGCGGCGAAAGATGCGTGCCCCATTTCAGAAGCCGGCTGCCTTTTTTGTAGTCGGAGCCCTGTCGTAAAATATTTTGCATCCGCTTCACCTGGATTAAATCATTGACCTTTGCCGATTTTTTTTGAACTTGGATGTGTTCAACGGGAATAACGCAATCCGTTCCTTCGGGCAAAACTCCGCCGGTCATAACTTCAATGCAATTATTTGAATTTTTCAACTTTAACGCCTTCGTCCCAGCGGCCTGGATGTCTTGGATTTTGAAATATCGACGGCCTTCTTTCCATTCTGAGAAATTGATTGCGATCCCATCCATCAACACCTTATCAAACGCCGGTTGATCTCGGTCGGCAAAAATATCCTCGCGTAAAATCCTTTGGTAAGATTCTATTAACGGACATTCCTTGATGGAAAATAGATGGATGTTTTTCGAAATGATTTTTTCGGCTTGAAAAATGTTGATCATGGCTTTGTGCATGTTGACCTTAAAGGGATGCTCTCTTTTTTAGAATTGGTACCGTGATTGCAAGAAACAGTAATTGACAAACCACATACGTGATCAACCCGGTCGCGGCCCCCGATGTGAAACCGTACGAATGCAGTCCAACGCTCAAAAGATTCACCCCAAACCACGCCCAGGTCACCACGATGATTCCTAAAATACTTCCTACCGCCACCCCCAGCGGTCCGATCAATTTTCCGACTCGCGCGTGAAAAACAATCGCGCACCACAAAACAATCAGCATGGCGCCATTTTCCTTTGGGTCCCAGCCCCAGAAACGGCCCCACGATTGGTCCGCCCAGATGCCGCCTAAATTGGTTCCCAGAAAACTCATCGTTAGACCAAACCCTAAAACACCGAGGATATTTCGATAGGTGGTTTCGTGAAGCATTTTTTCTTTGGGCCGTGCCAACGCCTGCAAAATATACACGTGCCCTAGGATTCCGGCGACACACACACCCGCATAGCCGGTCGTTATGCTTAACACATGCGTTCCGAGCCAGAAATTCGAGTTTAAAACCGCAACGAGCATCTGCATCGTGTCGCCTTCGGTGCTGAATTTACCGGCGATCGTCAGAAAAATAAATCCGCACACGCTCGACACCACAATCCCTAACCATTTTTTGTTAACCAACTCAACAATAATTCCGACCAACGAACTCACAAAGCCGACAAAAATAAACGTCTCATAGAGATTCGTCACCGGCGGGCGGCTTAAAATCGTAATCCGTAAAGCCAAAGCCAGTGCATGCGCAACGAATCCGATGAGAATGAGCATAAATCCAAAACGATAAAATCGCCTTCCATCGGAAAATAGCGAGAACAGAAAAAATAAAAACGCAAATCCATAAAAAATTTTTGCTACGAATAACAAATTCAATCGGTTATAGAGGAGTTCCAGAGGAATTCTCTTTAATCCTTTTTTGACCGCCGAACCGGCATGATTTGAAATAGAATCCGAAAAAGTGCGGGCCGCCATATCAAATTCGAGTTGGTTTCCTTGTCCATACGCCCGAACTAAATCGTGTAAAAGCGATACTTCTCGTCGGGTTTTATCACTTTGAAATTGGAAATTGATGGTATCCCAGGGACTCAGCCATGTTTCTTGCTGTGGGTTTAGACTTGGGATGATATGGAAACGAAGATTTTGGGCGGATAACGACCATTGATAAAGATTATTGACCAGCCGCACAATCTCTTGCTGGCTCTGTGTCCACTGGTTTTCTGTCTTTGTATGAAAGGCATCCATCATTGCCTTGATGGAATCCGCTTTCAGCGCGATATCCAGAAATGAAAATTGTGTCTGGCCATCCGGCAATTTTAATTGATGAAGGGCATCGGAATTTTGAATTGAAAAATCTGAATCAGGAAAAGCAAAGCTAAAACTCTGAGCAAGTTCAGCGTACAATCTTACATTTGCCTCAACGCGAATGATTTCCTCATCGACAATCGTGCGGGATTTTTTATCAATGGCATCGGCTTTTTGCGCGAGTTCTTTTAACTTTTCGTATTTCGGCTGAATCTGCGCGAAGCTGTAGCAGCGCTTCTCATCAGGTTCGATTCCCAGCGCCATCGGCAGTTCAGGATTATTCATCAAAAAGATTTTTTCATTGGGACTTGATTGGGGGGCAAACAAAAGCCGCGCGAGCCAATGAATGGCGCTTTGACCATCGAAATTTTTTTTCCCGGAAAATTGCAGCAGAATATTTTGCGCGTAAGTGTCGAGCGGTTTGATCCGGCCGTCTTGAAGAATCGCGATACGCTTAAAAGTCTCGAGGGATTTGACTCCTCTGGGTTTTGCATCTTTCAGCAGCGGACAGATTTCTTGGGCAAAAGAAGAACCCAATAAAATGAAAAATCCAATCAGAAAAATTAATTTAATTCTTCGCAACATATTCTTCTCTCACTCTAATTTTATTTCTCGAACCAAACGCCATCGACAGAAAATGAACCACCAGCCCCACAAAGGTTGTGAGGCTTGCTATATAGGGAAGCAAGCGTCCGGAATTCTTGACCACCGCCAAAGTCGAAGATTCTCTTCCTTGCGCGTCCACGGAATACGAAGCCTGATAAAACGTATAATTTTTATAACGTAAAGGATTATTCATGAAAATAATGGTCTCACGATTCAGTCCATTGGATTCAATCTCGACTTTACTTTTATAACTTCGGGCGATGTCGGTATTGGGATGATTCTCTTTCATGAAATCAATAAGCTTGATCGTCAGAGGAAGTGTGGTGCGTTTGTGCCGCAGCAGACACTGATAAGTTTCTTGGCCGATTTGAAGAGATGTTGCCATTTCATCTCCGCCAAAAAGATGAAGCGGTAGTTCTTTTTGATTCTTTATTTTGACTAGAAATTCACCGCCGGGCATATTCTTTTCTGGTTCTTTGTTGGCTTCAATGGGCTGGAGATCAGGGCGGGCATTTGGGTAATAATTTTTGACGATCACTTCAAAATTATATTCATTGAAATCTAAAATTCGTCCGGGTTTAAAATTTTTGGCATCATAAGCCGTTATAATTTTTTCCCCCCCGTCTTTTTTCCAGATAGAAAGCTCCCAATCGCGGTATGCCGAGGAAACATTCGAGGCCTCCCCTTCTTTCAACGTCAACTGGGATTCCTCGACACAATGCAGCGTCACAAAGGCCGAGACAAAGTATGTCAGCAAACCGAAATGGATGATCAAAATTCCAATGCGCGACCAGCGGTAAACAAAACGCGTCAGCGCCACACAAACCAAATTAATAAATAGAATCCACAAAACCAGTTGCGCGCCGGGAAAGGGTAACCACCCGAAGGACAAAAAGAAAAAGGAATGAAAGAATTGTTCCTGGGCGTGATAAAGTCCGTTTTCGACCTGATCGATTGTGCCCCACCACGTCAGAATAAAGAGCAGCATCAGGCACGTTATGGTGATTTTTAAAGAGGAAAAAACTTTAATGGGTGGAAAAATTTTAAGACGATTATTCATCTAAATCAATTTCTTCTTTTTTATCATCTGTGGAGGGCAATTTTTTAGAAATGTGCGTACAGGCAGGATAGCGGCTGCAGCCGAAAAAGTTCGCCCCTTTTTTGGAACGGCGTTCTACGAGTTCTCCATCGCAGCCGGGTTCGGGGCATTTCACGCCGGAAGAAAAAGATTGGGCGAATTTACATTCTGGAAATCCGGAACAACTTAAAAATTTTCCTTTTCGGCCCCACTTGACCACCAGATTTCTGCCGCATTGCGGACAGATTTTATCGCTGAAGTTTTGAGTCTTGACGATCGTATTTGTTGCGTGTTCCAGTTCTTCTTTAAAGGGCTGATAAAATTCATTTAAAAGTTTGGTGTATTGTAATTTGCCTTCTTCCACCAAATCAAGATTCTCTTCCATGCTGGCGGTAAAACCTATGTCCATGATTTTGGAAAAATATTCGACGAGAAGATCGCAGATGATCATCCCCAGTTCGGTTGCGCTAAAATATCCTCGATCGCGCAAGACATAATTACGAAACACAAGTGTATGAATAATCGAGGCGTAAGTGCTGGGTCGTCCGATGCCAGCTTCTTCAAGAGTCTTGACCAGCGTGCCTTCGGAATATCTCGCCGGCGGTTTGGTGAAATGTTGAGTGGGGTGAACTTTCAAAAGTTGAAGTTCGTCACCTTTAATATACGGCGCCAAATTTACCTTGGCTTCCTCCTGCCGTGATTCCTGATCTAAAATCAAATAACCATCAAACAAAAGTGTTGAACCGCTGGCGCCAAATTGAAAACGACCAGCAGTGATCTCGATCTTTTTTTGTTCATACACGGCTGGAGTCATCTGAGAACTTACAAACCGTTTCCAGATCAATTCGTACAATTTATGCTGATCTACATCCAGATATTTTTTTAAATCCGCTGGTTTCCTTAAAACATCCGTCGGGCGGATCGCCTCATGGGCTTCCTGCGCGGATTTCTTGGATTTATAAATATTGGGTTTTTCCGGAAGATATTTCTTGCCAAAACTTTTCTGAATAAAATCCCGCACACGATGAATGGCTTCGGTTGAGATATTCACCGAATCGGTTCGCATGTACGTAATCAACCCAACGGCTTCGTCATGGCCTATCTCGATCCCTTCGTAAAGCTGCTGGGCGACCATCATGGTTTTGGTCGTATTAAAACCTAACTTATTAAAAGCCTCCTGCTGGAGGGTGCTAGTGATAAACGGCGGTGAGGAATTTCGCTTGACTTCTTTTTTGGTGACGTTGGAGATGAAGAATTTTTGTTGTTTGATTTCTTCAACGATGTTTTCTGTTTCTTTTTGACGGGCGAGTTCGAATTTTTCGTCATTGATTTTTTCTAAATTGGCGGAAAGAATATCGGCTACACTTTTTTTCTGTAAATCAACCGAGATCTGCCAGTATTCCTGCGGAATAAAACTCATGATCGCACGCTCGCGTTCCACAATCAACCGCAGCGCCACCGACTGCACGCGCCCGGCGCTCAGACGCGAACCGACTTTTTTCCATAAAAGCGGACTTATTTGATAACCGACAATTCTGTCTAAAATCCGTCGGGCAATTTGGGCATCCACTTTTTTGAGATCAAAAGAATGCACGTCTTTAAAGGCTTTTAAGACCGCGTCTTTGGTGATTTCATGAAAAACAACGCGATAAAATTTCTTGTCTTGCCCAAGTTGCTTGGCGATGTTGTAGCCGATCGCCTCTCCCTCGCGATCAGGATCGGTTGCGATGTAAATCTCTTTTTTGGATTTGGCTTCTTTTTTTAATTGGGTCAAAACCTTTTGTTTTTTTCGAACCACCACAAAACGCGGGGCAAAATTGTTTTCGACATCTACTCCCAGCGTTGATTTGGGCAGATCAATCAAGTGCCCCATCGAGGAAACAACTTTAAATTTGTCCCCGAGGATTTTGTTGATGGTCTTCACTTTCGCCGGCGATTCGACGATGACTAAGGCTTTGATCATATTTTAAAATCCTTTAATAATTTTTTAAGCACGCACAAACAATTTCCCGGGCAATTGCTTGATGATTCCATTGAGTTCGAATTTCAGCAAAACCGCCATGAGTTTTGAAATGGGGATCTGGCATTGCTCGGCCAGGTCATCAATATGCTGCGGTTCGTCGGATAAGTTTTGATAAATTGGTTTTTCGTCTTCGGATATATTAGCCGTAAATTTTTTTGTTTTTATTTCCTTTGAGGTATCTTCTCTAATAATATAGTCTGTGAACGGTAATTTCAATTCCTCTAGAATATCTTCGACACAGCTGACCAACTTTGCCCCTTCTTTAATCAAGCGGTTGACGCCCTGACTATTTGGCTGGTCCACTTTTCCGGGAATGGCAAAAACTTCGCGTCCCTGTTCTAAAGCAAAGTCGCTGGTAATGAGCGCCCCGCTTTTGGCTGAGGCCTCGATCACCACGACCCCCAAACTTAAACCGCTTACGATTCTGTTTCGTTTCGGAAAGTGATACGGCAGTGGAAAAGTTCCCATTGAGAATTCAGAAACTAACGCCCCCTCTGCACTAATCTCCTCCGCTAAATCTTTATTTTCTTCTGGAAAAACGTGGCATAGCCCGCAGCCTGAAACCGCAACCGTCGTTCCTTTGACCTTTAAAGCCGCCCGATGACAGGCAGCATCGATTCCTCTGGCCAAACCTGAGACAATCGTCACTCCTGCCTGGGCTAACTCGCCGGCAAATTTTTCGGCCATACTTAACCCGTACACCGAAGCCCGGCGCGAACCCACCATCGCAATCGACGGGGTATTCAATGCTTTGAGGTTTCCTTTCACATATAACAAAAGCGGGGCGTCTGGAATCTCTTTTAAGAGCCCTGGAAAATCCGCGTCTTTATACGTGAGCAACTGAATCTGATGAAATTGGACAAGATTATATTCTTTTTTTAGATAATTGTCTTTAGGAAAATTTTGAATGTTTTTGATGACTTGCAACGGGAGGATGTGTTCATGACAAAATTGTTTGAATTCGTCGTCTTTAAGACGAAAAAAAGCCGCGGCCGAACCCAAGTGATCGATAATTTTTTTAATGCGGGCATTCCCTAAGCCGGAGGTGGCATTCAAAATTAACAAGGCATCAGATTCAGTCATGGGAAAGCAGTGTTAAAATTTTCTGTGCCGTTTGGTCTGCGGATTGGTGGCTGGTGTCAACGGTGAAATGCGCCTGTTCATAGTAGAATTCCCTTTGGTCTAACAATTCCTGAATCTTTATTTGGGGATGGGGAACATTTAGAAGGGGACGGTGAAGCTGGTCTTTGGTCCGCTCGTGAATCACTTTCAGGTCGACGGATAAATAAAAGAGAATTCCATTTTTTTTTAACCGATTGATATTCTCCTGATGAAGGACCACTCCGCCACCGCAGTCGATAATCAAATTTTCTTTTTGGGCAAGCTCTTCAACGATTTTTTCTTCTTGCTGGCGAAAATATTCTTCACCGGAATTTTTAAAGATTTCAACAATGGAACGTTTTTCTTTTTGCGCAATGGCACAATCGGTTGAAATTAACGGACGCTTTAAAATCTCCGCCAGTCTTTGAGAGACAGAAGTCTTTCCCGCTCCCATAAAACCGACGAGCACGATATTTTTTTTCATAGAAAGAGGATTTTAACACAGGGCTTTAGAGCTGTCAAACGCGGCCCCGCCGCGGCCCCGCCGCATTCTTGCGGAAGCCTGTCTGCCGACAGGCAGGCAAGAGGCGGGGCTATTCAGTTACTTAATTTCCAACGCCCGACACCGGTGCTTCCTTATTCGTGCTTTTATCATCCATTCCCGGCATATCGTCGTTATCCATATCATTTGCTTCTTCTTTCCCTTCCATCTTCTCTTTTTCCATCATCTCCAATTTCTTAATCGCTGCTTCGGGATCTTTCATGAAGTCTTTCTCGCACATCGAGCAGCAAAGGTTATATACTTTTCCCTTATACTCGACTTTAAACTCTTTCCCCTCTTTAATTTTCTCACCAGAAATAGGACAAATTTTATTGCCCACCTCCATTTTATCTGCTGCAATCGGGGCTGGAATTTTTTCAGCGTCCATCGTTACGACAGGTTCTTGGGCAAAGCTTAAGTGGCTGAAAGTAAAAGCAGTCCCGGCCATAATCAATGCCAAGATTGATGAAACAACCAATAATTTCGATTTCATTTCTTCCTCCTAGTTATTTTTAAAATTTTTTTTATACATTTCACATGTGGCACAATATCCATACTACGCGGAAATGAGAAATAGCACACCCAAAATGAGACTAACCCACTTACTCTAGGAAACAAGAGCGCTCATGATCAGGATAATTCCAAAACCGGTTCTGGTGAATCGTTCTTCCGGTGGCATATTGTTTATTCTACCCATTTTCCCTCCTTTCAAAATGCCATTTCCAGATAAAATATATAGCAGGATATACCAAAAGTTCAAGGAGAAAGGAAGAAAACAATCCCCCCACCATCGGCGCGGCAATGCGTTTCATCACATCTGCTCCGGCTCCATGAGAAAACATAATGGGTAATAGACCTAGTAAAGCTGCCATAACTGTCATCATCTCCGGCCGTACGCGGCGTACGGCTCCATTCACAATAGCTTCATGCAAATCTCCAATTGATTTCATAGTACCTCGATGGACGGCATCTTTATAGGCTAAATCCAAGAATAACATCATCAAAACACCGGTTTCCGCATCAAGCCCCATTAAGGCAATCATTCCCACCCACACCGCGATGGATAAATTATATTTCAATATCCACAACAACCAGAAGGCTCCAACCAAGGAAAACGGTACAGCCATTAAGATAATGCCCGTTTTCACCCAGGATTGCGTATTGAGATAAAGCAATAACGCAATAATAAAAAGTGTGAGAGGCACGACGATTTTAAGACGATCACGGACACGAAGCATATTTTCATATTGTCCGCTCCAAACTAAACTGTATCCTTCTGGAAGTTTAAGCTGACTAGCGACTTTCTTTTTAGCCTCCTCAACGTAAGTCCCAATGTCACGGCCAGCCACATCGACATAAACATAGCCGGCCAGCATTCCATTTTCGTTACGTATCATGGAAGGGCCGGTGCGTAAAACAATATTGGCCACCTGCCCAATGGCGATTTGTGCTCCAGACGGTGTATTGATCAATATGCGGCTTAATTTATCCACATCATCGCGAAATTCTCGCGGATAACGAACATTAACGCTGTATCGCTCCCGACCTTCGACTGTGGTCGTAATATTTTCACCGCCAATAGCTGATTGGATCGTCATTTGCGCATCAGCCACGGATAATTGGTAGCGGGCTAACTGATCTCGCTTAAGATCAAAATCCAGAAAATACCCACCCTGAGTACGTTCAGCAAAAACACTACGCGTTCCGGGAACATCTTTCAACATGGCTTCTAATTCCATACCAATTTTATCAATCTCTTTGAAATCAGCCCCCAACACTTTAATGCCAATGGGAGTTCTCACTCCTGTAGAAAGCATATCAATGCGGTTTTTAATCGGCATTGTCCAAGAATTTGTCGTTCCGGGAATTTTTAATGCTCGGTCCATTTCATCAATCAGTTCTTCGTGAGTGATGAGATGGCGATTGATCATGCGCCACTCATTTTCCGGTTTTAATAACACGACCGTTTCCATCATAGAAAACGGCGCGGGATCCGTCGAGCTTTCAATACGTCCAGCCTTGCCAAAAACTTTATCGACTTCAGGAAAACTTTTTAGAATTTTATCCTGAGTTTGCAATAGTTTCTGCGCCCCAGTTACCGAGATCCCCGGCATAGTGATGGGCATATACAAAATTTGTCCCTCCCACAAAGGCGGCATAAATTCCGACCCCAATTTCATAAAAATTGGGATGGCGCTGGCCATCAGTAATAACGCAGCGATGATCGTTGCCTTCGCATGATTCAGGACAAACCGACAAACGGGCTCATACAAACGAAATAACATCCGGCTAATGGGATGCTTCTCTTCCGGATAATAGCGACCGATGAATAAACTATTAGCCACGTTCATTAGCCATCGAGGACGTCCAGCAAAAGGTTTTGTCCTCACAAACATCAAGCGAATCGCTGGATTTAATGTCACAACCAAAATCGCAGCAATGGCCATGGCGAATGTTTTTGACCAGGCCAAAGGTTTAAACAAACGGCCCTCTTGATCCACTAATGTGAAAATTGGCAAAAAGGATACTGCAATCACCAGTAATGCAAAAAATACCGACGGCGCGACTTCTTTAATGGCGTTTAAAGCAATCTGACGAGGATCCTCTTTTCGTCCTCGCGCCTCCCATTCTTCCAGACGTTTATATACATTTTCCATTTGCACAATTGCGCCATCAACTAAGATGCCAATGGAGATGGCAATACCTGAAAGAGACATAATATTGGAAGTTAATTTTAATCCAAACAAAGGAATAAAAGCGATGAGTACAGCGACAGGAATCGTCATTATGGGAATAAATGCCGACGGAAAATGCCATAAAAATAATAAAATCACTAAACTGACGATCGCTACTTCTTCGATCAACTGCTCTTTAAGATTTCCGATGGCTCTCAAGATAAGATCAGATCGATCATACGTGATATCAATTTTGACGCCTTCAGGTAATGAAGATTCAACATCTTTAAGTTTTGTTTTAACCGCTTCGATGACCCTTAAGGCATTTTCGCCTTGACGCATGACAACCGTTCCACCAACGACATCACCTTGCCCGTTTAAATCCAAAATTCCACGACGAATATCACCGCCAATCGCGACATGAGCGACATTTTTAATAAGGATCGGTGTGCCGTTAGTATCAGCTCCAAGGACAATTTGTTCTAAATCTTCAATTGATTTCGCGTAGCCATGCCCACGGATCATATATTCCGCGCCGGTGAATTCGACCAAACGGCCGCCGGTTTCTTGATTTCCCTGACGTACGGCTTCAATCACTTTAGTAATTGGAATTTTATAGGCCAACAATTTTCGAGGATCAACGGTGATTTGATATTGTTTGACAAAACCACCTTGAGAAGCCACTTCCGCAACACCCGGTACCGACTCAAGCCAGTAACGCAAATGCCAATCTTGAAAACTGCGCAGCTGTGCTAAATCATGTTTGCCGCTCGTATCGACAAGCGCATATTGAAAAACCCAGCCCACACCCGTCGCATCAGGCCCTAATTCGGTTTTGACACCCTCGGGTAACCGGGAAGAAATTTTACTTAAATACTCTAAGACGCGGCTTCTCGCCCAATAAAGGTCAGTGCCGTCTTTGAAAATGACGTACACATAAGAGAATCCAAAATCAGAAAAGCCTCGAATGGCTTTGACTCCAGGAGTTCCTAGCAGTGAAGACACTATAGGATAGGTGACTTGGTCCTCAACCAAATCCGGACTTCTGTCCCATCGGGAATAAATAATCACTTGTGTATCGGATAAATCGGGAATGGCATCGAGTGGAATATTTTTTACCGCCCACACCGAAACCACAATGGCGGCAGCGACAAAAATGAAGACCAAAAATTTTTGCCGGGCGCAAATATCAATGATTTTTTCAATCATGATTACTGCCCTCCCATCAATGATCCTTGCAAGCGGCTTTCCGAATCTAAAAGAAAATTTCCGGAAGATACGATTGTTTCTCCTTCTTTTAATCCGGATTTCACTGCCACCATTCCATCACCTTCAAAGCCTGTTTGAATATTGCGAGGTTCATAGATTCCTTCTTTAGTCTGAACAAAAACAATTTTACTTAAACCCGTATCCATAATGGCTTCTCGAGGGACAACGAGAGATTCATCTAATTCAACGGGCATATCTACGTTTACATACATATTCACACTTAATTCACCTTTATAATTGGGCAATTCAATCCTGACGCGCGAAGTGCGGGTCGCTGGATCAACAACCGGCGCGACACTGCGCACGATGCCTTCAGTTGTTTCGCCATAAGTCGGAATTGTTGCAACGACTTTTTGCCCGGGAGCTATAAATCCTAAATCACTTTCAAGAACCTGCGCGTAAATCCAAAATGACTGATTCTTTTCAAAAAATATTAAATCTGGTTGTACCCAGGGCTGACCATATTTGATCTGGCGTAACTGCTCAAGTTGAGTATCGGTTAATCCCATATGCCTTAATTCATATTCAGCTTTGATGAGTCTTTGCTGAGCTTTAAGTTTATCATCGCTGCGCCAGCGGTTCTGGGACGGGTCCTTTTTATAATATTCCCGCCAATCTGCGTGAAACTCATCTTTAATTTGCCGGCGGGTCTGAAATGCGTAATACACATGCCACGCATCGATGTATTCTAATTGTGCGTCATACAATTCCAAATCATGCGCCACATAACCATAGGCATGAAGTGTTTTGGTCAATGTTTTTCTGATAACTGGTGCTGTTTTGACACCCATCAACTGCTGTTTTTGGGTGTCTATAGAGACCGTTGAATATTCTGAACTTGATCCTTTTTGTGATTCTTCATATACAGGAACTAAATCCATTCCCATAGGTGATTTTCCCGGTCCGCTGGCTTTATATCCAGGAATCATATGATCAGTCCAATAAAGAATCTTTTTGGAAGATGTTTTCTGCGGTGAAGTCTCCAACGACGATGTCTCTTGAACTGAAGTTTCCCTTTTTACTAATTTCATTTGGCAAATCGGACAAATACCAGGCTTGTTACTGGTATAATTCGGATGCATGGGGCAATAATAGATATCGCCCGTATGTTCGTGGGTTTGTGGTGGATGGCTTTTTGACAAAAGGACCATGCCACCACCTAATAAAATTCCGATGCCTAGCAGAATTAATATGTTTTTATGAAATGATTTCATGGCATTCTCCTCGATTAAATGAAATAACAACATTATAGCCTTTTTAAAATATAAAGAGGGCTCAAAGAGAAAAATTTGTGGGTTGGATATTAAATACGAAGAATTGAATTTTTGAGGTAAAGCGGAATAGAACCTTCGAAACTGGGGGGAGAGAGATAAAAAGCCAAACGTTGAGTTTGGCTTTTTATAAATTGATTTAACGACGGGTCCGCCATGAAGTGGTGTCTTAAAAGAAAAGATACCGATGTGGATGATCTTAAAACGTTAGAATTTTGATTTTGTAAGAATGCGCTGAATTTATGGCATTCGCAAGTCTTAGGCAAGGCTTTACCTTGATTTTGGCCAGAGGCTTTGTGACAACACATCGCTGCTTTCTCTAAGTTTTGCGAAAGAACGCTCGCCAGAGAAATTTGAGGCAGGCAACAAACAATCGGCGCCACGATGATGGCTACAATAATTCCGAAAATAATTTTATTTTTGAATGTTTTCATATCGTCACATTTATATCCGATAAACTCAAAAAAGTCAAATTCAATTACTAGAGATACCGTTGGGTGAGGTCTTACCCAACGGTATCTCTAAGATAATCACCTTTTATTTAACAATTTTTGAAGCTAAGCTACCAGGTAGCGGCACGGTTACACGGACATTATCTCCTTGATTTAAAGAAGCGATGTCCAAAGCACTAAGTCCATGTACCTTCCCATCGTCTTTATCTTTAATAGCAAAAAGATGCTTGGCCTTATTGATGGAGACAATCGTTCCGTCCACAACCATGTAACCAGCTCCCGCGGTCTTACCATAGCTTGCTGCAAAACTTAAAGAAGAGATACTAAATACCGACAATGCAATAATTGTAGTTAATATAGGTCTTTTCATTTTATCTTCTCCTTTTTTAAGAAATTGATGAATACAAAAATTTTGGAAAAGATTAAATGAATTTAAAGTCGCAGGGCTCGATCGAAAAGATATATTGGAACAGATTTTTGAAGAGATTTTGGGGGGGATTGATCAGAAGTTGTCACAAAAGAAATTGAGGATAATTTAGCAACATCTTCCTTGACGAAAAAATATGTTTTTGTAAATTGAGGAACTCTCTTGAGGGTAAAGCTCTCAAATTTTTCTGCTTTAAAGAAATTTGAGACATCACTCCCAGGACAATTTTTATTATTTTTATTAATAGGACAACAGGAATGATGAGTCTGAGAGGAAACGCGATCAATGGCGCAGTTTTTAGCCTGCGTTGCACCACATAAGGAGCAACAAAGGGTAGCGAAAAGAAATAGAAAAATGACACATCCTGAAATTATCTTTTTGTCGAAATTTTTCATATGTTCTTATTCTCCGGTTAAATTATAACAAACCTTCCACTAAAAAACAAGAGTAGAACCACTTTTTTTTTAGATCCTTTAGGGTACCTTTTTGGGAATCATGGAAATGGATTCCCATGCCACGCTTAAGATTTCTCGGCGAGCAGTACATTCTTCCGCAAAGACCTCAAAGGTTAATTCCCCTTTTTTGATTGCATAGTTATAAAACCCGGAATGAAAACAATCCGTCGTCCCTCTGAAGTCGCTGTCGGTGAGCTTGAGGCGATTTCCATAAAGAGCATACGTCCCAGCGATATCGACAATTCCATCGCCTCCGATATCCACCTGAAACGTCTGATCTCCTCGGAACGTGATGGTGGTGGCAGGACTATTGCCAGAACTTTTTAATTTCCAGGAACCAATGAGCGTTGGCTCAAGCTGACAAATCCATTTTTCGAGATGACAACAACCTCCCAAGAAAACCATACCAACAAACATCAAAAGTACAGCAAAAATAATTTTTCTCGTTTTATTCATAAACTCCTCCTGGTATCACAGACAACCGTGCGGCTTTGGTTTCAATAGAGATTAATAATTCTTCAAAGGATTTTTCGAAAGCGCCAACGCCTTCTTTTAAAAGATGGGCGCAAATATGATTCAGATCAATGCCGAATTGATTCAGCGTATTCACAATCGCCTGCGCGTCGTTCGGAGTTCCGGACAATCCTTCTTTGACTTCACCGTGATCCACAAAAGTTTCGAGTGTTTTTTGGGGAACGGTGTTGACGGTGGGTTTGGAAATCAGTTCGGTCACGTATTTCAAATCACTGTAGTTGGGATTTTTCGTTCCGGTTGAGGCCCAGAGAACCCGCTGCACATCTGCTTTGTTTCTGCTGAGAGACATAAACGCCTCCGAGGCCGTCATGATTTTGAATTGTTCAAAAATAATTTTACAATTAGCCACCGCGGCCTTGCCCTTGAGAGATTCTAATTTACTTTTTACGGCTGCCTCTTTTGCCTGCGTAATTTTTTCATCCAATAATTTGTCGATCGCGGTGTCGATCCGGCTGACAAAGACACTGGCCACCGACCGGATTTTTGTCAAATCTCCTCCGGCTTCCCAGAAACGGTTCAGCCCCTTCAAAAAGGCTTTGGTTGTTTCCTTGTATTGCTCCAGAGAGAAAATCAGCGTCACGTTCACCGGAATGCCGCTGGCCAAAAGTTCTTCAATGACGGGAAAACCGGCGTGAGTCGAGGGAACTTTGATCATCACATTGGCCCGGGCGGTTTTCTGAAAAAGGCGTTTGCCTTCTTTAATGGATTCATCCACGTTCATGGCCAATTTGGGATTGATTTCTAAACTGACGTAGCCATCGAGTCCGTTGGTTTTTTCATAAACGGGTTTGAAAAAATCCGCGGCCTGCTGGACATCGCGGATGGTTAGGTCGTCGTAAATGTCAAAGACGGATTTTCCTTTTTCTTGAAGCCGAATGATTTGATCGTCGTAATCGGTCGTGGAAGAAATCGCCTGGTTGAAGATCGTCGGATTGGACGTCATGCCGCGTAGGCCGGAGTCAATCAATTTTTTTAGCGCTCCACTTTCTAAAAGCGGCCGGCTGATGTAATCCAGCCAAAGGCTTTGACCAAAGTCGGCGAGTTGGGTTAGTTTGGTGGGGGACATAAATTCTCCTATTATTGCGGCCTTTCTATTTTTGAGTTTCTTCTTTTATAAAATAACCACTATCTGGCTCAAACACCTTTTCATTTTTTTGTAAAGCATTCATTAATAATTTTTGAAGTTTCGCCGTTGGAGCAGTGATGACAGTGTCCCCGTCATAGCCATAAGATGTGTTTTCTCCAATACGAAAAAAATTTTTTTTAAACTTTTTTTCCACCCACTTCGGATCTAGAAATGCCAACTGTAATTTTCCATAGTCTAATTTATAAAGTACGATTGTATGCATAGGAATCAAATCAAATCGGGAATTTTCATCTTTATCCATTAGTTTCGGATATAAATCCAAAAACTTAAATTTTCCTAACTGCACATTGTAACCTTTGAACAAAAATGTTTCGCCTTTTTCTTGAAAGGTTAATTCATAACTTTTGTTAATTGATGGTTTAAATATGAATTTGGTAACGTCCGTAGAATCTCCTCCTTCCCATGTCCCAATTAAGGCTGAATCATACAAAATTTCCTTAGTCACTATACAAGGGGTTAACTGAAAGGACAGGTCTACAGCCAATGAGACCAAAAATAATAAACGCAAGAAAGAAAACATGAATGTTATTGATCTTGGAAGTGTGACAAGTTTTCATTTCCGTTTGATTGCTCTTCTCGCCGCCGCAGCAATATCCACATCCTTCAAATGATACGCATGTAATAATTCCTGCGGGCTTCCGGATTCGCCGAATGAATCATTCACCGCGACCATCTCGAGGGGCGCGGGACATTTTTGGGCGATGACTTCGGCAATGGCGGAACCAAGTCCTCCATAAATTTGGTGTTCCTCAGCCGTGACAAGCGCGCCGGTTTTTCGAACCGAATCCATAATCACCGCTTCGTCAATCGGCTTGATCGTATGCATGTTCACAACACGTGCCTCGATATTTTCTTTCTTCAAAATTTCCGCGGCCTGTAAGGCTTCATACACCATCAAACCGCAGGCGATGATGGTTACATCTTTTCCTTCTTGAAGGATGTTGGCTTTGCCGATGATGAAAGGATCAGAATCTTTCGTAATGATGGGAAACGGTGCGCGGCCGGTGCGCATGTAGATCGGCCCTTCAGTCGCGGCAAGGGCGCGGGTTGCTTTTTTCGCTTCAATGAAATCCACCGGACAAATCACTTTCATCAAAGGAAGCACCCGCATGATCGCAAAATCTTCCAAACACTGCGCCGAGGCCCCGTCTTCTCCAACGGTCACCCCCGCGTGCGAACACACCACTTTGACATTAGCTTGGTTATAACAAATATCAAGGCGGATCATATCATACGCGCGGTTCGTCAAGAAAACCGCAAACGAACACGCGAAGGGAATAAATCCCTGCATGCTTAAACCCACCGCAGTTCCCACCAGATCCTGCTCGGCAATCCCTACATTAAAAAATCTCGTTGGAAACGCATGCTTAAAATATTCCGCGCGAGTCGCATCTTCCAGATCGCCGGAGAGGACCACGATTTTGTCGTTCTCTTTTCCTAAAGCGACCAGCTCTTCGCCAAATCCATCGCGCGTCGGTTTCATCTCCATTACCTGGCCTCTCCTTTTGGTGCTGCGTCTAGTTCAGCCAGCGCCAACTGCAGTTGTTCTTTGTTCGGGGCTTTGCCGTGCCAAGCGGCTTTTCCTTCCATAAACGAAATCCCTTTTCCCTTAATCGTGTGAGCAATGATCACCGTCGATTTTTCATTGATGGTTTCAAATTCATCGAGCGCTTGCATGAGCGCTTTGAAATCATGACCATTCACCTCGAGCGTATGCCAGCCAAAATCTTTCCATTTACTCGCCAGGGGTTCGAGATTTTTAATTTCGTTGGTGGGGCCGTTTTCCTGAACTTTATTGTAATCCACGATCACGCACAAATTATCGAGCTTATGATGGGAAGCGCTCATCGCCGCCTCCCAGATCGAGCCTTCCTGAATTTCTCCATCGCCTAAAAGACAATAGGTCTTGAATTTTTGGTTGAGCATCTTGGCCCCGAGGGCAATCCCATTGGCAACCGATAACCCGTGGCCTAAAGAACCGGTGTTGAATTCAACTCCCGGGACTTTGAAATGCACATGGCCTTGGAGCCTTGAACCGAATTTTCGAAATGTTTTTAATTCTTCCTTGGGAAAATAGCCGGCGTTGGCCAGCGTCACATACACAACCGGCGAGACATGGCCTTTGGAAACAATCAAGCGGTCGCGGTCATTCCACTTGGGATTTTTAGGATCGTGTTTGAGCTTGTAGAAATAAAGACTGATGAGGATTTCAACTGCGGATAACGAACCGCCCGGATGACCGGAGCCGGCGAGATTAAGTGTTTTCAGAATTTCTCGACGGAATTGGAGGGCTTTTTGTTGAAGGAAAGGAATATCAACTTTCATTGGCATAAAAACCTTTCGAAAAGCTCGGGCCTCACCAAAATTTTTAAAAAAATTTTAGTGGGCCATGCAGGACTTGAACCTGCCACCCTCTGATTAAGAGTCAGATGCTCTACCGGATGAGCTAATGGCCCGAATTTCTTTAACTTCTTGACCCTTATATATTTGTAGTAACGTGCTCCGTACTGACTTTTTCAATTCTATCACTTGGTGTCCAAATTGTGTCCATTTGCTTCGATAGCCCATCTACCGCTCTTTGCTTATGGGTTGGAGAAAGATGCGAATATCGTAACGTCATTTGGAGGGATTTATGACCCAACAACTCTCTTACTGTATTCAAATCAACTCCGCTCATGACCAAGTGAGATGCAAACGTATGCCTCAAGTCATGAAATTTGAAATCCTTTATACCAGATTTTTTTATAGCTGTAAAGAAGCTTGTCTTTATATCTCCAAAACGAGATCCATCTTCCTTACAAAAAATATACTCGCTTTGAGGATTTTTTCTTGTTTGTATTAAAACAGTCTTTACTTGTTCATTAAGTGGCACTTCTTTTTTATCACCATTCTTCGTATTGTGCAAATAAAGAATGCTTCTTTTTATATCAATATCACGCCACTTCAATCCTAAAATTTCTTCTCTTCTCATACCGGTATTAAGTGCCATAATGACAATGCCATGAAGATGATCTTTGCAATTAACCAGCAATTTGGCTATCTCTTCCTTTTCAAGAAACCTCAAACGCTGATTATTTTCTTTAAACAATCTTACCTGTTCAACCGGATTAGGGCCGGTAAACTTACCCCAAGCTATAGCCTTATTATAAATACTCTTAAGACATGCCAATTTTCGATTGACGCTGGTCTGCTTCAACACCTTACCTTTCACCACTCTTTTAAGCATCCCCTGTTTAAAGAGATCAATCATGTGCGGGGTAATTTCATGCAAGCTTTTTCCGGCAAAATATACTTTTAATGTCTTAATGCTGGCTAAGTCTGATTTTATCCAAGATTTATTATTTACTTTTGAATGTACTTCTAAATACTCATCGGCAAAATCTTCAAACCTGATATTAAGCTGTTTCTTTTTATCTAAAAATTTGTTTTCGGCTTTTTCAACCAACCATTTCTTTTCCACAGTTTCGGCCAAAACCCTACTCGGACCAATTTTCTTTCTCTTTCTTATACGGCCAACATAAATTTCAATGAAATAATTTCTTTCATTGGCCTTAATAGAGACACTTTTATGGCATCTGGGACAATCAACGCTTTTAAGATTTTCATCATAGATATTTTGTTCTTTACTGCAATGAGGACAATAGACCCGATTAAAAATGGCCATATTAACCTTTCAGAAGCTGTTTGATTTTATCAACTTCTTCTTTTGTCCAATAACGATAGTTACCCATTGGAGTGCGTCTGGCTTTGGGAATTTTACCAGTTTTTTCCCAATAAAAAATATTCAACCTTGTAACGCCCAGCATTTTTTCTAAATCTTTCATGAAATACTTCTTTTCCATTAATCACCTTAATATAGTTTAAGTTGTTAATACTGTTATGTCAATAAATTTCCTTGATCCTTCTAACCCTAACCCAATGTTCAATTTCTTTCAAATCAAATTTTACCAGTTTTCCTATTTTTATATAGGGAATTCTCTTGCGGCTTACCCACGCGTACAGAGTGCCTTTAGTTACGCCTATATATTCAGAGCATTCAACCATTCCTAAATAACGCTTTTCGAGTATCGCAAAACCCATATAATCAATCCTTTATAAAATTAATCTCCAATGTGCGGCTTTGCTCCGCCACCTTCTTTATTCTCGCTTTCAGGTTTTACAATTTTGGGCTTGGTAGAATTAAGATAATATTTTTCAAATAACCGTAACCCTTCCCTCTTATTCTTTTTAAATTTCCTCTTATACTGTAATTCAGGCAAATTTTCAAAACGGCCAAAATTAACACACTTTTGGGTGTTTTCACCCCGATAGATAAAATACCCTTGACCCAATTTATTTAATCTCTTGATCTTATCCGGTGGGAAATGAAACTCGTTTACCACACGGTTAGATGATTCTCCGCTATAGATTTGATTGCCAAACTTACCGCCTGTCATGCGATAAGTTTTTTCTTGTTTGGTAAATGTCCCCAAACTTTTTGCAATCAACTCACATAAATCAGGATCATTTTGTTTGAGATATATTTTATTAAGCGTATTCTCATCTATACGTTTCATAAATGCTTCTGATACCGCCCTTAAATCGCTCAAACTTTGATGAGCGATTGTTACCATCATTCCGCTGCTGTTGGCTTTATTTAACACCTCTACAAAAGATTCTTCGGCAAATGAGGCGTATTCATCAATAATAATGCTGACTAATATATCCTTTGGTATTTGTCCGATTTGAATAAGTGATGATATATACCTCAAATTAGCCTGTACCATTCGGGCAATGCCGATTGCCTGAATAGGATAGGCATTGGTCGGAAGTTGGAAATACACAATTTTTCGCTCTCTTATTACTTCGGTTAAAATAATCTCGCTATCTGCTTCATTAAGAACAATGTCTTGATAAGCAAATAGATAGTTAGTAAAACCAGCTATCACCTTATCCCATCCGTCATATTGACCTTTAAGGCGGTCAACTAAACTTTCTAATAACTTTAAGTTAGTCATTCCTTTTATATTTTCTTCCTTAATCTGTTTATTGATAAAGCTAAAGCAGGAAGGTTTAGTCAGATAAGTATAAATATCCATGACTGTAAAGGGCTTGCCTAATGAATGAAGAATATAAAAAGCATTTGTAAAAATTGTGATGGAAGTTTCCCGATAAAATGTGTTGCCATCTTTATAATTATTTAAAAAAGCATCTATGATAATTTGCGGATCACATTCCCCCACAGACAACGGGTTATACGTGCAGGAAATATCCTTATACGCCAGAGAAAACAGTAAAAAGTCATCTTCCCTGCCAATGGACGCCAGCATGGCATTAAGCTGGTTAATGGATGATATTTCCCCTTTCGCGTCAAGGATAATAACAGGACGATTTTTGAAAGCGTCCTGATAAATTAAAGGCAAAAAAACTCCCGATGTCTTGCCGGTGCCGGTCATGCCCAAAACCTGCATGTGCTGGCTACGCTGAGTATCAGGAATTGTGACAATTTCCTTATTTTTCTTTTCCGCGTTTAATCCCAAAAAAGTCTTGCCGATATTACTGCTCTTTTGGTAGAAGTCTTTCAACTGTTTTCGTAAATCAAAATTATAAAAAATGTACGCTATGTCTTGTGTATTGGGCTGAATTCCCAGACGCCACATTTTAAAACGGTTTTGAACCTTCTCTATATAATGCCCTATACACCACAGCAGACATAACGCCAAAGCCGTACCCAATCCAAAAAATAACACAAAATGAGGATCCCCCATTTTTTCCTGAAACCACTGTCCATATTTACGATAGAGTATGCCTAAAAAAATCAAGACAAGAATAATAGCGTCATAATCTCCGCTGTGTTCTTTATTGGTTTCCTGCATTTGATTTAACCTCCCAATGCCCCTGCTCTATGACAATATCTTTATAATGACCTTCAACCAAATCCCCATTTTCATCTACATAAGAATTAACCCAAAGTTTGTTTGTCTTGGCTTCGATCCAAACTTTATCTTCCGGAGGTTTAGGCTTGCTTTCCTTATTCTGCTGGATATCAGTATCCTGTGGCAAAACAATTAAAGGCTTATTGAAATCGGGATCTTGATAACCAGTGCATCCGCTTAAAAAGACAGCAACAATAAAAAATCCTAAAAGCATGGCTTATCCCCCTTGAATATCTGCTGCGTTTTCAAAATAAACAACCAATTGATTGCCTGCTAAAACAATGGCATAACCTTTGGAATTTTCTACGTCATTTTGAGTTTGCTGGGCCTGTTTTTGAAAGGTATTGGCAACACCATTGAGCAATGCGTTGCGTGAATTTGATTCAACCTGATTCATTCCTGTTAGTGTATTGGTGCTTGTCTGCTGAAAACCCAAAGCCACACCGCTTAAAAGATTCATCGCCATTGCAAGGATGGTCTTTTTCGTGCCGTCATCAATAACTGTGCCTGTCAACCCGCCTGATCCGTCTTGACTTAAGCCTATGGCATTAATCTTGATTGTTTTTCCATTTTGAAAAACAATATTTTCGAATTTGACCAGGACCCTGTCTCTTTGCCTGCCTGCGGAAGCCGTACCATAAATACGGGTTCCAAATGGCAAAAGAAGTTTGCCGTCAAAATAAAAATCTTCCCAGACTTGGGCTATGACCGGGGCCTCAAAGTTATTGGTGATGATATTGTGAATCAAGAGGCATTTAACCATACTGCCAAGCGGTATGACCCAATTGCTTTGATAGTCTTTAGTATCATCAAAGACGATGATTTTTGTGTTTATGGGGGGTATGACAGCTTCCGGCGGCTTCGGAGGCAGAAAGACGGGCAGATCTATTTTTGGCTTCGGAAGGTTAAAAACTTGGGGTAAGTCAAACATGAACCCTTTCTTTTTCTTCGTAAAGGGATTGTTGGCGGCTTCAACAATATCCTTTGCTTGAATAATTGATTCTTTGGCTTCGGTTTTGGACTTCTTTACCGGCTTTTTATTTTGCGTAAAGAAATACGAACCAAATACAAGTAACCCTACCAAAATACAAGTTAAAATTGTCGGCATCCGTTTGCCGGTATTATCCGTCTTAAGAAACAGATCGTTTACAGACATACTGTGTATCCTCCACGCCAAGACTCAAAAAAAATTTGTTATCTATCGAAACAAAACTATTCTCCAAAACCAGCCAGCCGTCGGTTTTGCTTGAAGGTGCCAGCTGATTACTATCAAATAGGACGTACTGCGGAACAAATTTCTTATCACCAACCAAAATATCAGTTTTTTGTTCAATCAGATTGATGGTGTCGTCGGTCAGATTGTGGACAACAATATGCAAAAGCAAATAATTGGGATTCTTATTGCTAAAGACTTCAATGACATCAATATTTAGATTTGGATAAGAGCATTGGTAAAACAAATTCTTTTGAATAAATTCATGTTTATTTATGATTTTATTCTTTTTATAGAACTCATATGATCTTGCCATTTTCAAAACCGTATCTATGGACAATCTCTGTTTAGTGCCCGTCTTATCCTGAACGCTGGCTTTAGAATCCAAAACATAATCCACATGCTGGGCATTACCGATAAGCACGTTATAATTGAATCTCTGGCTGGGGGTAAAAACGAAAAGATTTGTTTCCCCTGCCGCCTGCAAGGGTTTAATCACAACGCTCTTAGAATTTTGCGGGATTTCAACCTGAATTAAGGAATTATCCCCAACTGTTACCAGCACGGGCTTCTCAGGGAATTCCAAAACCGTGCAATAGCCTAAAGAGGTGTTGACTTTAAGCACATCTGCTTCAATTGGCTTCTCATAAAATACCTTATCCGAATCTAAATAACGGTTATCCTCGCCCGCCCACAGCGGTCCCGATAGAAACATCAGAATGAAAAACATAGATGTTTTCATTTGTCTTGTCCTTTATTAACAGGTTCATCTTTTTCAATAACATCCGTAATTAAAAAGCCGTAAGGATTGAGATCCGTTGGCTTGTTTTTTTTGATTTCAAAAACGTAGGTCACAGGCATACTTTTGTCATCGCCCGCGGCGTGTATGTTCCTGATACCCTCAATTTCAACCCAAAAGGGATTGCTTTCCTTTGTAATCGAAACGGCATTGATCACAAATTGCTGTGATATATTGTCTTTTTCAATTAATGCTTGATTGGTTTTATAAAAATCTAAGATTGACTGCTTGGGCTTATTCCCTAAATAGGGCTTGAGTCCTTCTATTTGCTGGGGCAAAGAATTTCCGGCAAAGGACAGATATTGTCCGGCAACCATCTTGCTAAAATCTTTTAAAAATAATTCATCCATTTTTAAATCCCTTGTCTTTAAAACCTCAAGCCGTCCATCTTCTGCATAGACGATTAACGGCGGTTTTGCGCTTTTTTGAATAAACGCAAAAACCAAAAGTAGGTTAAGGCTCAGAGAAATGACCCCTAATAAAGACAATATCTGATTATTTCTCTCTAAAATGACTCGATTAAACACAAGTTCGCTCATGGCTTTTTCCCCTTGTCGTTTGTATCATCATCCCCCAGCATAAATTTCTTAAAATTGTTGTCTGTTGTTGTCGGTGTTTGATTGGACGGAAAGAATTTATGCAATAACGGTGAAACAAATTTTGAGGCGGCAGTGCTAACCCCCGTGTGCCCAGCTGTTGCTAGAACACCCAAGGCTGTATTTGAAGACATGATCCCCGCCACCGCGGATGATGAACCCGTCCCGATACCGGCAATAAGACTGTTGATTATCAATGGTGTAAAAATCAGAACAAAACACACCGAAAAATTAATACAGGCAAATTGTTCAATACTGCTGTTAGTATTGCTTACATCAACGGCAATACCCAAAGCGATATGCCAGAGAATCGGCCAGGAAAGTATGGCAACATAACTGGTAAACCAGCCTTTAACCACCTTATCGGTTGTTTTAAATAAAATCAAAGATATAAGAACCGGTCCCAATTTATACATAATAGCGGCTAAGCAATACCTTACCGCTTCCATAATGTTGGCAATAATCGCGTAAAGAATAAAAGAAACATTAATTATGAAATTGTGAAAAATGGCTGAACTGAAATAAATCTTTATCTGTGAAATAATACTTGGCTGGGTTGCGGCCTGCTGTTGTTGCCAAAAATTATTACTCATCTGTGCGTATTGACTGACAAAATCCTGATTAGGATTTACCATTTGATCAACGCTTGTTATGATGGTGCGCGTGGTATCCATGACCCAGACATAATTTTGTAAAAGGATGACCCCGATAACCAGCCGCAAGATAACATCCGCCCAATTGACTTGATGCGTTAAAATCCCGATATAATTGACCACTACCGCCAATATAAATAAGGAAAGTAGCATATACTGACCAGCATTGATGATATTGGTCAAATCGGCTTTTACGGCTGTAATGACTGTATCCATGAATTAAATCCCGAAAGTTTTATCATTTACCGTATTCATAAAATTGCTGACACCCTGATTTTCCTGAGTATATTCAACGGCATCATTCTTGCGTTTGAGATTGTCATTGGAAGATTCAATACTTTGCCCTTTGAGTAATTGAGACAAAAGATAAATGACATTGTTTTCCATCTGGATAAGCTGGGCGGATTCTTCGGCGATTTGCTTTAATGCTCCTTTATCGCTAACCTGACTCGCATTTGCCAAATATCGGGATACAGTGGCTGTATTTTGGTTATATAACTGCTGGTAACTGTCTCCGATTAAGTAACCGGATGTATTGATTGAATCGGAAACATTCATATTGCCGTAAAGGTCTTTGGTATTCGGTCCCCACGAATCTAAAGAACCAAAAAGGGATTGCCATTGCTGAGGTAAATTTTGATTTGTATTGATGTAACTATTGGCGCTGTTGATCACAGAATTGGCGGATAATATAGCATTTTGAAAATCTCCTAATGTCTGCAAGCCGTCTATGCCCTGCGCGGATTGCCGGGCTAATTGCAAGAGATTCTGGGCGTTTGACAATTCTGATTGCAAAAGCTGAACCTGCTGAATGGCTTGGACCAATTCTTTTAGATGTGCAGATGTTTCTGTGGCCGTCAGTTGTAATACGGCGGCAGTGGTGGCAGGGTCACTAAAAGCCATCCCTGAATAATTAAAAGAAATTAAAAATATAAAACTGCTTAGAATTATTTTTTTCTTCATTGGTAATCCTCCAAGGTAATTTCCTGCTGGTCATAAACAACGCCATTCTCTTCACGTTTAGGCACTACGATACTGACTAAACGCTTAGGCTCTTGCTTTTGAACGAAATTTTTACCTGTATTCTCATCCCAATTATTAACAGCGGTATCTACTTTGGCTTGTATAGCGGCTTGTGCGTTAGCTTTGTCTTGTTTAACTTTATCGTGATGATCCTGCCATTGGGCTAAAACATTGCCCCCCATTGCACCACCAAGACCACCAATAACCGTATCTTTGACATTATGATGAATGGAATAACCGATACCAGCACCCGCCCCAGCACCCAGGGCGGTGTATCCGGCATCGCGCATGGTACAGCCCGTCAATAAACCCATTAATCCAACTGTATAGATGTATTTGTCCATCATAAATACTGTCCTTTCATAACAATCTCTCATTCCTGTCAAGCCGCATCCTCGGATGATGCGGCAACGACGGCTTCTTCTACCACAGGGCTTTTACTGGAAGGTACGGATGAAGACTGCCCCGCATTATTTTTTTGTTTCTTGGACAGAAAACGGACAGCATCGGCTATAATCTTGACATGGCTGTAGGGCTTGCCGTCTTTCTCCCAGCGATCTTGCTTAAGTCTGCCCTCTACAATAATTCCGCTTCCTTTGGTCAAATATTTGGAGCAATTCTCCGCAGTTACTCCCCACACCTCAACGTCAAAATAGGAAACTTCGGTTATCTTGGCGGCTTTATTCATATAGGTACGATCGTTGGCGATAGAAAGACCTGACACCACCTTGCCCGAAGGTAATTTTCTTAATTCCGGGTCTCGTGTAAGATTGCCCATCATGATTACGTTGTTTAAGCTCATGTGTTTTTCCTTTCATTTGACTAACTGATTAATTAAAAACTTTGACTTTTCACATAACCAACCCCGCGCGGATAATCTTTGGCACACCGCTGTAAAACCGCGTACATATCCAAATTGGGATTTTCTTTTTTGACCTTCTCGTAATAATTGAGATCCATTGCATCCGTTGTAGCCACCCAATACTCGATGGGTGTAGGACAAATGACCATCTTGGCGCTTATGTTCTGCAATTGTATGGATTGTGAAAAGAACACTTCAGAATATTCGCCTTTTTGAATCCGCAAGGTTTCGATCAAACGCTGTTCCTGTTCATTGAAATTGAAATAATTGACAATGCCTTTAACCGCGGGCATAGAGTTTTGCCGAAGAATAAAACGGGTATTAGAATTGCCTAAAATAGCGTGTTCCAGCCCGCCGGATAAAAAATCATTCAATGACTGTGTGACTGATATGGCCGAGGCCCCATATTTACGGAATGTCCGGTAACATTCGGCTATAAATTTCGCGGATTCAGGGGTAGAGAGTAATTTCCAGCACTCATCGAAGATAACAAACTTGCGGCGGCCCGGCTCGCTCATGATTTTGCCCCAGACAAAATTGGTGACGATAGTCAACATGGCCGCCTGTAAGCGTTCAAACTTCTCCAAACCTTTTAAGTCAAAGCAAATGACGCTTTTATCCAAAGAAATAGTGGATTTACCATCCGTATAATGCCCGTACTGCCCGCCCTGAAGCCAATTCCCTAAAAGCCCGACAAGGGGCTCAAAAAATTTCTGGAGGATTTTTTGAGCCTCGCCAACGGCTTTTAGGGCCTCCTTTAGATCGCTTAACACCGGATAATCCTTCATCCGGTAAAGCTTTTGAATAGAACGGAAGATATAATCTTCGACAATCTGATCCTCGCCGTTAAAACGAGCTACCCCTCCAATCATCTGCTCAATGGTTTTGGTCTTGATGATGAGAATTTCGTTTTGCTCTTCTTCGCTAAAGTCACATAACCTTTTACCTTGTGAAAGGTCAAAAAGGTTGATGGTGAATTTCTCTTTTAATCCCAAGTCAATGTATTCCCCGCCTTTTAGAATGACCTGACGTTTATAAGAACCGCCAATATCAATAAAAATCTCTATAGGATCATTCTTGCTGTATTGATTAATGACTTGGTTTATAGTAAAACTTTTACCGCTGCCGGACGCCCCTACCACAACAGTATTAAAAGCGGATAATTCATCACAAAAAGGGTCATAGGAAGCAAGGCCGTGAGTAGTGTTATAAAAAAGACATTCAGCTTTGCCGCTTCCTTTAAATTCACAAAAAAACGGCATAAAATCCGCCAGATGCGCGGATTTGAGCAATACCCATCGGGAAGATTCCTTAGTCCAGCCAGGCAAAATACTGACAAAGATGGGCTTGACCGCACCCCAGCGTTCGTCGTGCATTTCCGTGCCGTTAAGGGAAGAAAACAGGCGGATGACTTCCGCTGTTTTCTTTTTGACTTCATCAAACTCTTCCCCGTAAATGTGAATGGTCAACTGCATACGAAATAGCTTTTGATTACTTTGCTGAATTTCCTCAAGCAAGTATTCATATTGGGAAACCTTTGTTTGGGCGTCCTTATTGACAATACCAAACATGCCTTTCATATTGCCGTATTCGCGTTTTCGCATACTCTCAATCTTTGTGCGCCCCCACTCTTTGGGCGGGGCCTCAAAATTGACCACCACATCAAAATCCGGGAAGGATAAATGGTCCAGCTGGACCAGCATGGCCGGAAAGGTTGCCTCGGGCAAAACTTTAAGAGAAATATATTTGTGAAAAAACCCGCCAAAATGAATGTATTCGCCTTTCTTATCATCTATACATAGATCTGAACAGCTTACCTGTTTGACGAATACTTCATTCTTTTTAGGCTTAGGGCAATCAATGCCATGCTTTAAACGGTCGGGGTTTAGGTATTTGTATATTAAGCGCATAAGTTCATACTCATCCAATCGTTTGTACCCAAACCCCGCGCCGTTTATACCGTCCTCTACATTATTAAGTATCAGCTTAAAATCTTTTTTAGCTTCCTCCACCTGGGCCGTGGATAATTTCTTAACATCCCTAAAAAAATTAAGCCCCTTTGTCCCATAATCTTTTTGGGTAAAATTAACCAGCAGATAACAGTGCCTTCTCCTAAAAAGTCTTTCTTTCTCCAATTTTTCAAAACGTTCTATACGTTGAGCGTGCATAACTTTAATCAAAGGATGATTGGTCTTGATGGCTTTATGTTCGGTGATTTCTTTGGTGTAATTGCTGTCTAAGGTAAAAAACACTTGGTAGGTGGCTCTATCGCTTAAACCATTGAGGAAGGTTTCAATCTTTTGTGAGTAGCAGATAAGCTCTTCGGAAGAGAGATTATCAAGGCTATTACAATTGATTTCATAACCAAAAGACAGCGAATCATCTTTAAAAACCAAAAAGCCGTCTTCAAAATGGCTGTATGGTAATAATTCCTGCAGGCCGTTGAGCTTAATATCAAGCTCACGGCCTTTGATCTCATGGGAAAATTCCTGAGGATAGGCGGTAAATCGCTTAGCCTTAAAAAACCAATCAATGTACTGCTCGGTCGCGTTAGCCGGTTTGCCCTTTTTAATTAAAATTAGGAAACCGCTCATTGCCCCGCAAATTCCCCATGTCACAAGGTTATTCACCTTACATATCTGCAAGATCAAAGTCGCCGCTAAGACAATAAAAATATCCCATCCTTCAAAACCAAACACGATCATCCTATCTTGAAGATTTCTTAAACATTTTTCTGAATAATTGCGCATAAGTTTAATGCCCAAATGATCCGCCGATAAAAGCGACAATTTGAGGCGCAGCAAACATAATCAAAGTTCCGATTAAAGCCGCTACAAAAAGCTGGCTATTGCCCATGGCCTTCTGCCAGCCTGCAACAATAAGAAAGATAATCGCCAAAGGCTGGCATATACTTTCTACATTGCTTCGTAATTCATACATGCCGCTGACTAAATCGGCAAAAGCCGGCTGGCAGGTTAAAAAGATAAAAAGAATAAAGAGTAAAAAGCATTTAAATTCCGTTGTCCTTGTCCAGCGTGTACCTGTTTTCATGATAAAGCCTCCTTTGTGATTTGTTCGCCACCATAAGTTTTATAAAAATTTTCCAATGTCACAAATTGAAAATATATACCAACCCCTTCCAGTTTGCCTGTTTGCGCCAGACGTTCCTCAACGGATAACAATTCCTTCCTTATAGTAGGCGTTTGGCAGATATAAAGGACATTGCGGTTTTCTACCCCTTCACGTTTGGCATAGGAACAAAAAATATCCTCGTAACGCTCTTTATTTTTTAAAGTGCGTTCATATTCAAGGAAGAATTGCTGGCGGGTTCCATCCGGGCGTTTACGCCAAAAGATGGCATCAGGTATGATTGAATTACCCGCTCTACTGCGCCAAACGGGTGTCAGGGCGCGTATATAATGTTCGGACCACCATTCATCTATGACGATTTGGCTGGACTTTTGTATGGCTGTGCGGATACGGTTGATTTCTAAATAATGAAGGAATTCAGGACTAGGGACAGGCTTTATCTCATATAAAGGCAGGCTTGGATAATAATAGTTTAACAACTTATATAATTCGGGCTTGTTGATATACCAGATACCATGCTTTATACCCGGCTGTTTAATCTGCCCAATGCCCAATTTATAAATGGTTCTGCGGATTGATTCGGATTTATCAGGATGAGATAGAAAGCTGGCTACGTCAGCAATGCTGGCGATCCTTTGTTCCCCAATGAACTTCAAGATTTGAATTTTTTGTGGAACACGCACAAGCGGTTTCCTTTACAAAAAAGGCCTCTTGCAAGTTCAACTTCCTTAGGGGGAAAGGAAATTGATCCGGCGTTAAAAATATGTACATTTCTATACTGCTCAGGAGATTTCTGCTACACCGATTGGGGGGACAATCGAAGAAATTGATTTATCAATTTCTAAGGGAGATATTAACAAATGTAGAAATTTTGTCAAGAATTATTTTTGATGAAAAGTCAATACAAATATTGACTTTTTTCAAACGATAAAATCATAAAGCAATTTTTCGTCGGTAGACAGGCTTTGGAATAATTTCCAAGCATCATTAAAATCACGAATTGCCAGTTTGAAAAAACCTTCTGGTACAGTTTTGCCATCCGCCATACGCTCTAACATGAGGGTTAAAGCTTGAAGTTTGTTACGGATCTGGGAGAGAATTTCATATTCCATTATTGATTTCTCCTTTTCATTAAATCTTATCAAAAACCCCACCCAAAACAATGACTATCTATCAATTAATTTTGATTATTATACACCATCACATATGAGGGTGTCAAGAATTTAAAAATCTCACATAATACCTTCTATGTCAAAACCTACGATTAATACAAAACTCGGTAAAAAGATTAAAGAGCTTCGTTGCAAGGCAGGAATCACTCAGGAAAGACTTGCTGAACTAATCAAAACAAGTTACAAATATATTCAACGAATCGAAGGCCAAAAACCACCAGATATCCGCCTCAGTACGATTGAACGAATCGCAAACGCACTCAAAACATCTCCATCACGAATCCTTGATTTTTAGACATCTGTTAGCAATCATTTAATAACTCCAATAAAAGCCTTAAACAAATCCTTTTTGTTGTAGAATTTTCTTATCAATGGAAATGGTATCATCTGAAAGACCGGATACGATAACTTTCACACATTTTGAATATTCAGACAATGCAGCACCTTTTAAAGGCTGATCTTTAATGCTTTTTAATGAACTGATTATTCGAGTTGGGACACCTTCTAAATCATCTATTGTGAGAATAGTTACATTAGGTTCATTCCTCAGCAATATCCATTCTTTATCATCTTTTTTGCATTTATCTAAATCAGCCCTATCTGCAGCAGTCATTTTGGGCCATAGGTAAAAGAAATGTTTATCATAAAAGAAATATTTTGTTAGAAACATTTCCCCGACTGCAATATGGCCCGCTCGTTGAGATCCATCAGTAAAATTCCTTTTCATTCTACCGGCGTATTTAATAACGTATTTATCTTTTATAATGGTCGATCTTTCTTTAGCAAATTTCTCCCAATTTCCGTAATTTTCATCAAATTTTTTCTTAAAAATTTTATACATTCGATCCTGTTGCAAGGCCAAATATTTGGGAAGATCACTTGGGCTGCAAACAGCTTCCAATAAATTTTGTAAGTCTTTTATGTCATTTATAATCAAGTAAGTCCCTTCTTCAGCTTTAGATACATAATAAGCCATTCCATACAAATCCTCTTGAATTTTGTGAGTACCCTGTTTCAAATAATAAACACCTATAATACCGGCTTTAACTGCCCCTAAGGCATGATGGAATCTTTGATATTGCGCATTACCTGAAGATCCACGATTTAACGCGTCCGTTCCTTCAAGTGCAATTATTGGTTTAGTCGAAATTTTTTGATTATTAAATGGGTTAACCCAAGGTTCTTTTCTGACCCAACAGGCGTCACAGGACCCGTATAGAACGCCATTAATACCAAATGTTAACCCTCCCTCGTCTCCAAAGGGTATTTGATCGGCAGTGCTTGATTGAGGAAAAACCAATAGGGTTAAGTCTTTATATTGAGTCCCCAACCCATCAACAAGCTCTCTTTTGATTATTTCATCACTTGACTGTGCCATTTTTCATCACTCTATTTATTTCAGATAATAGTTCTTTGAATTCCAAACCATTGACAAATTTAACTATACAATTTTGTGAAGATATTAACTCTTTAGTTTTCCGACGATAAAAATTATTGAATTCATCGTTTGTAAGGTTAGCTACAAGGTAATATTTGATGTAATTGGTAAGCCATTTAAAATATTCCCGTTGTTCCTCATTCGAGAATTTTTTGTTCTCTTTCTTTAAAATAACCTTTAACTTCATTTGATCGTCAATAGTTACTAAGCCAACATAAGGAGAAGCTGGTTCTTTCTTGAAAGGATGAATCTCAAAGCCTTCATTAAAAAAATGAGTATTAAGATACTTGTCTAATTGTCGCTTCATTTCATTAGTTCCTGTTTTGGCTTCACCAACTATAGTCCACATCTTAGAATCTGGATTCGTGTTTTCTATCTCATAGCCTAAACGTAGTAAGGATAATTCAATTAAATGTATGCAACAAAGAAAAGAAGGAACGTCCTGTGACAATGAATATCCTCCAAAATCGGGTGAACCGGTACTATGTGTTAAAGGGATTTGATTCTCAACAATATATCCTTGCCTTTTCATAACTTCACAAGCTAAATATTCCATAAATGGTTCCATCCCATTCCCCTTCTTGGAACATTCAATTCTCTGTATTAAGAAATCCGTTGGATGTGTTTCAGACTGAACGAAATTCTTTAGCTTGGTTTGTAATTCAATTTCCGTTTTAAATTCAACTGGGATTATTATTTTATTGTTGCTAAAAAGATATGGCTTAGCCTTGGAAAGTATATATGGAGTATTTTTAAGCGTGGTATTATCAAAAAGTCCTGTGACAAACTTATAATCTGTTGCGTTATAAAAAACTTTCATTAATCCCTTAACAGTGAAGGGATATAATGGATTGTCTAAGTATCCTGAACCTGTAACAAGAGAATATAAGAATGCTGTTCTACTATCAACCTTGATTCCTTCCCCTATTTTTGTTTTAACGATTGGATAATTGAAATTTTTATTAAATATTTTTATAAAATTCTTAGAATCAATTTCCACTCTTTACCTCTCGGTATATGCCAAAAATTGTTTTTAAATTTAATCCATTAACATCAATTTGATACTCATTAAAATATAAATCGTATATTAAACTAACGGCTACTGAATCGTATAGTTTTGAAGGGTCATCTGTCGTGATTTCCTGAGATATGTCTTCTATAAATTTAACAATATTATGTTCGACAAAAAACTTTGACTTGAATTTATCCTTTCGAAAAGTTAAATACAAATCTGCTTTTGGAGAAAATGTAGCCCAATTAGAATTGTACGGATTACCTTTTGTGTCTACGATATCAATTTTTTCTAGAATGAATCCATTTCGTTTGAATATATCAAGAACGCCTTTCCAAATATGAAACTCTTTATTATGGAAACATAAGGTATAAAATTTACCATGTTTCAGTATTCTTGATGCCTCCTTAACGCTTTCCTCAAGAAGAAATAAGAACTCCCCTACTTTCTTATCTTGTGCCGGATTTATTACAACTTCATTTTTATTATCGAAATGAAACCCCATCCAGGTATTCCAAATCAATGATAATTCAGAATATTGGATCGCATCTCCGTATGGAGGATCAGTCAAAATATAATCCACAGATGCCTTGTCTAATCCTGTTTGAAAACAAGATTTATTAAAAAGCTGATACTCCCCCATGGATTTGTCTTTGATTCTTTCAAGTAAAATTTCTTTTGCTTCGAGTATTAAATCAATTCGCTCTAAAAATCTAAACCAGGGATTTTCTTCGAAATAATCATCAGGCATCCAATAATTATTTACATTTAATGGCCTAACATTCTCACTTTTTAATTTACTGGCGTGAAGTACAGTATTTGAAAATGCAGTTAATAACAAATTTTTATACTTAAAATTTCCTCTATTAATCGTATCTTGCAGGATGCCCAAAAAAGAATAATTTCTTTTGGTATACATATCACTTACTGTGGAAATCCCTTTATACGAAAATCTGTCTTTATAAAATCTTTTGGGAAACTTGGCATCAGGGATTTTTATTTTTAATTTACGATCTACGCGACTCTTCTCTAATTCACCCTTTTTAAGTTTACGTAATCCCTTACTTTTAAGGCCGCAGGTGTAACAGAATAAAGCAACTGTTTCTTTCCCTTTATGCTTAGGGCCAATATTCATATACTTAATCACCAATTTACTTTTACATACATCACAAGTATCTTCCACGGCATAATATTCCATTGCTAGTGGATCCATTATTTTCTTTAATAAAGCTATCTCCCTACAGAATTCATTAAAATTAAAATTAGAATCAAAGGTGTTTTCTGCAATAAATACGCTTATTGGATTTAAATCATAGCCAATGAATTTTCTTTTTTGGAGAATGGATTCAAGCCCTGTAACGCCACTTCCCATAAACATATCAACAACGGTATCTTTGTCAGTGGAATATTTTTTAATACACTCTGAGATCGGATACCAAGGTTTACGGGACCAATATTTATGAACACTATAAATTTTACTATATAGTTTTATTTCTTCTTTATCTGCGGGGGTAGTAATATAACTAACCTGTTTTTTAATACCCTCAACGTTAACGGATTCTTTTTTTCTTTTTGGCGTCGTAATAACGGCATCGATTGTGATATTCGTCATTTTTCTTTCCTCAAAATTATACAATAATGGTGCAGTATATTTGACGTCCATGAATATGGATAGCCATACGGTGCTAATCCAATTTTATCTTGTATCCAAATTTTCTCATCCTTTAATTCATATTTTACGGACAACTTTGAAGCAATGTCCCATGCTAATGGGTATAATTTGCCGCTTTTTTTAATATTCTTTACAATTACGACAATATACGCCCCATCTCGTAATAAATCGTAAATATCAAGGTATATTTTTGTTAATTCTCTTAGAAACGCCTCATACTCATCAATATTTCCTAAATCCGTAATGCTATCCGAATACTTTACATCTCGTCCTTGAGCTGTTCTTTTTTCTTCAAAGCCTCCAGTACTTCTATTGAGGACATCCCAATATGGCGGTGAAGATATACAAAAATCAAATTTATTTTTAAAATATTCTTTAATTTTTCGTGAATCACCCAAAATTACATTGTTCTTAAATTCTGGGACTCTTTTAAGAATTGTTTCATAATACTTTTTATTTAGCTCAATTCCATAGCCAATTCGACCCGTTCTTGCACACCCAACAAGTGTACTACCTATGCCAGCGAAAGGGTCTAAAACACTCATCCCTTCTTTCGTAAAGAATTTTATAAACCCTTCCATCATTGTTGGTGAATAGGTGGCAGGATGGTCAACTGAATTCCCGCAGATACTCCGTTCTTCATCTAAATCTTTCTTTATGGCATTAAATATAAACCAACTACATGAAAAAATTGTCCACTCTTTGCCCGTCATATGATTAAATTTATTTTTTAAGTCATACGCGCCGTCTTCAAGCTGCAATATGACCGCATGGGCGTTTTCAACATCCCCACCAGGATCATATAACTTTACATCCTTCCAATTCTCCCTAAATTTTTCTGGCAGTTCATTTTTAAATTCCGTAAACAATTCTGCTAATCTGGTCTTGGCCCTCTCTTGCTTATTCCGATCAGAAAATGGAACAACCTGTCTTTTTTGATCTTTATAATAAAAGGAAGCACCCTTATCCAACTTATTGGGAACAACATCTTCTTCAAATAAACTTACTTGCCGATTTGACATGTAACTTCCTCTGATAAAATTCATGACGATTTGATTCCTAATCTATATATTACAACATAGAATTTAAAAAGGTACTATCAAATCAAAAACCTTTGCTGGACAGAATCTGTCTGGCAAAGGTTTTTATTATTTAAAGTGGCGGATTTATCCCTCAAACTGCACCACTGTTTAAAATTGTTTATTTGTTTTATTTATACAACCAAGATACCCTCAAGTCAATTAAAAAAATCAATTAAGATTTCCTATGATATTTGAAATTTATGCTATTATCTTATGTAAGTTAATATTTAATTCTTTAAGAAAGGAACTAAATAATGGCTACCAAGAAAAAGAAAAAAACAGCAAAAAGAAAATAATCAAATTTAGAGTATCTTTGCATAAAACCCCTGAAATTTTCAGGGGTTTTATGTTTATAGTAGTGCGCTCATCCGATTCAATAAAAAAATAAGCAGTTTAACGACGTGCTTAGGTCGCCCCAATTTAAAGCCTTCTAAACACGTAAACCTTGCAGTTCTCACTATCCGCTGAGAAGTAATCATTAATAAACAGATCACGGGCTAGCTTCCCGTAATCAATATAAAATTCTAAATGCTTCGGTATTTCCATCGTCTCGCTGGCAAGGTTTTCAGCAAATGCTTCCTCTGAATCCCATTCGCCTGCAAACGCTTCTTCAAATCTTTCTAAAGTAGCGTATTCAATGCCCTCATACTCCGCAAACTTAGTCCAAGCTTCGCCATGTTTTTCGATCATCGCGGCCATTTCCGCAACTTTCTCGATACTTTCATATTCCGATAACCGAAGGCCACAGAAGCCCTCATAATCGTGTATTGCCCACTCTTCTGCATTTGCTATTGGGCTTGAGCCAAGCATGTCCTTGATTGCATCATGAATAGCCTCCGCTTCCTGATTAGCATCAATCCAACGCCCATGCAGGAAACCGTTGTTATAAGCGGCCAGACAAGCTACATAAACCTTTGGTGTTGTTTGTGTCGTATTCATCTCACTGCTCCTTTCGATTCTGTTTTATTTAAATTAAAAATCATACGTGTCAAGGATTCTTCGCCGCAGCGAAGAACTTGCGAGCCCGCTCTCTTTTCGCGGGTGACGTCCTTGACACGTATGACACAATTAAAAAACCCAGAATCGAAAGGAGGGAAACCCCGTTCGAAAGCGGTGCTTTCATTTAAACCCCCGGAAGCGGTAAACCTACCGCACCAGAGAAAAACCACCTATGATTTCGATAAAAAAACGGCTGGCAGAGAATGAATTTGAACCATCCCCTAAAGACTTTTAATTCCAATCAGTCAGATAAACAACTTAGAATCCCGGTACAGTTTTTTGATTTGAATTGATTATTAAATAAGGCTCGTCTTACATCTCCTTTTTGCTGTGTTGTTAGACCTTAACAGTTTCGTCCTTTGCTGCTTGATGAGCCGCCATCCAAGAAACTTTTTGTATCATGGGTGGCGGAGCGAAGCGTAGCCACTTGCGAAGCCCATGATACAAATAGTTTTTTGGAAAGAATGGCGGCGAATAAGCCAAGGACGAATCTGTTAAGGTCGCTTTTAACAGCAAAAAGGAGATGTAAGCCTACCACCGAATCAGGGAAAACAACCTATGTTATAGATATAAAAAAGACTGATAAAAAAATAGTGAGCTGGCCTCCAATCTACTCCCCCTGAGTAGCCCCCATGGAAAACCAGCCCACTATTTATAAAACCCCCCTAGAAGATCCACCTCCTTTCTCATGGCAACATGAAATTTATTAGGTTAATTCTTTAAGTCTGAATGAATTACGGCTGACATAATCTTCCAAGCTTTCATTAGCACATAACTGCAGACCCATTTTTTGAAGAATAACAACTTTAGAAATTAACCTTCTCTCCTGGGATTCCGCGCGGGAGAATGTTCTTAGCTCAGCCCTGGAGTTCTCATCTTTTGTCAGAAATTCGTCTTTTCGCGGGAGATCATGACGTTTAAAACACCCGTCAGCGGTTAGGCATGATGAATTATGAGTTTCGTCATTTTCGAATTTATCATTAGATTTATTCATAAATTTCTCCTAAATAAGAAGAAAATCCGGAGGAGTATTTCATCCCCCGGACTAACTTAGGTTATTCCTGCGAATAAGCCGCTAAAACGGTATTGGCAATATTTCCCCGAATGTCTTCATTTAGACAACGGACCCGCTCATACCATTTTTCATTCCTGCCTTGTTCCGTGGGCATAGAAACGAATAAACCGTTCTTGCCTTCAACAACCCTCAAGGCCTTGATTAAAAGAGCATCGTTAATGCTTATATCAACAAATGCCTTGATACGATTGTTACCATTAATTCTGTGAATCTTTAAAACTTTGATTTCAATTGTCTCTGTAGCCATGATTTGTTTCCTTTCGGTTAATGAAGATATGCTTAAAATCGAATTACTTTTATGATTAGAGGAGATGGTGATTTCTCCTTTTCTTGCCCTTACTCTATTGATAGCGGCTGCCTTTTCGGCCATCTAAGTTATCCTCCTTTCTTATGCTGGTGTTTAGTACCCCACAAATTGAAATGTCAAGGCTGCAATTTTTGAGGCAACCCACAAAAATTGCACTTTAGCTTGGCCTTGACATAGTGGAACGTCCCAATGAGACTAGCGAAGCGGCTCATTGTTGGATGTGTAATGGTTCAATTTTGGGGTGCTAAACTGCAGCGTTTTTAAGAAAGGATGATAACGCTTTTAGATGGCCGAAAGACGAAAGCCAATGCAGATATAGCAAGTAAAGAAGAAATCACCGTCTTCTATAGATAAACAAATGGGAATTCTTTAGATATGATGTATTTTAGGAAGGAAACAAATCATGGCTGGATACTAATGATTAAAATAAAGCAGATATTGAAGATGCCAAAGTTCCGCGTTATTTCCTGCTCAATAATTCTTTAGGGATATTCGATAATTTATTTGAAGACTTTTGCCTTTGAATAAGATTTCTCCTGTACTCGTAAACATCCTTTGCGGCTTCCATAATATCTTTCTTTGTAATGCTGGGTTTAAGTTTTAACGTCATAAATTCATTGAACGAATCACGGCTGAAATAAGCACTGTCTTCTCTCCCGCCAGTTCTTTCCTGGGGGTGTGTATATTCATAATATTCTTTGGCCAGCCATTCTTCCAGGTCAATGCCCATATCGTAAGCTTCCCTCATGTCTGGCTCATCCTCGGTCATGTTCAGGTCATCTTCGCTGATCCTTTGGGCATATGCCACTTCTAAGGCCTCCAGCTCATCCTGTGGGGCCCCTGCCTCGTACCTTAAATCAATGTAAGCCTCAAGCTCGTTTATGCTCATTTTGGGGATTTCCGTATTGACTGTTTGCATATGATGTTCCTTTCGATTGTTTTTGATTACTCTAAGGTCATGCGTGTCAAGGATTCTTCGCCGCAGCGAAGAACTTGCGAACCCCGCCGTTTTTTGGCGGGGTGACGTCCTTGACACGTATGACAGAATCAAAGAAAAAGAATCGAAAGGAAATGGCTCAAGCTTACGAAACCGGATGTTTAAACCGATGTGAAGCAGAATCCTACTGCACCAGAGAAAAACCACCTGCGGATATGAATAAAACGACTGGCAGAAAAACCTGCATCAATCAGCCCAAACTGCCCAAACAACCCAAACAAACCGACACCCAAACACTTAAACCTGACAACCAGACAACCCAAAAAATCTCACAACCCAACCCAACTCAACTACACAGCCCAACACAACCACACAACCAATACAATATCACTTCAACTCCACTCCTCCATCTCCAACTAATAACTTCACCAACCCCCATCATCCTAATACCTACTCTCTCCCATTCTCAATTGGTAGTTCCAGACCCCTGTCCCCCTTAAAAATTTATGGTAGGGGGAGAGGGGTCTGGAACGATTTTGGGCCGCTTTCGCCCAAAAACCAATTGAGAATGGGAGAGTTACGACGAAAAAAAGGCACAGAAAAGGCACAGTGCTGTGCCTTTTCTGTGCCGAATCTGTGCCTTTTTTGTGCCCTTGTTAATCTTTCAAAATAGGAATCCCCCTACGTCTCTCAATTTCTTTAACAAATATATCAATTAGGACAGTCGCAAACTGTAGCATCTCTTTTAATTCTTCTTTAGAAAAATCTAAATTTACCCTAAGTCCATGAATTACTCCATGTCTAAAGCTAATAACCTCTTCTAATCTATTTTCTAAAACGGGAATACTTTTCCCGATCTTTTTACGCTTCTTTATAAGACCGCGAAAATCAATCTTAAACCATTCATGAAAGGCGCTATGTATACTGGAAATTCTCTGAAAACTATACTTATCGGCAATAACATCCTCCAAAGACATTTGTTTTTTACTAATTGCAATAACATCTTTTATTTCAACCTTTAAATTCTGGTCAAGGATACGTTCTTGTGCTTGCTTATCATACTTCAAAAGAATTTTAAAACTTTCTTTAAAGAAACACTCAATAACCGTAACTACAAACGGGACTAAAGCGTTATACAAAATAAGACTGGGATCTATCGTTCTTAAGAAATCAGACATTTTCCCAGCTTCAGAATGTGGATCGGGATTTGAGTTTTTAAAATCTTTTAATAACGCATCTGGTATAGAAGCTTTAACAGCTCTTATATTATGAATTACACCTTCATATAAAAGGAAAATACCTCTTGCAACCTCATCCCTCTTGTCCGGATATTCTGGAGTATAACGATTCCTGCCATGCCAGTCATTTATAAAATCTCCCCTAAACTTCGTTCTCGCTGTCTTTATAACTGAATTTTGAAATAAACGATCCCAAACACTTGCTGACGCTCTTGTCCGAGTATGTAAAGCCAAACTGCTGCCGGGATAATTTAAATTTTCTTTCGCAGATTTTGGAAATATCGTTGCCTCAACCCCATCAAATGACTTGTAATCTTCTTCTTCAAACCAACTAAAATGCAAGGAACCTTCGGGCCAACTCATAAGATTTTCACAAGGCTGAAACCCTAAATTAACAAGATGCCTTTTAAGATCATCTTTGGTTGCAATCTTGGGATAAAAAATGATTTCAATGCTCATTTCCTAACACCTTCTATTTTAAAAGTATTTTGAAGAATTCTCTCAAAACTATCGATATAGTCTAAAAATCAGATTTTCCCATATAATTAAAAGTCCTTTCAAAATTGTATTTAACACCATTCACCCACACTACTTCGGCGCTATCCGTCTGATAATCTAACGCCGCAGTCATGCCTGAGGAATTCTCTCCAGCTTCATTGCCTTCCTTCTGTTTAACAATTGCAGCTTTTTCAAATAAGACCACATTATACGGACTCAATTCATTTCCATTTAGTTCACGCATACGAATTCCCGAACTCGGCTCTGGATCATCCAATGCTACACCTACTTGCGCCGATGCATAAAGAATACCATCAAGCCCAAGGACATTGGAAACATACTCCGCCACAGCTTGTGTCGGAATATATTCAAGGGGTTCCTCTTGAGATTGAATTGGTCTAGCAATTAACGCATGAAATATTTCAAGAAAGCGGACTCGCGCCAAACGATCTTCATAATCCGGATGAAAAATGCTACCCGTAAAACCAGCATTGATTAGAGGAAGATTAAGCAACCGAAGTTTTCGTAACGTTCTAAAACAACCTGCAATAACCCAACTGCCAACAGAAGGTCGCACCTCAGCAATTGCGGTATCTTCAGAAAACGCACCATAAAATACAGAGATTCCAACTGGATTCATCCGACCTGCAATAGCTTTTTCCTTCGGTGGGGAACCTAACTCTAAAATTGGGTTTTTTAAGATTTCTTTTACCTTTTGTTCCGAATTCGCTAAACGAGCCCGAAAAAGTAATTCTACTCCAGTACCAAGTCCTATCTCTAAAACGGGAAGTTCATCAGCTTTAGAACTTTTAGGTTCACCTAATATCATTGCAAGCTGTATCTTCGCAGTTTCGTCAAAAAACCGTCGTTGATACTTAATCCTATCAGTGAACTCCTTCCAATTATAATGATATTCTCCTGATGTTCCGCGTTTACGCACATAATTTTGATCCTCACTGTAAAATGGTACACCCCCATCTCTTGGGTCTGCAGGATCGTTCTCCTCCAAAATCTGAATCAAATCTTTTACTGGATCATAATCAATCCCGAGTTCGTTTTGAAGAAAATATTCAAGAGAATCGCCCTCTTGTTCAAAAGATTCATTCCGAAAATTGGGAGCTTCTTCCCCTACACAGCAATGGTCACGTAAAGGCTGATCAACAATTTCCGCAAGTGTTTGCAACAATATCCCGCGAGTCTTCTGCCCGCAATACCGACATTGAACTTCAATTGTATCCTCTGCCACAATTTTACGCAGTGATTCATCCCCAATACATTTTAGACAAATACATTGTTGTTGCCTGGACATAAGACTTCTCCTATTGAAGAAATTTATTCCACAAATCTCCTTCTCCTTGTGGAACTCCTAAAGTCAGAATTTTCCTTGGCCGTGTAATTGCAACATATATATTCCTAAGCTCCTCCTCCAATAGATCACCTTTTTTGCATCTTTTCATTATCGTCGCATATTTTGTATTTCCTGCTTTACTATCCATTACCACTAAAACAGCTTCAAAAGTCTCTCCCTTGACTGAATGAATTGTCCCTAAACGTACCGGAAGATTAGTAAATAAAATTTCTGTTTGAGTAAAAATACTTTGGATGGATAAAGTAGCGTGAACATTCTTAATTGCACCATTAAGATTCGTGATTCCAAAAAACTTTTGTGCTATAGGTAAAAACAAAGATAACCAATCAGATAAGTTTGAAGAAGTAGAAGGCAATGTTTTGATTATTTCATGAACAAAATACCTCCATTTAATAAATCCCATATTTCTGATATATAAAACCAAGTTTTCTTTAGAAAAATAAGCAGCCTGATTAAGACCTTTATAACAACCTCTTTCGATAAGTTTATATCCTTCTTTGTATATGCCCTTATCAATTAAGAACTTCCCTTCACATAAATCCTTACACCAATAAAAATTCTCATCCCAAATTTCATATGGATTAGATACGTTAATAGTGCCTTGATCCCTATGTTCATTAAGTATTTTTGCGACTTCACTAACCTTCTTTTTAGATCGAGATAAAATCGCAACATTTTCTTTATTGATGGGTGTGTCACCGTTTTCACAAGATTTAAGAAAGTCTTTTATCAAAATTGAACGATCTGTGTACTCCATAACTATTGGCTGTATTATACAGTTTGAAATTTCTGGTGTAACAGCTAAAGCGGGCTTATCCAAAGAAGACAAAGGATAAACAAAATCACATATCTTCTGTGAACTTCTTCTACACTCATCCAAAGGTATACATTCCCATTCTTTGCATTTAGATTGAAATAATTTAGGATCAGCTGTGTTCCATTCAAAAATCGCTTGATCGGGATCACCAACTAAAAAGATCTCCTCTGCACCAGTCTTAACAAATTCATCTATAATAGCCATTTGTATCGCAGTCGTATCCTGAGCTTCATCAATAAGTAATACTGGAAATCTAACAACCAATGACCTTGTGATGTCTGGATATTCACGAAGTATTTTTAAAGAAAAGAAATTAGCGTCATCTTGATTTGCATAACCAGCTTTAAACAAATTATGCTTTGCCTGACACACAGCTTGAGCACTTTTTATTGGAGGAGGCGGATAGCTTCTAGTAAAAATAAAATTGCCATTAATATCAAAGGAAGATTTATCAAACCATTGTTCGCTAAAATACCTTCCGGCCCATACCCCATAAGGCTCACCGACAAGAATAGGCCTTCTCTGGCATCCCATAACTAAATGACCAAAAGGAAGAAAAATAAAACGGTTTACAAAGCTGTCTATTGTTCCTAAAAAATGTGGATGTCTTATCGGGATGGTTGTTCCGAATCTTACAGAAAATCTTTCAATTTCTTCCCATGCCACATTAGTAAAAGATAAACAAGCTATACCTATATTCTTATCTTTCCAACCCCCTATTTTATTGGCTAATCTTGCAGCTACGGTGAAGGTTTTCCCGCTACCGGGGCAAGCCCTAACAGTCACTCTTTTAAAATCAGGAAAAACAATGGCATCTTGTTTTTGGGATAAAATTTTAAACATATACCGCTACCAATATTATTCACCCTGTAGCGCAGCCCATTTAATAGCATTCTTTATATATTCAGGAACAATGAAACTGCCCGGATTAACTTCAAGCCGCGTAGCCAAATTCTGTGAAAAGTCTCCTTTGTCGCCATTCGATTTTAGTTTGATTAATAAATCGTCTACGTTATTTATAGTCGTATTGTTGTGCATGGACAGGTAAACTTCTTTCATTATGCGAGCATTTTCTTGAGATGCTTGGAATAAATCATGCTCAAAAGTCACCATAGCCATTTGGACATCCAACAATCCACTCTTTAACTCAATAGCATTGTTCGCTCTTGGGGATCTTGGAGTTGCAATGTCGGGAGGATCGGAATCCGTGACTACAACACACTTACTACTTAATCGCTTCGTGGCATCTGAGGAATTAAAAAGTCTCGCAAAAGATCTAAAAGATACGCCATCAATATTCACTATCTCTACGCCAGCCTTTGTTAAATCATATTTTTTTTCATCTCCTTCTACTTTTCCGATCATTCTTGCAAAAACTGGAAAAAGTAATGCTTCACATATGCCTTCAACTAAAATAACACCATTAGCAAAAAACAATTGGGCTTTAGTTACATCCAAAAATCTATGCAAATATGCCTTGTCTTCTTGATCTAATTTAGAATCTTTCAACGATAATATCCGAATCTCATTATTTATATTCTGAAATACTGTAATGGTATCTATTTTCGTTTTAGCTGTAATGGTGGGAGAATGCGACGTAAGAAAAACCTGAATTTTATCGGCCAATACACCGAAATATGTAAAGAGAATATTCTGTAGTTGTGGGTGCAAATGTGCTTCCGGCTCCTCTATAAGCAAGGCAATATATGATTCTTTTTCTAATGCTTTTATACCCAGTAAATCACCTAAGACGGAAGCAATATAAATCTTATTATTGTCACCCAAGCCATTCTGAGAAATTTGAAACCAATTTTGATTAGAATCGTTCTCTGAAAGAGCAGGATACACTGGAACCCTTGCTCTTAAATCCCCAACGACTTTTCTAAATTCGGAATCTAAAAAACGTAAATCTATTTTTAACTCTTTTCCTTGAAGTGAAGATTCTTGCAGATGCGTATTAATTTGCTTCTGAGCCTTTTCTCTTAATTCCTTCCATCCTTGATCAAAGTGAAGAAGATCTCCTATTTTCTTAGCTAATCCTTTTTGTTTGGTTTTATCAGGTTCTAGTTTCTCCAATAGACCGCCTAGTTTATTGCCCTTGCTAACCTGTAAATCCCTGCCAGCATCTCGCAATGCACCCAAATATACATGTCTAATCAAATCAAAAATATCTGGAGTTATTGTCTGACCTTCGTTATCCCCTCCCCAGATATTATAACGAAACAGAGACCGTTCATTTCTCTTTTCAAATTGGAAGCGATAGTGTATCTGTAATCCTAAGGCGTCTCCTTGATTCGATAAGAGATCATAAAAAATTGACCTTTCTGATGTATCCTCAATTTCAAAAAACAAATCAAATGTAATTGGCTTAGGCTCAAAGGCATGATTGGATCTATCTATATATAAATCTTCGGGTTTTATAAAAATATTTTTATCCTGATCTCCCCATCCTAAACATATTCTCAAAGCATCTGTTACTGCCGTTTTACCTGAGTTATTCTCACCAATAAAAACATTTAGTCCTTTATTTAAATGTATATCCAAGAATCGAATATTTCGGAAATATTTTATCGAAAATTGTTTTATAAACATAGAATGGCTCCCATTTTGAAACAGTAACTATATCTAAAAATCTGTTATATTTTCGCTTCAATTTAACATATCCATAGATATTTATCCACAAACAAAAAACCCCCTGTAATTTATTAAATCGTAGAGGGCTGAAAACAAAAACTTTCCTATTTGTCCTGCCTTAATTCAAATTCTGCCGACCTAAATGCCAATTTTGTCTCCAATCATGCCCGACAAAATCCCATTCCCATTCATCATGGGAACGCTTTAAATCACGCAAATGAAGCCTTACTCCTTTATAAAAAACTGTCGCACCTACTACTACCGCTCCAATCCATCCGCCAATGCCATAGCCAAACGCGGCAAAAAGAAAAGTCCATAGACCGCAGATAATAAATATCGTATAAACCGCGGTCCTGGGCTTGCTCAAAAGTACAGCTGATCCTAAAAAGAGTATTCCCCAAACAACCCACGTCTTAAACATCAGTCCATAGATCACGGCAAATATGAAAGCCTCGGCCCACAAGAGCCAAGTGCTTTTCTTATCAAAACGAACCCGGGTGATCCATTCTATCCATTTTGGCATATTTACCCCCTCTGATTTTGGTGTCCAAATTCGTACTACATTAGGTTCATGGACATTCAAAAATATTCAAAGACGTTCAAAGAAAAAAACTCCGTTTCTCGACGACGGAGTTTTTTTGACTACAAATATATATGGGCCTTGCTGGACTCGAACCAGCCACCCTCTGATTAAGAGTCAGATGCTCTACCAGATGAGCTAATGGCCCTGAATTATTTAAATCATTTATATTAAAAGAGTTAAGAAGTGTTTCAACTCCCGCCTCAACATCCACTTTATCGTTGGTGCCTGTATTGGTGTCTATCCGTTTCGTCAAACCCTCTACTGCCTGTTTCTTAAAACTTTGCGAAAGATGTGAATATCGAAGCGTCATTGCCAGAGATTTATGCCCCAAAAGCTCCCTTACGGTATTTAAATCGACACCGCTCATAACCAAATGAGATGCAAACGTGTGTCTTAAATCGTGAAAGTGAAAATCTTTTATACCTGATTTATTGCACGCTGTAAAGAAAGATTTCTTAAAATCCCCGTACGGCTCTCCGTTTTCCTTAACGAACACCAGTTCACTCTGAGGATGCTTGCGCACAGAAATAAACGTATTGATAGCGGTTTCGTTTGCTGGAATTTCCCGCTTCTCACCATTTTTAGTATTATAGAGATGAATAATTCCACGCTTAAAATCAATGTCCCGCCATTTAAGACCCATGATCTCACCTTTTCTCATGCCGGTATTGATGGCGATAACGACAATGGGCTTCACAAGCGGAATACAGTTGGCAAGGAGCTTAGTTATTTCTTCCTGCTCAAGAAATCTTAATCGGGAATTATTTTCTTTAAATAATTTTATACCCTTAACAGGATTAGCCCCATTAAATTTGCCCCAAGCAATGGCTTTATTGAACATGCTTTTAAGACAGGTTAATTGACGGTTTACCGTTGCCGGCGTGATCGTTTTGGCTTTGCCGTCTTTTAATGGATAAACGGTTTGGGCTCTCTCCGACTTAAACGTTTGAACTTTATGAGGGGTTATCTCGTTGAGGTAAAGGCCAGAAAAAAACTCCTTTAACACTTTTATATTGCACTTGTCCGCAGTATCAAATGATTTCTTGTTATTGACTTTGCAATGGAGTTCAAAATATTCGTCGGCAAAAGCCTCAAATTTAATCCGGTTTTCTTTCTTTTTATCAAGAAACTTGCCCTCGGCTTGTTGAACTTTTCGCTTTTTCAAAACTGTTTCGGCAAGAGCCTTGCTTGAGCCAATATGCTCCCGAAGCTTCTTCCCATGATTATAATATTCAATATAAAAATCATTCTCCTTAATCTTTAAATGAGCGCCACAGAAACGACAATCAATTTCCCGAATATTCTCTTTGTAAACATTATTATTACCACAGCAGGAAGCACAATAAACACGATTAAAAATAGCCATTATTTTTTTCTCCTTTCTTCAATTACCCGCAACGCTTCTTTCTTAGTTATAATATACTGATTACCAACCATCTCCGCCTTAATAAAGCCTCGCCAAACCCGTCTTGTTATTTCTTGCCGAGTTACTCCAACAAGTTTAGCTAATTCTGGAACTGAATATAATGTTTTTTTATCTTCCATGTGTTTACTATAGTAAACTACCAAAGTAATTATGTCAATTGAAATTCTGTTTTACATAAGCGCATTCTTTGCTCTTAATCCAAGCTTCAACCCTTATCATATCAAACCTGAGCGACTTGCCAAGCTTAACAAAGGGAATCTGGCCACGAAGCGCCCATTTGCGGACAGCATCCTCGCTCATGCCTAAATAACAGGCTATTTCTTTAGCATTATAAAAACGTCTTTCCATATCAAGAATAGAAATTCCTTAATGTTTTAGAGCAGAACATACTGAGGCAGGAGATGCACGGGGGATTTAACACAATATATTTTGTTATCCCCTCTTTTAATCTGCCCTGTATAACTATAATATAATATGCTAATATATTGGACATGGAAGCTGTCATCTATGAAACCCAAAAGTCAAAGTACCAAAAACTAAGAGTGATTCTCAGCAAATATGCTGGCCAACATGTATTAGATATTCGCACTTGGTTTCCCCCACCCCCGAACAATCCAGATGGTGATTGGTATCCTACCCGTAAAGGTATTACTATCAGACTCGATCAGATAGCTGATCTCAAAAACGCTATCTTTCAAGCTGAAAAAATTATCCTTGAAAACCATCTAATCTAACCTACCATTTGTGCTGATTTACCCAATTTAGCTTTAAAATCTGCCCTTGAATAAATCTTTCTATCTCATACTCTATTTTTAACCCTCAATCTCTACGGAATCGTTAGTTGAGTCGACTGTTTTTGTGAAAAACTGCCAATATTTTTACGAATGCCTTTCCTGTTTGGATTTTTTCCAAATCTGTAGGGAAAAAGCGGACAATCTATAATCAGGCAGTTTCTAACTTCTTTAGGTTGATAATTGGAACATTCAAGACATTTTGCTCTAATGGCTTTAATTGGTGTTGTTTTAATCATGGTTTCGTCCTTGAATTTTCGATTTGCCCCTTTCTGCTTTCTAAAAGACCGACATTTTTTATTTTCATCCAGTTTGGTAGCTTATCGGCGGATAACGGTTGTTTTGCAACTTGTCCATCACGATTCACTAGAAAAAGTTCATAATCATCGGAATATTTTCTCCTTGAAGAATCGAAATTTGCTCGGATTGCATAGTTTGGTCTAATGCCAACTCGTGATTTAACAATCCTGAAAAAGGTTGGGAAAATTCCATTACCCAAGTCATCATTGTTGTAATCAGGAGAGATAATAATTGATGTCGAGGAAATTTTTGGAATATTGCTAGAACCATAAAAGTCTTCTTGGTCTGGCAATCCCCGATCCTTTGATTTTTTTCTGAGATGAGAAAATAATACAACTGGGATTTTATGTTTATCGGAAATATCCTTTACCTGTCGAAGAATCTTCGTAATCTCCCCTATTTCATTCTCACCTTTTGATAGAGAAAAATATTGAAGATGATCGATAATGATTAAATCTAGGTCAAAAGTGCCTTCAGTTGCAAAAGGGCTCCCAGGTTTAGCTGGAATCAATTTATGTCTATCGTATAAAGACATTAAAAAGCTCTCGATTGTAAAATCAGAATCGACTTTAAAAAGTAATAAGTTATCACGGTAGTCGTTCTTGTATCTGTTATATACTTGTCCTTCGATTTTATTGAGAACGCCATTTGGATCGTTAATTTGATTGTTCACCCAATCGACATAATCCAAATTCAATCGTTCATGAGGATATTGGGTAAAATAAACATCGGCTATGTCACGATATTTCATCCTTTGCATCGCCTCAATATGACCACCTTCCAGGTAATAAACTGCGACCTTTTTCCCATTTTGGGCATTAACTCGTGCGATGTTAAGACCCAGCTCACTTTTCCCGACACCTGAGTCAGCACCAATGACAACTAAATCATTGGGTCTTATTCCCCCTAGAGCGTCGTCCAGCGGCTTTATGCCATAGCGACAAAGTTTTTTGACATCTGTATCTAGTCGTTGTTGTGATTCTTCTTTAAAGATTGATTCCCACGGGATAAGGTCTAAGGTGTTCGCCATTTGTTCTCATCTCCATTTTCAGGTTGCTTTTGAGGCTCGCTGTTTAAAAGCCAGTTCTTAAAAGATTTTTTATGGTTATTTCTGGAATTATCCTTTTCCCAAATTAGAAATCTTTTGAATTCGCCGTCAATGTCTATATTCGAGAAATCATTCTTTAATTGCTTGTACCAATCTGACTCTGGATCGACAAAAATCTTCCCTGAATTTTCCTCATCATTATTACCATTCTTCTCATTCTTATTTATAGTGTCGTTTCTGTCTCGTTCCTGTGTCGTTTTAGAATCGTTTTTTATGTCGTTCGAGCCGTCGTTTCTGTAATTATCTTCCTCTTGATAAAATTCATAATTACAAACAGTTATGATGAAACCTCTTGTCGTTTTTCGTGTCGTTATTTGTCCCGTTGATTTTAGCCAGCGTATGACGTTGTCAACACTTTCGCTCTTTACCCCGTCGTTTAAGAGACAGCAATCAGTCCAGATCAGAGAACGATTAAAAAAATTGCTCCCTCTGCAAAAAGAATTGTTCTGGCTATGATTTACTCGGTCAATGATGTAAAGCCAAACCTTTAACCACCAGCTCGGCTTAGATTGCCAGATTTCACTCTTTTTGATTTTCCTAGCGACTTTGTAATAACCCTCTGGGACTCTTCTCATTCCAATCGTATCCCCTCATGTCAATCATCCAATTCCTTAATTTTATCTCTTAAAAAATTTAAACTTTTATTGTAGAGAAAAACATCAACTCGTGCACGGCGATTTATAAAATCATCAAGAAGTTTATGCACGTCGTTACTATATTCTTTCTGAAAAAATATAAAGATTTTCTTACGAATAGAATTGAATTGAGATTCAATTTTAAAAGTACTGTCTGGAATCTCGGCCAGCAGAAGTGCTGCGAGTTTTATTTCGATAGTTTCGTAGGAGGTGATATTTTGCTGAATTGATGTTATGCGGGTCATCGACATTCGTTCCAATCTTTACAATTTCTAAAAAACAAAAACGCCCATTCCCCCTTTCGAGGAAATGAGCGTCAGATTAACTGGTGGTCTCGTCCTGGTTAAGCTAGTCTAAATTTTCGTAGGCTCCACGTTCTATCTTTTTTGACAAATTGCCTTTATGAAAATTTAATTTAAGCCAACCTGAAAATTTCTTGATTTTTAACTTTTCTAAAAACAATACCAAACTTCTAATTGTGTCGATAATCATTGTTTACCTATAATGCTACCTACGGAACCATATCAAAAACTATTCAATCGTCAATATTCCGCACTAATTGTGACCTGTTTATTCAGATTGATTTTATTCAAATCAACTCCCTGCAATAATTTTCCTTCCAATACTACTTTTCGGTAATCACATGAATTCTTATAATATTGAAGATAATCTAGATTTGTTGAACTCGTTGAGATTGTACATGCGCTTTTGATGAATGTCGGTAACTTTTTATGTAACTCTTGGGGATCATAATTCTGAATAATCTTGCCAACGCTATCAACTGAAAGGTGTAGGTCATCTTTTAAATAATGTATTACATCAAGATGACTTGTCACTTGATCTCTATCATAAACAGGGCCTTCTTGCCGATTTTTGCGAATAGGGGGAGGCACCATTTTTTTAGTTTGGTAGAGTCGAAATGTTCTGGCGGTTATTCCAAGCTTTGGCAAGAACCGCACCATGATTTCTTTAAAATTAATTTCTTTTATCATATTTTTTTACCTCTTATGGTTGCCTTTTTAAGTTGCAACGTATGCAATATACTAAAGGGCATATTTATTGTCAAGACTTTTCTTCCAAATAGATTCCAGCAGAGAAAGATCATCTGAACCTAAATTAACCCAAGAAGCTCGGGCTTTTTTCAGAAGCTCTTCTCAAGATCAATAATATGAATCCTCTTGTTTGCAATCGGGACAGCTCTCACATCGGCTAAATACTGCTGCCGAAAATGTGTTATTGTAGTTTGATGAATTTTTGCCTTGCACGTATCAGCAATTGAGGAGGGATTGATTTTAATTTCAAATTGAGTAAAGATTTCTCTCACTATCTCGGCGGGATTGTATCCTTCTATACATGCGAAGAACAAATACTATTTGATCTTGGGAAAGTTTGGATTCGGCCATGTTTATCAAAATTTATAAGATTACCAGTTGGGTTCTTTCCAGCGTTGTAGTTTACCATCTTTAGAAAACGATGGCGCAAACTCAAGTTTTCCACCAGTTTCATAAAGCCATACATCAACATCAGACGAATTATTAAAATCAATGTCTTGGGGTTTTCCAAGAATTTGTTCTACATCAGTGTTGCTCATACCTTTTACTAATTTTCGCCATTCTGGTTTTATAACTCTTCCTGCATATTCCTCATCAAAAAATACATTTTTTACTCTATTGAAGGTATCTTCATCTCCCATTAGGAATTTATTAGTTGTTATATTCTTTGAGTAGGAATAAATACACTTATGAGTATACACATCGACTATATACATAGAATATAAAAGGTGATCGTCGATAAAATCGTTATATCCGCTACTACACAAACATTTTTTTAATTTTTTGTTGTATTTATATTCTGGTTCTAATATGTCCTCTTCTTTATAATCCTTTTGTTGTAAAAGTAAACGACGCGATTCTTTATCATATTTTTCCGCAGCCATATAACATTCTCGTATTTGCTTCTGATCTTCTTGGGCAGGAATAAAAATTACAAAAAAATAAAAAACTGAAAAACTTACCAATAAAATACCAAGAACTATACTGATTTTTAATATTTTATTCATGGGAATTAGTTCTTAAATAACTCCATTTTCTTGCGATCAAATTCCATATGTTGTTTAGCTTCTAACTCCGTTTCCTCTTTAATATTGACCCTACAGGACGCCATTTCTTTATTAGTATTGGCATCGATTATGATTTGAAAGAAAGCAATGTGATCATCATACCCGCCATAATAAAAGCACTTTCCTAATTTCCGATTATAGAAATATTCTGGGGTATATGGTATTTGACCAATAGGATTATCTGGTGGATTAATTTCCTTATCTATTTTTTCTCCTAGACTTCGACACTCCATCTGTAGATTATGATTTGCTTGGTCTTTCAACTGCTTAGGCAAAAAGAAAACATAATAAAACGAAACGGTAGCGACAACAAGAAAAAGCAGTAGGAAAAGTCCAAACTTAAACCAATTTTCTTTTAAAAATTTATTCATGAGATTTCTTCTTATTTTTTATAAGGATCAACCGCCCCACTCTTACCCGTATAAGGATTGACATTCCCCTTCGTCGACCAGTTATCGAATTTAGTTTTGTTAGGGACTGTCCTTTGATGAGGCGATCTATACTGACCCGATTTCGTAGTGCTTCCTCTGACATGAACGCTCTTAGCAAATGTTATTGAAGTGAAAAAAAATAAAAATATAATAGCCAAATAAAATGTTCGCTTCATCGATCGCTATCCTCGCTTTCTCCTTTCCCAAATAATTTAATATATTCCCGCCCTTGATTTCCTCCCATACATTCTTTAACATAGTTCTCATACTCTGCTTTTGCGTGGCAATCTTTACCCCTTATATCACAAGATTCAAATCTCCCATTCTGTTCATGTATAGAAGCATAGCTTCTACCTTCGATAGCGTCATCTAAAGAATCGTACACATCAAGAATCTTCTTACTATCCACACCTGTCAAATATGCAGAGGAATGTGTATTAACAAAACACGTATTCAATTTATGATTATAATGGCCTTTGACCGAACGAAGCCCCCCTTCCATAAACACATAGGGGTCTCCTTTAAAATATTCTCGGACTTTTATAGCGCATTCTTTCTCTAACTCAAAATTATTCTTTTCAAATGCTGACCAACTATTTAGAGCAACTGGTAAACCTACGACTAAAATTATTATCAATAGCCATGTGGAAATTTTCATTTGGTATCTTTCGCTAACTTTTTTCCCTGTAGGTAATCATCAAAAAAGAGCCAAAAATAATCAGAATGGTTCTATTGATTCTTCAATAACTCTTTATTTATATCAAACATGACCTGTTTGAGAACATCCTGTAAAGTCATGTCTAAGGTTTTGGCAAAAGATTCAGAAGTCGCCGCCCAATTCACTCCTCCGCTTTTTGTCGACGAATAATCTTTGTCTATAAGAACCTTCCCGCCTTGCTTTAAAGAAACTTTTAAACTCGCTCTTCCGTCATAAGTAAAATACGTATCGCAAAAAACATCAAAAACCACTCCTTCAATTTTATTGGGGGTATTTTCTTCTTCTGAAAGAGTGTACCCTGCATTTGTCAGCTCTAACTTTAAAGCATTGGTCACCCATTCAGCTACGTTATTTTGAGGAATGACTTTGGCACATCTTTGACCAAACCCATTCCTCGAATAGCCAACAGTATCCTTTATTGTTCTTTTATCCTCGAAAGGAACGACCTTTAAAATAATTTTATTTTGTGATTGAGGGGTCGAAAATGAATTGTAGGTTAAAAGCGGTTTTCTATCTATCCAAGCACATCCTGACACCAACAATATCACCGTTAGAGCTAAAAATTTATTTTTCATTATTGCTCCGATTTAAACTATTTGTTAATCTGCTCAATGAGTTCGCCAGTTTATCCAAAAAATTTGTTTACTGTTATTTTTTGGGAGTTAAATTAACGTTCACTTCTTGAGGGACTAATTTATATGCCCCACCCGTCATATTATCAATCACTAAACCGATCAGCCCTCCAAAGACTATATTACCCCAAACCCAACCGCTCATATATTTGTCGATCGTGTAATATGTTTCTTCATAACCATCTTTTTTGAAAACAATTGGATAGGCCTGACTATTTTTAAGGGCAATAGAACTCGGGGTGACAACTGTTGACCCTCCTACCATAGCGGTTGCGCCTTGTGGAGTAGAATTGATACGAACAGTGGTTGTTGTTCCATGAGCAATGGTGGCACACCCGTTTACTACGAAAGCATATAGAACGACCATAAACATTCCTACCGCCTTTTTAAGCATACTCCCTCCTTTTTTGATCGACGTTCATTCATTTCAGAGACAAAAGAGAATTCCAAAAATGTTTAATTTATTACAAAATAATCAACCAATTAAATAAATTATTTATTGTAGGGGTTTGAAGGCAAACGATCGAGTAACCATATAATAAACCAAATACAAAGCAAAACAAAAATAGCAATTAACATATTCCATCTCTTTTTTTAATGCGATCTTTTAAAAATAAACTTAGAATTAGGATAATCTTTTTTGAATAATGATAATCTAGTAGATATATCTGTTGCGAATAAATCACCCAAATAACCATACCCAAGGAAGATAAGTGATCCTACATTGGCCGCATTCCATCCGATATTGAATAGATGTCCACCGGCTCCTTTTCTAGCTGACCAGTATTGACTTACTACAATTAAAGAACTATAGAAATCATCAGAGTTATACAAAAGACGTAAATCAGAAGTAAGCATTAAATTTACAGCATACTTATCACAAAGATAATGTTGTTCTGGCGGCTTATCAGAATATCCTGATTCAGTATGAGCTATTTCATGCAGAAAAAGACAAGTCAAAATTTTTTTATGATAACTAGGATAATAAAATTCCCAGATATATTTTATAAGATAGTTGGGAAGATTGATAGTGCCTGCTCTATTATAAAGAATGCCGGTTGGGACATTTACATATTTATCTGGTTTAACTTCGCCGATAATCTTATAGGAATATAATTCTTTATGTTTTAATGGAACTCTAAAAAGTATATCATTCCAAACTTCATCAATGTCATTTTTATAATTCGATGGTAAAGTATAATATTTTGAAGAAAAATTAATAGTAGCACATCCGCTTAATAATATTCCCACCCCAAAAGCAACTATTAATTGTTTTTTATTCATCTCCTCTTTCTTTTCTAAAGCAATCCTTTGATCTATCCATAACATAGACCTATATCTTCTCTCCTTTTCGGGGTCATGCCCCACTCAAAATGCCAACCTATAACCTATCTACTCCGAGCAATCCATTTTACTCGAAGTTATTCACCAACTTTCAATTGATTTTTAGCGTATCATCTCTTTTGATTAAGAAAACTTTATTTCCGACATTGGATAAATCCTCAGAATAGCTTAATTAAGTACTACACTCCCATTAATTATCATTGTAATAAGTCGTCCCACCTATATTCTGCGATGTGCCCGAATACCCACCTGTCCCCGTCGTGTATCCAGTCTGACCAATTTGTTGAGTAGAGTAACTACCACCTTGATTATCGTTGGTATAATCAAAGCTACCAATTCGTTGCGTTGTACCGGAATAACCATTACTTCCATTTGTGTAATCTGTACTACCAATCCTTTGGGTTGTGTAATTATTCCCTTGATTATCATGGTAATAATACGTACTGCCGATTTGTTGACCTGATCCAGAGTAACCATTAGACCCATTTACATAATCGAAACTACCAATCTTTTGTTGAGTAAAATTATCCGCAAAAACCGACGGACTGATTACAAACAAAAATACCACCACTAAACAGTACATAATATTTTTCATGCAAGCTCCTTTTCAGATGGTTCTTAAGTAATTTGTTATCTTACCCCGATCTCATATTTATGGACTATTTGATCTTCCACCCTCGAATGAGAAAGTATAGCAAACTTTATTATAGTTTTGAAGAATAAATTGCTACTTTTAGGTAGTCGACTAATTGGTAGCACAGCCATATAATCGCCCTCGAAACATCTGCGAGGGAAAAATGGCTAAAATCAATAAAGAAGTAGGTTTACGAATTCGTAAATATCGAGTCAAAAAAAGACTATCTCAAGAAGAGCTTGCTTTTGAAGCTGGTCTCCATAGAGCTTACATTGGTCAGATTGAACGAGGAGAAAAAAATATTGGAGTCCAAAATTTGGAAAAAATTGCTCAAGCCTTAACTATTAAACTCTCGAAGCTGATCGAAGATTGAAGTTTCCTGCCCGTATTTTCTAAAACCATTCCTTAAATCTATCCATAACATCAGTTTGATTCCCCAAAACGGCGGCGGAATTTTTGAAAACGTCCCTATCACGTTTCAAAATTCCTTTTGGGGTATTTTATTCTACAGCCACACTTTTTCTCTTAATCTAAGATTCTGACCTATGACTATAACAGCGGCAAGGTGGTCAATGGGGGATTTCGGTTTGCATGGAAATCTACTTTCTCAATTTTTCAGCTTTTAAAATTCTGAAATCGTTTAATATTCTTTGAGACGAAACATCTTTACCTTTTGATTAAATGCGACCTCTTGGAAGAGGTCAAAGAATCCGTCTCGCCCCAAGAAGCCAATGCCTTTTGCATTCATTTTAGTGGAAAACCCGGCACGACACTCAAATTTCCACGGCTCGTCCTTAATAATGACCTCGACGGTTACTTTATGGAAATACAGCGTCTCTTTGCCTCCAACCCCAAAGGTGAAGACGTTCTTTCCTTCATAAACATCCAAACCGGCGGCCTTTCCCAAGTCAGCGGGAAACACACAAAAGTCAGCACCGGAATCGATGATGGAATCAAAATAAAACCGTTCGTTATTTTTATAAAGTAAAGCTGTTTTTAGAATGGGGGCAT
>Ga0209515_10000453_pt1 | contig 75672 bp, 68 predicted proteins | sample Subgroupgradi54m_FD_187454 | JGI IMG/M metagenome (GOLD analysis project Ga0209515, IMG submission 187454) | Subsurface groundwater microbial communities from S. Glens Falls, New York, USA - GMW60B uncontaminated upgradient, 5.4 m (SPAdes)... ...
GATTTCATCTCGGTACCTCCAGCAGTTTCACCGTCGGCCTCATCACGGCCCTCGCCGCTTATAAGAGCATCAAGATGACTCGAGATGAAATCGCCGAGATGGCCTGCCGCATTGAGCGAGATTTATTAAAAGAAGCGGGAGGAAAACAGGATCAGTACATTGCCACGTTTGGCGGAATCAATTCTCTCACTTTTGAAAAAGACGGCAAGGTTGCGGTCAAGCCGGTTCAAATCACTCCCGAGACAGCGGAAAATTTCGAACAAAGCATCCTTCTTTTTTATACGGGCATCCGGCGCAGCTCTCCCAAAGTCCAGCGGGCCCTCATTCGGGGCGTCACCAAAGAAACGGAAACGCTTGCCAACCTTCATGAAATCAAACGTCTCGGAGTGGAAACCGAAGAAATCCTGAGAAAAGGAAACATTCACCGGTATTCGGAATTACTCCGCCAGCACTGGGAAGCCAAACAGCGACTCTCTGAGGCAGTCACCAACGGACGGATCAACCGGCTCTACCAAATTGCCGTGGCAAACGGCGCCCAGGGAGGAAAAATTATCGGTGCGGGAGGCGGCGGCTATCTGCTTTTAATGTGCGAAGAAGAAACGAAGCGTCAACAGCTCCGGGCCATCATAAAATCCGAAGGGCTGGAGGAATTGCAATACCGATTCGATTTTCAGGGAACCGGCGTTCTTTTTAATGATCAGCTTGAAACCAAAACTTTGGCACCTACATTTGCTTAAAAAGGAGAAGGAATGAAAACCAACAGAGAATTTATCGACCAGTATTTATCGGAAATGAGAGGAATTGTGGACCAAATTGACCGCAGCAAGATCGATCAAATCATCGAGGTCCTCTATGACACTTGGAAAAATGACGGCCGGATGTATCTGATGGGAAATGGCGGTTCCGCCTCTACCGCTTCCCACCTCGTGAATGATTTTGGCAAATGCACGGCCCTCCCCGGCAAGAAACGCTTCAAAGTCATGGGCCTGACGGACAACCCCGCTCTCTTGACGGCCCTTGTGAATGATAACGGCTTCGATAATCTCTATTCCGAACAACTCCTTAATTTTATCGAACCCGGGGATGCCTTGGTGGGTTTCAGCGCACACGGCGGTTCCGGTAAAGACAAGGCCGGCCTTTGGTCGCAAAATCTTTTAAAGGCCTACATGATCGCCAAAGAGCACGGCGTTAAAACCATCGGCTTCAGCGGCTACGACGGTGGCGTTATGAAAGACCTTTGCGATGTCTGTGTCGTGGTCCCCTTTCACAATACCCAGCATGTGGAATCCTTCCACCTGGCCATCGGCCACTTGGTCTGCAACCGGTTGATTCAAAAGATTGCGTCGACCGAAGATGTGGATTGCTGCTCGCCGCAGAAAGGATAAACGATGGAACTTTTTATCGATACCGCCAATCTGGATGAAATAAAAGAAATTGCGCGCTGGGGAGTTATTCGGGGTGTCACGACCAACCCAAAAATTTTTTCCACCGAAGACGTCGATTTAAAAACCCGTGTCCAAGAAATTTTGAACGTAGTCCCCGGACCTTTAAGCGTAGAGGTAACTACTAACGATTTGGATGAAATGATTGTGGAAGCTCAAAAATATGCCTCGTGGAGCCCGCATATCGTCGTAAAACTTCCCATGGGTCCGGCCGGACTTGAGGCGACCCGCATTCTCAAAGAAAAGCGCATTAAAACCAACGTCACGGCTGTCATGAGTGTGAACCAAGCTATGTTGGCAGCTTTGGCGGGTGCCACCTATACGAGTATTTTCTGTTCACGCATCAATGATGTGGGTCACGACGGTCTTGAAGTAATCCGCCAATCCGCAGTGCTTTTCAAGCAAAGCGGCTTTACGACAAAAATCATCGTGGGAAGCATCCGGATGATGACTCAGATCAATGACGCGGCCTTGGCCGGTGCGGATATCATCACCGTCCCCTATAAATTTTTTACCCAACTGGCTTATCATCCCCAGACCGAGAAAACTATCCAGGAATTCCTGGACGCCTGGGGAAAAATAAAGACCTCCGTTTAAGTTTTGTGACTCTCCCCCGCAATCAAAAAGCGCGCGCTGTCTTTCTGGATCGGGATGGCGTCATCAATGAGATCCTCTTTCATGCTGAAATGGGGATTCTGGAAAGCCCTTTTACCGTCCGCCAATTTCAAATGAAGCCGGGTGTCGCAAAAGCAATCCACCGGATCAACCAATTGGGCCTCAAGGCCGTCGTAGCCTCCAACCAACCCGGTGTCGCCATGAAGCATTTTTCGAAATCGACATTGAATGCCGTTACCCATAAAATGGTAACCGAGCTTAAGAGAAAAAAAGCGTGGCTTGACGGAATTTATTATTGCCTTCATCATCCTCAAAAGGGCAAGGGTGCACTCAAGCGTAAATGCAATTGTCGCAAGCCCAAAGCGGGGCTTCTTGTTCGGGCAGCCCGGGAATTGAATATTGACCTCAAAAAATCCTATATGGTAGGAGACAGCATTTTTGACATCCAGGCAGGCCGAGGTGCGGGGTGCACTACTTTTTTGACGGCCCATTTAAAGTGTGATCTTTGTGATTTGATGGCACGGCGTGGGGTCGAACCGGATTTTGTGGTTAAAGACCTGAACGCGGCCGTTGACCGGATAACTCAACTCGAAAAGAAATAATATGCGCGCAGCCATCCTGATCGCCACCTATAACGAAGCTGAAAATATTACTCCCCTGCTTGGGAAAATTTTCAAAAGCGCGAATACTTCGGGCCATGAATTGACGGTCGTGGTGGTCGATGACGATTCCCCCGACGGGACAGGAAAAATTCTGGACGATTTGAAAGAATCGCTTTATTCGTCAAGACTTCATGTGCTTCACCGTAAAAATCAACGCGGCTGCGGAACGGCGCGTCGCATGGGATTTAAATACTGTCAAAGCCTGCGGGTCGATTGTGTGATTGAGATGGACGGCGACGGATCGCATAATCCCGAATACCTGCCCCTTTTCATTGATTTTAGCCGACATTACGATGTGGTCATCGGCTCCCGTTATGTGGAAGGCGGCGCTGTCGCCGGGTGGCCGCTCCAGAGAAAACTTGTCAGCTTAATTGCCAATCTGGTCTACCGGATGATTCTCGGAACCAAAATCCACGATTTGAGCGGAGGGTATAAGTGCTACAAACGGCGGGTTGTGGAGACCCTTCCTTTTGATGAATTTCTATCTCAAGGTTACGCCATTGGGATTGAAACGCTTTACCGGTGCTATAAGCTGGGGTTTAGCATCGTAGAAATTCCCGTGATTTTTCACAACCGGGAACACGGATACTCGAAATTTTCCTGGAAGGAAGCCAGGGAGGCCTTGCGCGTGACTTTCGCTCTTGTCTTCCGCTACGGCCGGGCTAATCGGCTCTACGATTTTGAAGGCAAACTCAAGAAGACTTCGCTAGTTGAAAAATAAGGCAAGCTCCCTTCTCCTCATAAAGCAAGGGATAGCGCTTCCTCACGTATTCTGCAAATTGAGAATTGCCGTAAAATTTTTCCGTATCGGTCACTAAAAAGTGAGTGGCCTTTTCCTGTCCGCGTAGATACTCCAAATATAGCATCGGATCTTTCCGGGCCTCATTGCGCTGTTTCCATTCTTCGGGCGATAAATTCTGCCAATTCGTAAGCCGATAATAATCCGCAAGCTCCTCAATTTTCTCCGTAACGAAAGCGTTCCATCCGTAACGGTCCGCATAATACAAATAAGTGCGCGTTCCTTGAACGATGACCCGGCTTTTCGATTTGTCGGTTAATTCAGCCAATTTTCTGGCGACGGAAAGCGTCGAACGCTCAGCCGTGGGCGTTTTGAAGGCGGGGTGAGCGGCGTACCTCACGGAAATGACAAAGGAAAGTGCCAAAAAGACAGGGGTTACCCACTTCCATTGATTTTTGTTTCTCATTAGCCGATCTCCCGCCTTATAAAAACCGATTCCTATCAAAGGAGCCCACGCCACGACCAAATGAAGGAGATAAAAATTGTGATCGATCAGCTTGCGGGGCATCAAAAAAGAACTGAGCAAAAAGGCGACCCCCCAAAGGAAGAAAAATCTTTCTCCTGATTTTTTAAAATTACCCAGGCCAATGATTAAAAGCACCAAACCGAGAGGGGTAAAGGTGACTCCCGCTAAATTCCTCAATAATCCCAGATAAAAATCCAGGTTAAAAATAACCGGGGAAAGAAAAGTGCTTCGCACCTCGAGCTGCGGAAAGATCGACATGTAAATATGGGTAGAAACTCGGGAAAGCTTCCAAAGATGAAAATACCAAAGACCCGGAAGAATAAGACCCATCAATCCCACTCCTGTGATCTTGAGCAATCGATCCCCCATTTTCCCCTTTCCTGCTGATCCTAGATAGAGGGCGGGCAGCGCAAGGTAGAGGGCATTGGGGCGCATCAAAAGCACCAGGGTGAGGGACAATGCTGAAAGAGAAAAATAAGCGAGGTTATTTTTTTCCAGAAACCGGAGCAACTGATCAAAGAAAAGGAGAGAAAAGAAAACGGTCGACATTTCGTTCAAAAAACTCTGCCCGTAAATTACCGTTAAAGGTGAGAAACAAAATACGACAAGGGCCGCGCGGGCAATTTTTGAATCGATGAGTTTTTCGACCAACCGGTAAAGGACATAAGCGGATCCGGCAAAAAACAAAACCGCCTGGAGGCGGCCCCAGAAATCAAGGCTCCCTCCAAAAAAGGCAAACGGGACAGCAGCAATTAAGGAAGCGACGGGGAAAAAAAGGAGCACGAGCGACGGACTGCCACCCACCAGAACATTAATCTGCGGGTAAAGGAGGGTCTTGAAATGATTCTCGATAAAAAACTGGGACACCATGGCCTGGGCGGCTTGGTAATCCCCGAAATTTCCCAGAAGGGGCCTTGTAATCCCTACCAGTCGAAGGAGAACTCCGGTCAGGATGAAAAACCAAAGGAAGGAGTTGGGACCCTTGCGGTCAAGCTCCTTCATGGAGGGCGCTAACCACGAAGGATTTATGCGAATCGAAAAACTGTTGATACCAGGCGCAGGTTTCCCGCAGACCCTCTTCCAAAGAAACGGCGGGCGACCAATGAAGCAGCTCTTTTGCTTTGGTGATGTCCAAATATTGGCGGTCAATTTCTGCGTGCATCTTTCCTTTGCCTTGAACGAGAGGACGGAGGTGTTTTTTTCCGGAAGCCATAATAATCCGGTTCGTCAAATCGAGGACGCTGATCGGTTGAGCGGAGCCTAAGTTAAATGCCTGTCCGCGAATTTTGGAATCGTTTATTTTTTCCGCCAAGGCAAGGTATCCCCTCACCGCATCCATCACATAGACGTAATCGCGCGTAGGAGAGCCGTCGCTTCGAATGATCGGAGCTTCTTCTAAGAGAAGCGAACGAACCGTTCCCGGAACGATCCGGGAAAAATTAAGATCGCCTCCCCCATAAAGATTGGAACAACGCGTGATCGCCACCGGAAGGCCGTAAGTTTTGGCATAACTTTTTGAAATAAACTCGGCGCAAACTTTGGACATATCGTAAGGATTTTCTCCTAAGAGCGGCGCCTCTTCACGATAAGGAACCGCTTGGGTCCCGTAAGCTTTATCGCTCGAAGCCACGACCACCCCTTCCAACTTTCCTTTACGACGCGCTGCTTCCAAGAGGCTCCAAGTGCCCCGAATATTGGATTCAAAAGTAGAAATTGGATTTTGGTTGGCTACTCCCACCACCGCTTGCGCCGCAATGTGGAAGATATATTCAATTTCATATTCCAAAAGTGCGCGCGAAAGGCCTTCAAGGTCGCTCAAGGATCCATGGACAATGTTGACCCGCTTGGAAATTCCGGACAAATTAAAATTGGATTCTGGAACTTGATCGCGAACCAGTCCCGTAACTTCGGCTCCTCGTTTTACCAGTTCGATGGCAAGCCAGGATCCCAAGAATCCCGTGATTCCTGTTACAAAAACTTTTTTATTACTCCAAAAATTATTTGCCATGGTCCCAAATCCTCCACAGCGGCCTGCCTTTGGTCCAAAGATTATTTAAATATTCCTGATCTTTAAAGGTGTCAAGACACTGCCAGAATCCTTTATGGCGATAAAGCGCGAGTTCTTTTTTGTCGGCCAATTTGGAAAAAGATTCCTTCTCCAGCACCGCATTCTTTCCCAGATAAGAAAAGATTTTCCGGTCGAAGACAAAAAAACCGCCGTTGGCCCATTCGTCGAGACGGGGTTTTTCCTTAAATCCCGACACAAGACCCTCCTCATCCGTTTCAATCATTCCGAATTGAGTCCGCGGTTGCACGCCCGTGATGGTGGCAATTTTTTTGTGTTTGCGGTGATAAGCAAGCAGATCTTTTAAGTTGATATCCGCGACGCCATCCCCGTAAGTGGCAAAAAAGATGTCATCCTGAATGTATTTCTCAATCACCTTGATTCTCCCACCTGTCATCGTCTCAAGGCCCGTATCCACGAGCGTTACATTCCACCGGTCCCCGCGGGGCCTTCCCTGAAAACGAATTTGACCGGGTGAGGACAAATTAATTGTGAAATCATTTTGCGCATAGGGATAACCCAGAAAGTAGTCCTTAATCATTTGCCCCTTATAACCCAAACAAAGAATGAAATCATTGAAACCGAAGTGGGAATAAATTTTCATGATGTGCCAAAGGATCGGTTTACCGCCTATCTCCACAAGGGGCTTCGGGCGAAATTCCGTCTCTTCCCGCAACCGGGCACCCGCGCCGCCGCAAAGGATTACAACTTTCATTGCCGCACCTCACTCAGACAGACACTCTCCGCCATGGGGCAGCCTTTGAACCGATAAATCAAAAGATTTTTGAAAAATTCGATAAGGGCCCGGAAATCAACGTGAGAGCTGCCTCCTTTTCGTTTTAAAAATTCCACCGGTTCTTCACCGATCTTGAATCCCGCTTGGGTGGCTTTGATCATAATTTCGGCGTCAATGAACCAATCCTTCGAAACAAGCCGGAGTCTTTCCAAAACTTCCCGTTTCATGATTTTGGGAATTCCATTCACATCACGGGACTTGATTCCAAAAAGAACCCGGCAAAGCGTATTAAAAATCGCGGAGATAAAGCGGCGATTCAATCCGTCTTGGCGGACCACACGTTTGACTTTACAAAGATCGAAATTTCCGGTGATCAATTTGCGCCAAACTTTCATAACGTCCTCGGCACTGATCTGGCCGTCTCCGCAGTTGAAGCCGACGTAATCCCCTTCCGCCGCCTTGAAGCCCTGCAAAATCCCGTACCCCAGCCCCTGATTCACCGGCACCGTAACGATTTTGACGCGGGGATTTTTTTGATTAAGTTCTTTCAAAATTTCGGCCGTCTTATCCCAAGATCCGTTGTTGACGGCAAGAAGCTCGTAATTTTCAAGCCCTTCACTCGCAAAAGCATTTTCCAAGTCATGAATAACATTTGCGACATTTTCTTCTTCATTATAAAAAGGGAGGGCCAGCGAAAGTCGCGGTCTAACCATGGGCCGGCTCTTTCTTCCGGGCAATCATTACGATCCGATTTTCCCAGCGTAAAGATTTCGAGAAAATTAAGAGAAGCTTTGCCGTCAAATTAAAAAGAAAACCCGTTTGATACCGATCAATATCCGTGCCCGTTTTCATTTCCTCGACAAGAGAAAAACCGCTTTCTTTAACCGCCCTTCGAAGGGTTTTGTCGGTGAAATAAAGAATATGTTCCGAAACGAAAAGAACTTCGAGAGGCTTTTTCAGCCGGCGAAAAGAAAAGTTGTAAATTAAATCGGCCAGAAAATTGATCAGACTAAAATGATCGGGAGTGGCAATCAAAACAATCCCGTTGGGTTTAAGAAGCGCGTTTACTTTGGAAAGAATTTGTCCGGGATTCGGAACATGCTCGATGAAATCCCATAGGCTAATGCAATCAAACCGGTCTTTTCCGTCGTAATGGTCGAAATCGGTAACGGAAACATCGATCCCGAAGTTGCGCTTGGCGGTTTGAGCGTTCTTTTGTGTGGGCTCTAACCCCTTCACACTCCAGCCTCGGCGTTTGGCCCGCGACAAAAAATATCCGTTGCCACAACCGATGTCCAAAAGGGAAGCGCCGTCATACCCGATTAAAGAAGAAAGTTTTTCCACGCAATGATCAAAAAATCTTTCTGTCCGGCTGCCTTCCAAATTTTCGTAATAGTGTTCGAGACGAGGATTGGCTTGGGCCATGCGCTCGCGGTCGGCGTATAATGAAACCATTTCCGAGGGCGGTGTGTAGGGATTAAGGAAAATCATGGAACAAAGAGAGCATTGGAAAACCTTAAGCGTTCCCAGATCATATTTGAGCGCGAAAGGGCGTCCTTGACAAAGCGGACACAAAGTGAAAAATGCTTGCATAAAGCGGGTATCGTACCACTAATCATTGAATTGCGCAATCGTTCTAACACTAGATTTGATGAGGTGTTGTGACAACTGAACGTTCGTGGTTCCAGCGGCTTTTAGGCTGCCTTCAAGGAAACCTCGCGTTGGCCTCTTTTTTAGCCCTTTCCGGCGGATTTCTTCAATCGGTGAACCTCCTTGCCGAAAACAAAATCTCGCCCCTTTCCTACCCCAACCTGACTCTTTTTCTCCTCAGTCAAACGCTGAGCGAATTTTTCCTGGTTGCCTTTATCCTCGCCATTTTTTTGACGTTTTTTTTCGCTCTCAGGCGGCAGAATGACTTCAGCCGATCTTCACTTTTTATGAGAGAGATTCTTTTCGTCCTCTCATTGATTACCCTTCTGGTCATTTTAAAAAAATACTATCCGAATCGATTGGAAGGACAGGCGGCTTACCTCGTGTTCTACACTTCCCGATGGGTAAAAGAAAACTCTGTCCTTTTTGCCGCCATGGCTCTGATGGCTGTCATTTTTACCTGGGGAGGAGAGCGGATTCGTTTCCTGAACAGATTGCTTTCTCTACGGTCGACAATTGTCTATCTCATGCTTCTCGTCATAATCAATGCGGGCACCTTCGCCTACGCTAAGATGCAACAGGAGAATCTGCGCCGTAAGGACGCCCCGAACATTATTTTGCTCACCGTGGATACGCTTCCGGCCAACCATATGTCGCTCTACGGATATCCCCGGCAGACAACCCCTCACCTTGACCGGTTGGCAGAAGAAAGCGTTACCTTTAAAAATGCAGTCCCAACTTGGACGAAAACCAACCAATCATTTGCCGGCTTATTCACGGGAAAATACTGCTACGCCACGGGGATCGGAGACGGCGTTGCCTCTTCCCTGCCGCGACATAATTTTCTGATTGCTGAAATCCTGAAAAATGCGGGCTACCAAACCGCCGCTTTTGTCAGCAACGCGAACCTTTCCCGCTATTTCAATTACAATGACGGTTTCGAAGATTATTTTGAACTTTGGAAAAAACAACAAGGTCCGGCTCATGAGCGCGGCTGGTATAAGGCGGACCGGGTAACCCAGGAAAGTCTCTTGTGGCTTGAAAAAAATCGCTCCAATAAGTTTTTCATGTGGATCCATTACATTGACCCCCACACTCCTTACCATCCGCCCGCTCCTTACAACCACCTTTTCACAGAAGATGCTTTTTCAAACCGATACGACGACCTCCCGCTTGATCAAATCAAGCTCAGCAACCGATTGGGCGCTGAAAAAGATCCCGATTTCTATATCGCGCAGCATGACGGTGCCATCCGATACACCGATGACCAAATCCAGTTGATCTTGGATAAATTGGACGCGTGGGGACTCAAGGAAAATACCCTGCTTATTTTCACGGCTGATCACGGAGAAAGTTTTGTAGAGAACCACCTTTATTTCGAACACGGTCTTTTTACCTATGAAAATTGCGCCCGGGTCCCTCTCATGATCCGTTACCCGAGCTCACTCCCCTCACCCCGCCGAATCGAGGAAGTGGTTTCATTGGTTGATGTATTTCCCACGCTTTTTGATTTTGCGGGGATCTCAAACCTTCCCGCTGTTCAGGGACACAATCTGCGTCCGGCTCTTCAAGGCGGCACCTGGGATCGTCCCGATCAGGTCCTGATCGAAAGCAATGATCAAGATGCGATTCGGAGCAAGGATTGGAAATTGATTCATGCTTATAGTAATGACACCCAAAAAATCGGAACTGAGCCTTTTTTTGAGCTTTACGACTTGAGAAAAGATCCGGAAGAAAAAAACAATCTGGCAAGTAAAGGAATGGCCGAGGAAGAACGCTTGAAAACAATTCTTTTCTCAAAATTTCCAGGGATGGCTTTTAAAGCAAAAGGACGTCAGAACGCCTCACGACCCGATGTCGATCCGGCAACTCTCGAGCAATTGAAAAGTCTCGGCTACATCAACTGATAAAGAAAATAATGAGGGTCTTCATAAATCAAATGGGGCCCCTTCTTCGCGACTTCCCCCAGTAAATCCACTCGGTTTGATTTTGAAATCAAAAGGTGGGTGAACCCTTCCTTGAGCAGTAGCTTATAGAATTCTCCAGGATCCCTCGCATAGCGAACATCATAATGGGTCAGGCGCCGGTAAGCTCTTTCTCTCACAACCTCGGCATTAAAATAGTAAGCCCGGTGTTCTTGACTGAGAATCTTAGGGGCTGTTTGTGGGTTCAAGTGATTAAAATATGAGGCGACAGGATAAGTGGGCTCCGTCCGCGTCAAATAATTCTCCCGGCTCTCGAGGGCGAGGCTCACCCGCCCCACATCCCTTAACCGGAAAATAGCGATTCCGAGATGAAGGGCAATAAAAATCATAAAAAGAAAACGAACGGTGCCGGAAACCCAACCTGATTTTTTTTCAAAACGCTCCAAGACTCCTGATACGATCAAGCAGAAAAAAGGCAAGGCCGGCAAAAGAAACCTAAGATTTTGTTTCGAATAAAACCAGAGAATAAAACTCAAAATAGCTATCCCGAGAACGAGTTTCCAGGGTTTCTCATCTTTTTTCAAAAAGAATACGCCCGGTAAAAAGCCCAAAAAAATCGGCCCCCATTGATTGCCGGCTCCCCCGAAAGGTTCCGGCGAAAAAGTAACATGCCAGGGAAGAAGCAAAAGCGCCCTCAGAGACTTTCCAAAGCCCTTCCCTTCAAGCTGCAATGGATTTTCCAGCCCTGTTCCTCCCAAACGGTGGGTCAGGTACGGATAAAAAGGATTTCCAGTACTCAGGTAAGAACGGACATACCAGACGCCGCTTACGGCAATGACTGACAATCCAAACACGACGACGTCGCTTAAAATTTCCTGAAAACGTTTTTTTTCGGAAAAACCAATCGCAATAATAAGAAGGGTTTGAATCCCCACGGCAAAAAGAGCTAAATATTTCACGCCCATGGCAAATCCGGAAAGGGCACCGGCAAGAAAAAGCCATTTTTTCTCTCCCCTTTCCTGCCAGCGAAATATTGCCAAATAAGCCCCCAAAAGAAATGCGGTCAATATCAGATCGTTATTAGCCAGCGCCATCTGATGATTCACGATGGGGACCGTCAAAAAAAGCAGCGCAGCTCGCCATGGCGAGAGGTCTTTAAGCGACGCACGGGAAAGCGAGTAAAGTCCAAAACTGGTGAGGATCCCAAAAATAAAATGGACGCTTTTTGCCGAAAAGGCGCTTGCAAGCGAAACCCCGTAAGAATAAAAGATCTCGGCAAGGAGCGGGAAGGCTGAATTGACATGATAAGGCCAATAAAAAATCGTGTGCTTCAGAAGAAAGATTTTCGGGAGATAGAGATGGTAAGAAAGCTCATCGGCGGTCGTGACGGGCACGTTTAAGCGGAGCGCCGCACAAAAGAGCGTCAGTTCGGCGAGGATGATTAAAATCAGAGATTCGGATCTTCTTTGGATTTTTATTTTTTCAGGTTTGAGGAAGACGAGTCCCAAAACCAAAAAAATCCATAATGTGGCGGGATAAAAAAATCCTGCTAAGCCAAAAACTAAAAGTAAAGAGCCTAAGACACCGAAACCGATTAAAACCTTTAGGAAAAAGTCCTCCGATTTCCCGACAAAATTAAACCGAAGGGAACCCAAAGCCAAAGTCCCCCACCCCCATGTTGAGAAGAGGAGTAAAAACGGCAGGAAAAATGAAAGGAGTAGACGGAAGATCACCTTTCAGCCCCCAACGCGTTTGAGAAGAACGAAGGTGATGTAGAAGTAAATAACGACAAAATTCCAGATCACAAAAAAAATCGCCGCTCGATTTGTCTTCAGGGCTTTCATCGGTAAAGCCTGACTCCGGCCACAAGCAAATAGACGACTAAAGCCAGGAGGGATACTGCATACGTCAAGTTTCGGTAAGGTGGCTGAAAAACAAACCGGATCTGATGCTGGCCCCGGGAAAGCTCGAGTCTTCGAAAAAGATTCAGAAAGGTTAAGGGGTTAGCTTCCTTCCCATCTACCCACGCCCGCCATCCCGGATAATTCAAATCGCTTATCAAAAGATGTCCTTTTTTTGGCATTTGAAGGTGAAAGGCGAGGGATGTGAAATCGCGATGCAAACTTTCTGCCAATACCGGTTTCGCTTTCCGAACAAGCGTTTCGATATTGCCCTCCCCATAATCCTCTTCTCTTACATAAAGAAACCGGGACAACGGATGGTTCATTTCATAAAGTTTGAAGTCGTTCTCAACCAAGACCTCGTGAAGATTCGGGATATCCAACTTCTTTGTCGATAAAACATATTTCACGTTAAGGAGCCGCAGCAAATCAAGTTGCGCTGCAACGGCTTTCTCCTCCGGTTCTCCCCCGCTAATAGAGTCATCGACCGAGGCCAGATTTCCTAAAAGCTTTTTGTAACCGCTCGAGGCAAAAGGAGAGTAAATGCCGATTTCTTCAATTCCATCCAACATATTGGAGTTGCTCACCAGGGGTACAAGTTCCCGCGCTTTGTTGGGGTTAAAAATATAAATTCGGAATAAAGCGGAGTCGCGCTTTAAGAAATCCACAATCTGAGATTCGCGGTGCACAAAAGAGAAGGTCTCATAATCGCCGCGGATATTGCGGTATCCGTAAACGTACAAATCGCAATATAAAATGAAAAAGAGAACCCAAAAGATGGGGCTTTGAAAGCTGCGGCGGTTTCTCGACAAGAAAAAAAGAAAAACTCCCGAGAGCACAAAAAAAAGAAAAGTCACAAGGATCCAGGGGTTGAGCGGATTGACGTTCCTTAAGACCATCTCATAAAAGGAATCGAGTTTGGCAAAATAGACCTCAGGACTATGAGGATGGTAAGGATTTCCAATGATGTATTTGGAAATGAAACTTTGTAAAAATTTTATGAGTTCCCGGTGCCAAAAGCGCAGCGCAAAGGAAGCGGCAAAAACACCGAAAACCAAAAGGGCTAAGAACCCTGAAAAAAATGCAGAGACCTTTTTGGTGGCCGCACGGGTAACTTCGGGTGATTCTGAAAGCCATCGCTGCATCCCCGCCGTCGAAAGTACCGACAAAGAAAATCCGGAAAAGAAAAGAAATTTGACGGGGATTCTAAACCCATAGAAATGAGTCAGTTTGACAAGACCTACATAAAGCGGGCTGAAACGGCCCCAGGCGAGAAGCAGAAAAATAAAAAATAGCGCCAAATGAATATTGACCATACGACTCCTTCGCATCCAAATGGCATAAAAAACGAAGAATATTCCCAAAATGCCCACATAAAGCTCAGTTCCTAAGATCCCCTGCCAACTCGGTAAAAATAAAGTTAAGGGGCCCAAGGGGTTCATGGAGCCGATGTAAGCGAAGGCCTCGGTCAATTCCCTGCGCGAGGAAAAATGGGAAAGCTCGAGGAACGGAACCCACTGCGGAAGCGCAAGGAGGAATGAAAAAAGGAGGCTCGATCCAAAAAGAACGAGGGTATTGGGCTTATTCGAAGAAACGCTAACGTCTTTTTGTGAATATCTTAAGAGGAAGAAATACAAGATGGCGAAACCGATCGCATAAATGGCGTATTGCTGATAACCCGCCACCGCCTCAAGTGCAAAAATGACTCCCAGACTCAGGGCCTCCCGCCAGGATCTTTTCTCAAAGAGCCGGTGAATGAAAAAGAGGCTGAGCGGAACCCAAATCAGCACTCTTTGAGAAGTCACATTATAAAAAAATCCGCCCTGGCAGGAACCAAAGAGAAAAATAAAAGTCCCCCACAGGGAAGGAACATTCTCAAAATGGATCTTACGGCAATAAAGAAAAAAGAAAACGCCCCCTAAAAAAAAGTGAACCAAAATCGAATAGTTATAGGCCCCGCGCAAGGGCAGAAAAAAGGCGAAAAGAAAATTCAGCGGATAAAAGGCCCCCACTTGCCCTTCGGCCAAAAGCGGAAACCCGCACTGATTGAGGGGGTTCCACCAGGGCAGGCGGAAATGCTTAATATTTTCCCAATAAAAATAAAACCAGGGATAGTGCTGGAGCCGATGATCCCCGCTCAAAAATCCTTTTTGTAGCAGGAAAACTTCCGGGAAAAAAATAAAAATGGCGACGACGATAATGAAAAACCATTTTTTAAAACCCAGCTCTTTTTTCATGAAGGTAATTGATAAATCTCGATGATGTCTCCAAACCGGTCTCTGGCAAAAAGATCGCGCCCCTCCGTGGCTGCGGCTGCTTGCCGCCATCGGGCCAGGCCCCAAGCGCGGGAAGCATCCCGAAAGGGAGTAAAAGTTTTAACCAGCACGGCTTTCTTCTTTAGGGTCTCGTAAAAATCCGGATGTTCGTATTCTGAGGTCAGACGTGTCAGGAGAACATAACGGATTTTTTCCTTGGTCAGGTCCTCCCAGCGAAATCCCACCGTGGGTCGCGAGAAAAGCGGACGGTTCACCCCATCGCCGTCGTCTAGAAAAAACAACCGGTAGTGAGGCCTCTTCTCATCGTATCCTTCAATTAATAGGTTTAGACGCTCTCGATTGGTATCACTTTGTGGCCCCTTGATTTCATCCCGCTTTCGAGTGAGCTCTTCTTTATCAAACCGAAGGCGGGGCAGATGAAAGGGATAATCCAGCGCCACGGTGCTTCCTTTGGCAAGATTGGCTTCCACCCATTCCCTTGAAAGGGTACGAGTGTCCGGTTGAGCGAATAAAAAATCGCAGTAAACGGAACGCGCGAAAGAAGGCAAGACTAAAAGAAAGGAAAAAATAAACCAGGCGACCCGGCGGGTCTCAAGGTGGAGCCATTGAAAAATCCGCGATAATGCCACAGCAGCTGAAAGACAAAGAAAAGGAAGAGCGGGTAAGGCGTATCGCTCGTACGGCTGACTGAAAAGCGAGAGATAAAAAAGCCACAAAACGACAAAAAAAGCCAAAATGATCTGAGCGCTTTCTTTTGAGGACAGGAGAAAAAGGATTCCGAGAAGCCCTGTAATCAAAAGAGGCGCTCCCATCCCCTCCCTTAAAGAATACCGAAGATGATGCAGCATGCCCATCGGCGTCTCCGCCCCCGCTTGAACCAGGAAATCTTTCCAAAAAGAGTGAAAGTCTAGAACAAAAAACGGATTAGTCAGTAGGAACATTAGAAACGCGGCGACAAGGCCAGCTATCAGAGGAGGAGAAAAGAATAAATTAATGAGGGATTCCTTTCTTTTAAATACAGTGAAGGTGTGGGCTAAAAAAAATGGGAAAAGGACCAGCGCGGCATTGTATTTAATCGAGATGGCAAGCCCGGCCAAGATTCCAAATATGAAATAGGAGCCCGCTTTCCCTTTTTGGATCAAATGGGTAAGAACGAGAAAACAAGCCGTGAGGGCCGCGGTTAAGGGGACGTCATAAATCACATAATGAGAATCCCTCACATGTAAAAATGCGCAGGAGAGAAAAAAAGCGGCCGTCAGAGCAATCCGTTCGGAAAAAAGCGCTCGTCCGAGCCGGTAAATCAGAAAAACTCCGAGCACTCCGAATAAAACGCCGGTAAAAATCCGGCCGATCAAATAAAAGGAAGAGGGATCCTCCAAAAAAAGACGGACAAAAGCCTCCTGGGAAGGAAACCATCCGATGGCACGACCGAGCAAGAAGTAGATCCCGTAAAAAAACAGGAGAAAATAATTTAAAAATGCCGGCAGTTTGAAGTAATGGGGATTGAGGTCCCCCGTTCCGTGAGCCAGGGCATGGTTAACGAGGGCCGGTTCATCCGCGTGGTAAAGATCCGGGAGACCGAAAGCAACGCCCCAGATGCGTAAAAAAGCGGCCACAAGAAGAATAAAAAGAATTCCTCGGGAAGCCTTCATTTAGCAGAGGCATCCTTCACGATATAGCGATTCAAAAAGGGCAGGCCCAGGATTCCGGGAATGAAATAGCGAAGCGAGGCAAAAAGCCCCACCCCCACCATGAGAGAGGCCTTTTCGTAGGGAGCAAAAAGGAAAACCATGGCAGAATCCCGCGTTCCCACGCCCGCAATCGTAATCGGCAGGAGGCCCACCAAGATCGCTAACGGCACGAGCCGAAAAACATTAAAGAGTGAGGCCTGTGAATGGAGGGAGCGAAAAATGAGATAAAACTGAAAGATATGAACAAACCACAAGAAAATAGAGAGCGCTAAAATAAATAAAAGTTGTTTCGAGTCTTTTTTTACTTCATTCAAATAGGCCTGGGAGTCGAGAAGAAAATTCCGAAGTTTCTGCAGAAAAGGATGGCGCTCAAACCACTTTCCGGAAAGCCACCTTTCCAAGTTTAAAAAATAAAAAACGGGAAATATTGCAATCATGGACAGCGCAAAACTAAGTCCTACCAGACTGGGTTCATCCCAACGCCTCGTCCAAAGGACCCCCGTCAAAATCACCACGCCCAGGGCCGCAAGATCGATGTATTTCTCAAAGAGAACAACGTTCATTCCCCTTTTCAGCTGAAGTTGTCCTCCTTTCCCTACAAAATAGGCCTTGGAAAGGTCGCCCACGCGGGAAGGAAGCAGAATATTGAGCGCGCTCGCCGAAAGGATCAGTTGGGCGGATTCCCATAGGCTAATGCGCGTATTTTTCTGAATCATAAGCCGCCAGCGGTAAGCGGATATCGCAACCTGCGGGACAAAAAAAAGAATGGCTACAATAAAAAGAACCGGATCCATCTGGGACAAATAGTGCTTAAATTCTGAAAAATCGACGCGGGAAAAAAGGACCGCCATGATCCCGATCGAGAGAAGAAATGCGATGAAAGTCTTCACGCAACTCTCAGACGAAAAGTGGCCATCCGGTTTTTGTGAAGTTCGGGAAGGAGCCCTGAAAGATCCGTCCATTTTTTCAAATTGCCCGATTGGTAAGGTTGGCTGGTAGCGACATAGATAAAAGTGGGATCGCTTCCAATCCACAACTCTTTGATCTTCGCGCCGGGATTTTCCAGGCGCAAGATGATTTCCAGTGAAAAGGGAGATTCCAAGGAATAGGTTTTCTTAAAATGCAGAGGGAATTTCTTTTTATTTTTGAGGATGGCTTTTTTCTGTAAAAAAGCCCGGGTGACATTCGCCGGAAGGAAACGTCCCATGGTCAGGAGAAAAACCCGGAATAAAAGAAAAGAAACCGGGGAAAATAAAACTTCCCCGTGTTCGCGACAGAAACCTTCTACGGTCACGCTTGTGTCTGTGACGTTCGGTTTAAAATCGTCAAGGGCCTGGGAGACAAACGTCTTGCCGTCTGCAGTCTTCCCGACCAACCCGCAATCACTCCAAGAGAGTTTCCCCTCCTTAAAAATTTTGCCCACTCCCCCTTTGGCCGTGGAAAGTACCACATAATGATTTTTGGAATTTTTGACCAAGAGTCCGGCTTCTTTGAAAAATTTTAACTCCTCACGCGGTGCGATTTGTCCAGTCCCCTGACGCGGCGAGAAATCGGCTGCCGCCTGAAGAAAATTATAAACGTAGTGGCAGAAAATCCGGTCGTCTTCGATGTAAGAACGGGTCTCGTTTTTAATCGCTCCCAAAAAACGATCACTCATGGATAAGGCCTCCGGAATTTTTCCGGCCAGGATTTCCAACCCATGAGGAAGAAAATGAAAGGTATTCCGGCTCCCGTACTCCCCTCCGTAACTCCCATCGGGATGAAGAAAATAAGAAGCAAAATGAACCGCTCTTCGCAAGGGCTCTAAAACTTTCTCATCTTTTGATTTTTGATAATACTTGGCAAGAAAATCGATCGCGAAAGAGAGGTATCCGGGATCGCATCCTTGGTACTCAGGAAACCACCCTTCGCCGGTCTGCAGTGAAAGAAAACTCCCCAACCTTTCTTCAGCGTTCTTTTTAAATTGGGAGTCGCCGGTCAAAAGGAAAACGTTGTAAAGGGTAAGGATCATTAACGCTTTATGATTTGAAAGCGTTCCTGATTCGTTATAACCCTCCCGGTTGAGGTAGTTCGCTCTTTTTTTAAAGAAGGCAAAAAATGCGGAGTCGCTGAATTTAAGAAGGAGGGACGCTTCCGTGCAGGCATAGAGAGAAAAGGCGGTTGCCCCGGCTGCCCGCTCGAAGGGAAAGTAATCATCACAGGAGCCGTCCGTGTGGGAAGAACGTCTGGCGTAATCGATCCCCGCCCAGGCGAGTTCTTTTACGCGATCTTGGTGAAAAAATTTATTTTGAGGATGATCGAATTGATAAGCCAAGGCGAGCGGCAGAACGGCCTCTTGATACATGCCGCTCGGGAAATCGCTCGTGCGGTAATGCCAGAAGCTGCGATCAAAACACCCGTAGGTGGAACTCAAGCGGTTCCGATCCACCAGTTCGAGGACTCTGGGGAGGTAACGAATCCCTTCTAAAAAATAAAGGTCCCGTGCACTATCCACGGTTTTGACGGGTCACAATGAGGTCGGCAAGAAGCCCCAGGGCACCCAACACGACAGCCGACACAAAGATCATAATGTCCGATTCCTGAAGAGATCCTGTATTTTGAAAACTGAAAAAGGATTTAATGAAGGCGGCTATGAGAAGCGCCAATGAAACCGGCATAAAAATCCGCAGGGGCTTGAAGTACATTACCATCTTTACGACCGTATTCAGATAAGCCAGGGTATCCTTGATGGGATGAAATTTGGATTTTCCGATTCTCTTGCGGTAAGTTGTGGGAATGTATTTAACGGCGTATCCGTTGGCAAGAAAGGCGAGCGTCATGGTAGTCACGCACGAAAAACCATCCGGCAGCACCCACAAATATTTCTGCATGATGTCTTTTTTAAAAGCCTTGAGGCCGGTGTTGAGGTCGGGGATCTCGGTTTTGGTAAGATAACACGCGAGCTTGCGAATAAACCATTTGGCGGGGGTGCGCAGCCATTTCATCGTCCCCTCTTCTGTCGTTCGGGCCCCGTTGACCTGGTCATAATCGGGGAAATGACTCAAAAGTTTCGGGATATCAGCGGCCTCGTAAGAGCCGTCACCATCCAGCATCACGATGATTTTTCCGTTAGACACCTGAATGCCCGTACGGCGTGCAGCCCCCGAACCTCCTCGCTGGGTCCGCCGGACAACTTTAACTCCTTCGGATTTCGCTTTTTCAAAAGTGGAGTCCGTTGAGCCATCATCAATGACCAAAATTTCGTAAGCATACGTTGCGGCACCCATCGCCCGTTTCACTTCCCGGATCACCGAGGTAACAGCTTCGGCCTCATTGTGTACCGGAATGACAATGCTTACATCAAGAGGATCCATCGTTTCCTTTTTCTTTTCTTAGATTTCGGTGAAGCCACCGGATTCTCATTAAATCGAGCAACATTTTAATCGAATCCCGAACAATATTGACCTTGCTGTCCTTTGAATTGACCCAAGTCACCGGGACTTCGACAATTCTCATCTGAAACGCCTGGCCCAAATAAAGAATTTCGGCATCAAACGAAAATCCGGAAATTTTTTGCAACCCAAAGAGCTTTTTTGCGGCGCCTTTCTTGAAAGCCTTAAAACCGCACTGGGAGTCGCGTATGTTTTTAAAGGCAAAAAGCCTCGCAAAACGGTTGAAAACCTTCCCCATGGTTTCTCGGAGCCAATTCTGATGAACCAAAACCTTTGAACCCTCCAGGCCCCGAGACCCAATCGCAATATCATAGCCATCTTTGAGTCCCTCTAAAAGCTTTTCCGATTCGGCCAGTGGAGTGGAAAGATCGGCATCCGTAAAAAAAATAAAGTCCCCGGTCGCTTCCAGCATTCCCTTTTGAACGGCGCGGCCTTTTCCCTGATTGGATTCCAACCGAATCCATCGGTGAGTCAGGGATCCGAGCTCCCCGCGGGCAAGCGCCTCGGTACCGTCGGTACTTCCGTCATCTACAAAAATCCATTCGCTTTGATGAGGAAAAGAACTTCGGAAATTTGAAATCTCCCGAATCGTTTTCACGATTCTTGTCTTCTCATTATAGAGCGGAAGGATAAAAGAGATTTTCATGAGAAATCAACGGACCTTGTTTCGCCACTCATTCAAGAGTTCCCGCAGTCCTTCGGTTAGGGAAGCGCGCGGACGCCAGCCCAGCTTCCTAACTTTTGAGCAATCCGCAACCCCGTAGGGATAATCATTTTTTCTGAGGCGTTCTGATTTTTTTCTGACGATGAAAGGAATGCGGCTTTCTTTGGCCAAAAGTTTTACTCCTTCGCTCAATCGCATCCCCCGACCGGATCCAACATTGTAAATTTCCCCTCGCCTGCCTTTATGGGCCAATAGATCGTAAGCCTTGACCGCATCGTGAACGTGAATAAAGTCCCGGACCAGCGCAAGGTTTCCAACTTCCAAAACCGGCGCCTTTTTTCTTTTCTCAATCAAGGCAATTTGACGGCAAAAATCCGAAAAAATGAAATGTTCCTCCTGCCCGGTCCCTAATTGATTAAACCCCCGCACGATGACAATCCGAAGGGGATGGCTTTTCATAAAGTTAAACGCCGCGACCTCCATCAAAAGTTTGCTGGCCGCATAAGGGGTCACGGGATTGGCCAAATGATCCTCCCGCACGTGTCTTTTCTGGAAAAAGGTGGCCCCATAAACGTGGGCGGTGGAAACCAGAATAATCCGGGCTTTGGGAGAAAATCTCAGCGCGGCTTCCAAGAGGTTGACGGATCCGGCCACATTGATCTGAAAAGTCCCTTCCGGATTTTTCCAGGATTGACTCGTGATCGTTTGCGCCGCAAGGTGAAAGATAAAATGGGGCCGAGACTCTTTGACTAATCTCAGGGTTTCATCAATATGGGTTAGATCGGCCCGCAGCCAACAGACGGGGAATGAAAATTTTTTTCGACTTTGCCGGTAGCTCGCCCAAACTTCGATGCCTTTTTCGTGAAGGTGTTGGGCCAGATGAGCGCCCACAAAGCCGCTCGCACCAGTAATGAGTGCCCTCGTCATTCTGCCTGCCGGAGCCGATCGAGATCTGCCTCCACCATCATCTGAACAAGCTCACGAAATTTAACCTCGGGTTTCCATCCCAACCGACGTCGGGCCAGGGAGGCGTCGCCGCAAAGGGTACGGACTTCGGCCGGCCGAAAAAGATGCGGATCAACGGTCACGTATTTTTTCCAATTGAGCCCCACATGCTTAAAAGCCGCATCCGCAAATTCCCGCACTGAGTGAGTTTCCCCTGTAGCAATCACAAAATCCTGCGGCCTTTTTTCTTGCAGCATCAACCACATGGCCTGGACATAATCCCCCGCAAATCCCCAATCCCGCTTTGCTTCAAGATTTCCCAAGCTCAATTTTTTCGCGTTCCCCAATTTGATGCGAGCGACGCCTTCGGAAATTCTTCGCGTCACAAATTCTCTTCCCCGCCGCGGCGATTCATGATTGAAAAGAATCCCGCTCACTGCAAATAAATTATAACTTTCCCGGTAATTCACCGTCATCCAATGACCGTAGACCTTGGCAATTCCGTAAGGACTGCGGGGGTGAAAAAGGGTCTTTTCAGTTTGCGGAGTTTCCTGGACCAGACCAAACATTTCACTTGAGGAGGCCTGATAAAATCGAATCTTTGGATCGACGAGTTTAACGGCCTCGAGCATTCGCGTCACACCGAGCGCGGTAAATTCGCCCGTGAGGACGGGCTGTTCAAACGATGTTGGAACAAAAGATTGAGACGCCAAGTTATAGACTTCCGTCGGCCGGATTCTTTTCAGCAGATTGATAAGAGAAAGTTGGTCGAGAAGATCCCCCTGCACCAGCTCAATCTGACCGATCAGGTGGGCTACTCTTTCAAAAGTTTCCGTGCTGGAACGGCGGACCATTCCAAAAACCCGGTAACCTTTTGTCAGAAGAAATTCTGCCAGATAAGAACCGTCCTGACCCGTAACCCCTGTAATGAGCACAACTCGTTTTTGAGCCATCTTTAATGAACCTCGGCTTTCTTCCGTAAACGCTTTTTAAAATAATCAATGGTGTTTCGAAGGCCCTCTTCCAATTTCACATTGGGCTGCCATCCTAATTTCGATTTTGCCACGCGGATATCCGGACATCTTTGTTTGGGATCATCTTGAGGAAGTGGCTTAAAGACGATCTTGCTCGGACTTCCCGTCAATTCGATAATTCTCTGGGCGAGTTGGATGAGAGGCATTTCATCCGGATTGCCGATGTTGACGGGGTCTTTTAATTCCGAGAACAAAAGTTTCCGAAGGCCCTGTACCGTGTCATCGATGTAGCAGAAACTTCGGGTTTGAGAGCCCTTCCCAAAAACAGTGAGGGGTTTGCCTTCCAATGCTTGGGTAATAAAATTGGGGATTGCCCGTCCATCATTTAAACGCATGCGAGGGCCGTAAGTATTAAAAATCCTCGCAATTTTTGTGTTGAGACCATGAGCGCGCTGGTAAGCCATCGTGAGGGCTTCGGCAAAGCGCTTCGCCTCGTCGTAAACCCCGCGGGGACCGACTGGGTTCACATTCCCCCAATAATCCTCCGCTTGCGGATGAATAAGCGGATCACCATAAACTTCCGATGTTGAAGCTAAAAGAAAGACGGCCTGTTTTGCTTTTGCCAAACCTAAACTATTGTGAGTTCCAAGCGATCCCACTTTAAGCGTGGGGATCGGAAAATGAAGGTAATCGACCGGGCTTGCCGGAGAAGCAAAATGAAGAACGTAATCAATCGAATCTGAAATATCTAACGGCTGAGAAATATTATGTTCAATTAAAGTAAAATTTTTATCATGCCTAAAAGAGGATAAATTTTCCTGATCGCCCGTGAGAAAGTTGTCGACTCCGAAGACGTGAAAGCCTTCGGAAACAAAAATCTCCGCGAGATGGGACCCAATAAACCCCCCCGCTCCGGTAATCAGTATATTTTTCTGCTTCATCGCTCTTTCAAAAACCACTCCACCGTTTTTCGAAGTCCTTCTTTAAAGCGGGTTTGCACTTTAAAATTCAAAAGCTGGCGGGCCTTGCCGATGGCAGCATAAGTTCGGCGCACATCACCCGCTCGCTTGGGCCGAAAGATCGGTTTTGCTCCTCGAATGTTAAGAATTTCCTCAAGGCCTTCCAAAATATCCAGGACACTAAATTCTTCATGACAAGCGATGTTAAAGACCTCTCCCGATACGCCGGGAACCTTAAGGGCCCGGAGATTTCCGTGAACGACATTATCGACGTAAGAAAAATCCCGAGATTGCTTCCCATCCCAGTGAATTTCCGGAGACTCCTTTTTGAGGAGACAGTCAATGAAAATGGGAATCACGGCTGAATAACGGGATTCTGGGTTCTGCCGAGGCCCGAATACATTAAAGTAACGCAGACAAACGGTCTCGAGACCGTAGATGGACGCAAAAATACGACAGTAGTATTCACCCACCGCTTTTGAAGCTGCATAGGGTGATTCGGGACTTAGCAAGTCGTTTTCTTCTGAGGGAAATTTTGTCGTATTCCCATAGACCGAAGATGAGGAAGAAAAAACCAATCGCTTTACTTTGGCATCCCGTGCCGCCACTAAAAGTCGCAGGGTTCCGGTGATATTCACCTCGTTCGTCTCCAGCGGCTGATCGACCGAGCGCAACACGGCTCGGTTTGCAGCAGCGTGCAAAATATAATTCACTCCTTTGACAGCGCGCCTCACATCTTTTTCTCTCCGCAGGTCCCCCTGGACCCATTCGATACGGGATAATACAGGATCCAAATTCGACCGCTTTCCGGTCGAGAGGTTATCCAATACGCGCACCCGGTAACCTTCGGCCAAAAGACCGTCCACTAAATGGGAACCGATAAAGCCCGCTCCCCCGGTGACAAGGCAAAGGCCTTTGGATTTATTTTTTCTCATAACCGGATCACCTTGGGGGAATGAAAATCGGGGTGGGAAATATTTCGGGTGTCAAAAATCAGGCGCGCGTGTCTTGCGACCCTTCCGTAATCCACCCGAGAATGATTGGTTGTCACGATCACCAAATCTTTATTTTGAAGATTGGGAGGGGTAAGCGGTTCAGACCGAAGGCTGAAATTGTCATTTTTAATTACAGGAACGAACGGGTCATGATAGCTCACTTTTGCTCCCAACTCTTTCAACTGATGAAGAATTTCGAAGGCTGGGGACTCTCGTGTGTCAGCCACATCTTTTTTGTAGGAAACCCCGAGGATCAGAATTTTGGATTTGCTCACTGCTTTTTTAGTCCTTGCGTTTAAAGTATAAACTACTCTTTCTACCACAAATCGCGGCATTTCTGCATTGATACGGCGTGCAAGCTCAATAAAATGGATATCCACGCCATGAAGCCGGGCTTTCCAAGAAAGATAAATGGGGTCAATACCGATACAGTGGCCCCCGATTCCCGGGCCAGGATAAAAGGGCATGTAGCCAAAAGGTTTGGTCGAGGCCGCTTCAATCGCTTCCCAGATATTGATGCCCAGCTTATTGGCCACCTGCGCGAGTTCGTTTACCAAACCGATATTGACGATTCGAAAGGTATTTTCAAGAAGCTTTGCCATCTCCGCGGTGCGCGAGGAAGAAACGGGAATGACCCGCTTCATGACCTTGCTATAAAGGGCGGTACCGAGGCGCGTGCACTCAGAGGTCACTCCCCCCACCACTTTGGTAATGTTTTCCAAAGGAAATTCTTTATTTCCCGGATCAATTCGCTCCGGAGAAAAACAAAGAAAAAAATCCCGGCCGATCTTCAGTCCAGAGCGTTCCAATTCCGGTAATACCACTTCTTCCGTAGTGCCGGGGTAAGTCGTACTTTCTAAAATCACCAACTGCCCTTCCCGGAGATGGGAGTGAATGGCTTCGGCAGCTGAAATGATGTAGGAAAGGTCGGGGTCCTTAAAACGATTTAAAGGCGTAGGGACGCACACAATAATAGCGTCGACTTCCGATAGAGGCTCATTCGTTGAAGAAGCCTGCAGCCTTCCTTGGCGTACGGCACGCTTTATTTCGCTGGAGGCTACGTCCTCGATATAAGACTCGCCATGTTTGATTTTTTCGACCCGTGAATGATTCGAATCAACCCCAATCACCCGAAAACCTTTTTTGGCGAAAGCCACGGCGAGAGGCAGACCGACATAACCCAAACCGATGATGGCGACCTTGGCCTTTCGGGATTTGATTTTGGAAAAAAGCCGCTTTGCAACCGAGTTCATTGGGGAAGGCCTGCCAAATCTTCTTGAAGGAAAGCCTCTAAAGCTTCTTCCCAAGGACGGAGTCGAATGCCAAAATTTTTTTTGATTTTCTCGGTCGAAAGGGCTGAATTGCGCGGACGCGCCGCCGGTAAGTGCAGTTCTCTCGCCGTAACAGGCGTCAACCGATCCAACGGAAGATTTCTTTTCTTCAAAATAGTGCGGGCAAACTCAAGTCGGGAGACGATCCCCTCATTGGCGAGATGATAAATCTGGCTTTCCCAGCCGGCTTTGCCTTGAGCGATGATTTCAAGGAGCTCGTTCACCGCACCTGCCAAATCCCAGGTAAAGGTCGGGTTTCCAATCTCATTTTCAACGACAAGAAGGGGCTTTCCGGTTTCTGCTTGTTTCAATATTTTTTTGGGGAAATTATTTCCGTGTTTGCCAAAAAGCCACGACGGGCGCAAAATCAAAAACCGCTTGCTGCGTAGTCCCAGGTATCTTTCCGCCAAATATTTTGTTTCCCCATAGACACTGATAGGGTGCGGGATATCCTCTTCGCGGTAAGGCCCTGCCTGCTCTCCATCAAAAACAAAATCCGTTCCAAAATAAATGACCAAAGCTCCAACGCGGTTGGCTGCCTCGACCACATGACGGGTAACTTCCAGATTGTCCCGCAAAGCGCCGGCGCGGTCGGTTTCGCAAAGATCCACTTCCGTCATGGCGGCTGCGTGGAGAATAACATCGGGCTTTTCGGTTTCGATCAAATCATTCGTGGATTTTGTATTTTCTAAACGAGCGATGCGAAACGGAATTTGTAAATGAGGCGCGGGCTTCCTCCCCACCCCAACCACTTGATATTTTGGCGAAAGGCACAGCACCAAATCCGTCCCGAGCATTCCCCCCGCTCCCGTAATAAGTATTTTCATAAATTATTTCACCGTGAACTTATCCTTGCGAAGCGGCTGCCACCATTCCGGATGACTCCGGTACCAATCAAAAGTCTTTTTCAAGGCTTCATCGAAAGAATGCCGGGGAGTGATCCCCAGCTTGCGGATTTTGGATGAGTCCAGAGAATAACGCAGGTCATGGCCCGGACGGTCCGCTACGTATTCGATCCACTCCTCTCCCAAGCCGAAAAGATTGAGAATTTTTTGGGTGAGTTCCCGGTTGCTCAACTCCGTACCGCCGCCCACATTATAAATTTCTCCCGCCACGCCCCGATCGAATAAGGTCTCGATGGCTTCACAATTGTCTTCGACGTAAATCCAGTCCCGCCGATTTTCTCCCTTGCTATAAAGCGGAACTTTTTTCTTTTCGAGAAGATTCGTCATAAAAAGCGGAATGACTTTCTCGGGGTATTGGTAAGGACCGAAATTATTGGAGCTTCGGACGATCACGGCTTTCACGCCAAAAGTATTTTGATAAGCCCGGACCATCAGATCGCCCGCGGCTTTTGAGGCGGCATAAGGGCTATTCGGCTGAATCGGATAAGTTTCCGAAGCGGAGCCTTTTTCCACTGAGCCATAAACTTCATCCGTAGAAATGTGAACCAGGCGGGAAATTTTCGCGCGACGGACCACCTCCAAAACATTTCGCGTTCCCGAGATATTCGTTTTCAAAAAATCTTCGGCATTATCAATGGACCGGTCGACGTGCGTCTCGGCCGCAAAATGGACGACCGCATCCGCGCCCGCACAGGCCTTTTCGATGTCCTGAAATTCACAGATATCCCCCTGAATAAAACGGTAAATGGGATGGGAATCAAACTCCCGCAAATTGGCCACATTTCCGGCATAGGTGAGTTTATCGAAATTGACTACCTGCCAATCCGGATGGGTCCGGAAAAACCGACGAATGAAATGAGAGCCGATAAAACCGGCGCCGCCTGTTACCAACAATTTTTTCTTCATGATTTTTTCTGTCTTTCGGCCACCAGAAGGTTGGCGCGCAGAAGCGAATCAAAAGTCCCCGCATCCGTCCAAAAACCTTCCAGGATGTCGTATTCGAGAAGCCCTTTTTCAAGGTATCGGTTGTTGACATCGGTAATCTCAAGCTCTCCCCGGCCGGAAGGTTTGAGCGTGCGAATGATGTCGAAGACCTGATTGTCAAACATATAAATTCCGGTCACGACATAAGGGCTTTTGGGATGTTTGGGTTTTTCCACAATGCGGACAATTTTTTTTCCGTTGAGCTCGGCCACTCCAAATCGTTCCGGATCCTCTACTTTTTTCAAAAGAAGTCGGGCGCCCGCTTTCTGCTTCTTGAAGCCTGCCACGAAGGGGCGGATGTCCTGCTCGATGATATTGTCACCCAGGATCACCACCAGCCGATCGCCCTCGGCAAAATCTTTTGCCAAGGAAAGGGCCTGTGCAATACCGCCCTCACCTTCTTGATAAGTATAACGAATATGTTTGAGACCAAATTCACGTCCGTCTCCCAAAAGCCTTAGAAATTCACCCGCCGAATTTCCGCCCGTCACGATCATGATTTCTTGCAGGCCCGCGCGGGTGAGCGTCTCAAGTGGATAATAAATCATCGGCTTGTGGTAGACGGGCAGGAGATGTTTGTTGGTAACTTTAGTGAGCGGGTGAAGGCGGCTGCCTAGGCCTCCCGCTAAAATGACCCCTTTCATTCGTTGGAATTCCTAGCGCGACTTGGCGCGATCCACGAATCCCCAATCGTACGGAATTTTTCCGGAAAAGGGGCTTTCTCGAAATTCATCGGGTTCCGAGTAATGGTAGAGTTCCGTGGGAAGATTGAGGATCATGGCATCCTGATTTCCCTCGGCCGTGAAGCCATGGAAAACATAAGGCGGAATTTTGACCATAAGAGGCGCTTCAAGACTGAGAATGAATTCATTGACTTCATTGCGGGTACTGGATTCTTCCCGGGGATCATAGAGCACCACTTTGGCGATTCCGTTTAAACAAACAAAATGGTCGTACTGTTTTTTGTGGTAGTGCCAGCCTTTGACGATTCCCGGATGCACCACGGTAACGTAGCATTGGCCGAAACGATCAAAAATTTCTTCATCGGATCGAAGGACTTCCATTAAAAACCCCCGATCGTCCGCAATGGGTTTTAATTTCTTAAGTTGAACCCCTTCAATCATCGCTATTTTCCCACTCCGTAATAATCAAACCCCATTTTCTTCATTCGCTCGGGGTCGAATAAATTCCGACCGTCAAAAATTATCGGATGGCGGAGCAGCTTTTTGATTTTTTTCAGATCCATCTCCAAAAATTCTGGCCACTCTGTCAGGATCACAAGGGCATCGGCTTTTTGGGCCGCTTCATAAGGACTCTGCACAAAAACCGCGCGTTTTTTATCCATAAAAATATTTTTAGCGACCGCAGACGCTCGCGGGTCGTAAAGCTTCAGGTGAGCCCCTTCCTCAAGAAGCTCTTTTGCAATGTCAATAGACGGCGCAAAGCGCATGTCGTCGGTGTCCGGCTTAAAAGAAAGGCCTAAGACTCCGATGGATTTGTCTTTCAGATTCCAAAGATGACGACCAATTTTTTCGACAAAGATTTTTTTCTGGGTCTTATTAATCTCGACCACTTCGTGTAAAAGCCCTGGATCAATTTTGAAGCGCTCAAGAATCCGGATAAAAGCCGAAAGATCTTTCGGAAAACAGGAACCGCCAAAACCTACACCCGCATTCAGAAAACTTTTTCCGATACGCGGATCAAGGCCCATTCCCTCCGCTACTTTTTGAATGTCCGCTCCGGCGGATTCGCAAGCACGACTTACGAGATTGATGAAAGAAATTTTCGCTGCGAGAAAAGAATTGGAGGCGTGCTTGATGAGCTCCGCGCTTTTAATGTCCGTTACAAGAAAAGGCGCCCGGATCGGCTGGTAAAGTTCCCGAAGTAATTTTTCCGCCCTTTTCGATTGCACTCCGACGACAATCCGATCCGGAGCAAGGAAATCCTGAATCCCCGAACCTTCCCGAAGAAATTCCGGGTTGGAAGCTACTTCGAATTCGACATTCCGGCGGCGATTGGCTTGGATTGTTCGGTAAATCCACTCCCCCGTTTGGACCGGCACGGTGCTTTTTTCCACGATCAACCGGTAGGAAGTCATGCTCTTGGCAATGGCGCGGGAAACATTTTCCACCGCGGTCAAATCTGCTTCTCCATTTTCTTTGGGCGGCGTCCAAACACAGACAAAAAGAATTTCGGCAAAGTTGACCGCTGCTGAAATCTGGGAACTGAAAGTAAGTCTTTTGCCGCGCACGGTGGTGCGAACCATTTCTTCAAGCCCCGGCTCATAGATAGGTGTCTTTCCCTTTTTCAGGAGGGCGATTTTTCGCGTATCATTGTCGATACAAATCACTTCATGCCCCAGATTGGCAAAGCACGCCGCCGTAACGAGCCCCACGTGCCCGGCTCCGATAATCGCTATTTTCATTGGCGGGTATAGCTTTTGTTTTCAACCGGAGCGGATCCGGCTACCGTCGCACCGATACGAGGCTCGGAGAAACCTGCCCGTCTTCCGCTTTTCAAGGGATACTGGGGATAGGCCTTCAAACGCAAAAGAAAAAAGAGTTCATTATTCATTTTTTCAATGTCCGAATTCCGCACGTTATAACCCATATCAAGTAAAAAATCGTGGAGGTCGCGGGTGGCCGAGATTTGCCATTCTTCAAGCTTGCCATTTTCAGCATTAAAACGGATGTGACCGCCTACTTCCCACAAGTCATTTAGCCAAAAACCCGCGTCAAAAACAAATTGATTGTTCCCCAGCGCATTGATGAAGGGCCGATCCGCCACATACCGGTGGCCAAAGAGAACATGAAACCGCCCCTTTTGGGCGATTAAATCTTCGTTTAATTCGCTGAACTCCTTGCGGAACATATCGAAATTGTAGCGAAGTTCGAATTGAAGCCAACTGTACGGACGGACGGTGATTTCCCCCGACCAAATAGAAAATCCCGAGCGGGAAAATTCCTCGTCGGGACGAATGTCATAACTCAAAAAGGTATTGAGACTCACCAAATCGACCCGCTGCATTTTTCCGTCAACCATACGCTTCGTCTGAATCCGGTTTTCGATTCCGAAGGTAAAGCGCTGGGCATCGTCCACCGCATCGATGGAATCGAACTCATAGAGCTCTTCATTGCTGATCGTAGATTCCAGGACGCTGTCATAACGCACGCTCGGTTCAAAGACATGGCGCAGCTGATTGACTTCAATGCCAAGAAAATCAAAACTCGTGTTAAACACGCGGTAGAATTGCGAGCGCAGATCCACCGCCGTGCCGAAAGCGGTTCGGACCCGCTCTCCGTCATCAAACCGGTCGCGGCTGTAGAAGGTCTCACGGAAATTGGCGGAGGGGGTCAATTTGATTTCGTTCCATTTCATCGGCATCGTCCATTCGTGAAAGGTGTCGGCGCGTACCGTGTTGAAATCGATGGGGCTGCGGGAAGTTCTTTGGTTCAAATTGGAAAAACTATTTTCGCTTTCATAATAAACTTTGTCGGAGAAGAAGGGCGCATTCTTCCAATCAAAGCGGATTTCGGGAAGCCGCTCCAGCGTATTTTCAAACCGGTTCATTTTCATCTGGTTAAAGGCATAAAATCCGTGTCGATCCGAATTGCTTGTGAAGTTAACGAAGGAAGTCGGCTCGATGTCGGCGCGGAATTCCCGCTCAAAAAAATCTTGCAGGAAGAATTCATCTTCCATTTTGTTGTATCTCGCCAAAAGATAGGTGTCGGGATTGAAATCGGTGCGGTGCTTCCACAAAACCCTTCCGCGGGCCTGATCCCGTCTCTCGGAATAAGGATTTTCAATGCCGGGAGTGGGGGCCCGTTCATCCTGCGTCAGATAAGTTTTGATTTCACCATCCGTTCGATATTTATCAAAGTGGTAGCCGAAATCGAGACCTCCTCCAAACCCCCGCTTGGCGCGCCAGTCCGCGTGCCATTTGCCGCCGAGCTGTTTGACGATGCTAAAACTTTTCGAAGTCAAAATATAACCTCCGAATTCCGACGAATAACCGGGCTCAATTTGGATCGGAGACTCAGCCAACGTTTGCAAGGGAATCACCATATAGGGCCACCAAAAAACTCCTTTGCCTAAAACCCGGAGCGTGATGTCCCGCGCTACGATCTTATCGCCGCGATAAACGGTAGCGTGTCTTGCTTTAATCGCCCAGTGGGGTTGCTCCAATTCGCAGGTAGTAATTTCTGCATTCTTGATGCTATATTTTCCTCTCTTAATCTGTTTGACATCCTCACCACGCGTATACCAGGGATATTCCACGCTCCTACCGTCCGGAAATCTGCCTTCGTCATTGCCGAAATCGTAAAAGACCTCGTCGCCTTTGGCCGCGATTGCATCCCCGCTCACCACCACGACGTGGCCGCGCGCGTAAGCCTTTTTTGATTCGTTCTCCACCTCAGCATAATCTGAGGTCATCTTCACATCGCCGTAAGTCACAACCACATTTCCCTTAGCGATCATCTTTCTTTCTTTTTGCTGATATTCCAGCTGATCGCCAACGACTTCCACATCACGTTTTGCAGGAGATTTTTTTTCGACAACGCCGTAGGCGGACGGAATGAGAAAAGCTGAAATGAGAAGGGTTGTAAAAAGAAACTTGGTGGAAGAAGATTTAAAAAATGAATCCATCACGAAATGCTTCGCGATATGGTTTTTTCCGTAATTCCTTCCTTGCGGAACATCTTCCAATCTTTCAAAAACCGCTCCAAGCCGATGTCCGTCAAAGGATGTTTGACCATTTGTTCGAGCACTTTAAAAGGCAGCGTCCCGATGTCGGCCCCGATTTTTGCGGCTTCAATCACATGGGGAGGATGGCGAAGGCTTGCGGCAAGAATCTGCGTGGCCAAACCGTGCTGGGAAAAAATTATTTTGATGTCGCGGATCACATCCATTCCTTCAACACCAATATCATCGAGGCGTCCCACGAAAGGACTCACATAAGTGGCGCCGGCTTTCGCGGCAAGCAAAGCTTGAGTCGCCGAAAAACAAAGCGTCACATTCGTGCGGATGCCTTCGCGCGAGAAAACTTTTACGGCTTTGAGCCCCTCCACGATAAGCGGAACTTTTACGACGATATTTTCATGAAGTGCAGCGAGGACCCGACCTTCGGCAAGCATCTCCTCTGTCGTGGTCGCCACCACTTCGGCACTGACAGGCCCATGGACCAAGTTGCAAATCTCAATCAATAATTTCTTAAAATCTTTTCCTTCTTTAGCAACAAGACTGGGGTTTGTCGTAACACCGTCCAGGACTCCCCAACTCATGGCCTCCCGGATTTCGTCGATATTTGCGGTATCCAAAAAAATTTTCATGAGTCCTATCCTCCTAGGGAGCGGAAAATCACCACCCGGTTCCGCCCTTCTTCCTTGGCCCGGTAGAGAGCCCGGTCCGCCTTTTGTAAAAGTTCAAAGAGATAAACGGGGTCATAGCCCGATTGAGTGGATTCCGAAAGGTCCTGGGGAAACACGGAAACTCCGATACTGACGGTAACTTTGGTTTCTTCGTCGTAGACCCGGAAAGCCCGGCGAGCCACCGCCGACCGGATACGTTCCGCCACTTCCGCAGCGCCTTCTTCCCGTGTTTCCGGGATCACCACCGCGAACTCTTCCCCCCCATAACGAGCCACAATATCCACGTTCCGAACATTGGCCCGAATGATCTGCGTAACTTCCCTAAGTGTTGCATCCCCAACGAGATGCCCAAATTCGTCATTATATCTTTTGAAGTGATCAATGTCTAACATTAAAACACTCAAAGGGAAGTTATGCTTGAGGCCCCGGCGGATTTCTTCCTCAAAGCGTTCGAGAAAATGACGGCGCACAAAAGCACCCGTCAAACCGTCGATAATTGAGAGCTCGCGGACCATTTCATAGAGGCTTACCTTACGTACTTGAAGGGTCAGCTGCGAAACCAAGACCTCAAATTTTGCCAAATCCTGTTTGTCCGTTCCTTGGATTGCGAATAGCCCGTTAAATTCCCCTTCGAGCATCAAAGGGAAAAGCCACAAGCCTTCGAGGGCCACAAAACGCTTTTCGCTGAGCGCTTTCTTAAGCCAATCCTTTTCCGCAGCGCTGGTCACTTTCTCCTCCACGCCACGGCGTGTGATCACATAAATCTTGGAAATTTCGGGAGCCGCTTTGTCCCGGCTCATCACAATCAGCTCGGCCTGCTCAAAGGAAAGCTCCGGCAGGACTTTTTTAAAAATAATTTGGGCGGTTTCTTTCAGATCCAGACACTCATTAAAATCACGCGCAATTTCAAAGAGGTTGATAAGGCTGGCTACCTGTTTCTCAAGGTGAAGGAGGCTCTCCACGCGCGTGGCGTGCTTTTGTTTCAGATCTGCGAGTTCGGAGTGTGCTTGTTCGCATCGGGCATCTTCCTCACGCACAAGACCCTCCCAGATTTTTCGATGATAGGCCATACAAACAAAGGAAAACGCACTCACTGATAACAAGCTGAAAGTCTCTCGCGCAAAAGATCCCGACATGCTGAGAAAGTAAGCCAAAAAAAGTGCGGCAAGCGTGAGGCCCATAAAAGGCCAATCTTTTAAAGTATAAAAATAAAAAAGGGTAAGAAAGCTAATGGGGAAAAAGGTGAAGTAAGCCAAGGGAGCGCTCACTGCCCTCTGAGTGATAACAAAAAGGGCAACGCAAAAAATAGTGAGGACGGCGATTTTAACTTTCATTTGTGTTCCCACTTGATCACACGGTTTCTTCCTTCATGCTTTGCCTGATAAAGTGCCTCATCGGCCTTTCGAACCAGTTCTTCTTCATCCAAAGTGTCCATAGGAATCGTGGACACACCGATCGAAACCGTCATCTGAACTTTTTCGCGGCGAATAGAAAAGGGAAAGCTCTCCATAGCTTTTCTAATTTTTTCCGCCAATTGCGCTGCTTTATCCTTTGTTGCTTGGGGTAGAAGGACGGCAAATTCTTCTCCTCCGTACCTGGCCACGACGCCGCCTTCGGATTTTTCACGCAAAATTTCCGCGAAGCGCACCAGCATCAGATCACCAGCCCCATGTCCCCAGCGGTCGTTGGCCGCTTTGAAATGGTCCAGATCACACATCAAAAGGGAAAGGGTGCCTTTGCTGCGTAGGACGCGGTGGTGTTCTTCGCGAAGCCGATCGAAAAAATAGCGCTGCACATAAAGTCCCGTCAGTGAATCACGGATCGCCAGGTCCTGGGTTTTTTCGAAAAGCATCGCATTCGACAAAGCGGATGAGGCGAGGGTGGCAATGGCATCCAAGAGCCGCAAGTCATCCGGCGTGTAGGTTTCCGGCTTGGTGGAATGAAGCCGTAACGTTCCGAGGACGCGCCCTTCATGAAGAAGCGGCGCACTGATGAGGCTGCGGATTTCCTTGCCCGGACCCGCAACGTGCCTCACATCAAAGCGGAAATCTTTTTGGACGTCTGAGACCAAAAGACGTTTCCGGTTCCGGATGACCCAAAAATCAAACAGATCCCCTTCTTTACGCTTTCCCGCCTGGGCGTCCTTACTTTTCTTGGAAGCCACGAGGGAAAGTTTTTCATTATCGGGAGAGGCCAGGGTAAGAAAGCAGCCTTCTCCTCGGGGAATAAACTCCAAGGTCCGGGTCGTGACGAGCTGCGAGAGTTCTACCATTGAAATACGCGCCGCAAAATCCTCAGCTAGTTTCCTTAAATTGTAATAAGTGGAGTATTTTTCAAAAAAGATACTGACGCTTTCTCCTTTTTGACGATATTCCTCTGCCAGATCATTTTTTTCATTGACTGTCTTTTCCAAATCCACGCGCGCGAAAGACAACCGGTCCTCAAAATGTTGTTCCGCCCGCTGCAAGATGAAACACAGAAGCCCGTAGCCCGGGACAAGCCAAAGGAAAAAGCTGGAGTGGGAAACGATTCGGCTAAAAAGAGCAGCGGCGGTTGCAATCGCGGCAAAAAAAAGCCCGCCGATGGGGCGGCCTCCGAACCATGCCGCCACAATGGCGGGGTAAAAAAGAAAAAGTAAAAGACACAGTTGGATTAAATAGAATTCGGGATCGACGGTGGTCCGAAGGGGCGTGAGAACTTGAGGAATTCTAAAAAGGAGGAAGACACTCCCGACGATGGCCCCGGCAAACGCAATTTGTTTTTGGCGTGCCAGCTCCACGTTAATCGCCCGAACGCGGGCGCCCTGGCATTAAACGATTGCTTCCTCTGTGACGGGGTCGAAAAAGTGAGCCTTGCTCATATCAAAAACAATTTGCAGGTCCTGATTGATTTTCGCCGTGTCCTGATTGTTGACCCGGGCGATAAAACTATTACGGCCTGTATTCAGAAAGAGAACGATCTCTGAACCCATCGGCTCCACGACTTCAACCGTAGCCGTAATGGTGTACTCGGGCCGCGCGTCCTGCGCAAAAATCCGGTCATAAACGTCCTCGGGCCGAATCCCGAAAATTACTTTTTGCTCCGTATACATCTCGATTCCTTGATGATTCTGTGGCAGGATACGGAGCTTGATTCCTTTATCATGGAAATAATAATCGCCGTTTTGGTTGACGATTTTCCCCTGCAAGAAATTCATGGGCGGTGAGCCGATGAAACCTGCCACAAATTTATTTTTCGGATGTTCATAAACCGTAATGGGGTCCCCCATTTGATGGATGATGCCGTCTTTCATAACAACGATCCGCTCGCCCAAGGTCAAGGCCTCCACTTGATCATGGGTCACATAAATCATCGTGGCCTGAAGTCTTTTATGAATTTTGATGAGTTCGGTGCGCATTTGGACACGAAGTTTAGCGTCAAGATTGCTCAAAGGTTCGTCAAAGAGAAAGACTTTAGGTTTTCGAACGATGGCTCGCCCCACGGCGACCCGTTGGCGTTCTCCGCCGGAGAGTTCTTTCGGACGGCGTTTCAAAAGCGGCTCAATCCCCAAAATTTCAGCCGCCTCGTGGACCCGCCGCTCAATTTCTCTTTTAGGATAATGGCGTAATTTTAATCCGAATGCGAGATTTTCATAAACGGTCATGTGCGGGTAAAGCGCGTAATTTTGAAAAACCATCGCAATGTCGCGGTCGCGGGCCGGAACATCATTGACAAGATCGCCCTCAATATAAATTTCCCCCTGAGAGGCATCCTCCAAACCGGCGACCATTCGAAGGGTGGTGGATTTTCCGCAGCCTGAAGGTCCCACCAAAACGATAAATTCTTTATCCCCCACTTCCAAACTTACATCGTTGACCGCCACCACATTATTAGAATAAACCTTCGAAATATTTTTAAGGACGACCGTTGCCATGACTCTCCTTTTCTTTTAAGCGAATGTTACGAAAAATAATCCAATAAAGATTTTAAAGTCTTGCGCAGATCTTTTCGTTCAACCACCTGATCGATCAAGCCGTGTTCCAGAAGAAATTCAGAAGTTTGAAAAGCCGGCGGAAGTTTTTGGCGGATTGTTTGTTCGATCACGCGCGGGCCGGCAAAACCGATGAGGGCCCGAGGCTCGGCCAAAATCACATCACCCAGAGACGCAAAACTTGCCATTACGCCGCCCATGGTGGGATTGGTAAGGATTGAAATGTACGGCAGCCGGCTTTTGTGGAGCCGTGCGATGGCGGCCGAAGTTTTGGCCATTTGCATAAGACTGAGCGCTCCTTCATACATGCGCGCACCGCCTCCCGATCCCGAAATGATTACCACGGGCAATTTTTTTTCGATGGCGTGTTCCACAATCCGGGCAATTTTTTCACCTACAACCGACCCCATCGATCCCATGATGAACCGCGAATCGGTCACAGCAAAAGCGATGGCTTTTCCTTCAATCGCGGCCTCACCCACAAGACAAGCCTCTTTCAGGCCCGTCTTTTTCTGATCTTGTTTCAACTTTTCCAAATACGACCGCGTGCCTTTAAACTGAAGGGGATCCAACGTCTCCAAATTCGCCGCTATTTCCTTAAAGCTTTTTGGATCCAGCAGGGTTTCGATCCGCTCAAGCGCACCCAAGATGAAATGAAAACTGCATTTGGAACAAACGGAAAAGTTTTCGCGCAGGATTTTAGTGAACATGACATTCTGACAGCTGGGGCATTTGGTCCAAAGACCGGCGGGAAAACTCTTCTTGCGGCCCGCTTCACTCGTGACCGGATTAGGAGCGACTTGTGCCGCTTCTTCCTTCTTAAAAATAGCCATCGTATGTATTTCGTCCTAAGTGCGCGTGTTATGGAAGGTTACGGTGAGAAATATGGGATCATTATAGGGGGTTGCCAAAACCCTGTCAATCGTAGTTACCCGTCCCTCCTCCCCCTTTCAAGTAGAAGGCCCGAAAAGCCGTAGAATTATAAGTAACCAAACGGAAAAAGGAGCGTGCGATGGCGGGTAAAAAAGTGGAATCCCTGGAACAAGTCGTCCAAATCTGCCAGAAATCGGCGGGCCAGCAAAAAAGTAACTGGTTCTCTCAATGTATTGCCCAGTGCGCTTACCCCATCACCTGGTTAATTCTCCACACCCCCATCACGGCAACCCAGATAAGGCTCATTGCCCTCGTCACAGGACTTACGGGCATCTCGTTTCTCATCTCTCCCTCGATCCTCGGTTTTCTGTTGGCCTCGCTTTTCTTTCAAATTTGGTATCTCCTCGACCAAGTAGCGGTCCAGATGACGGAATACCGCCGCCTCGCCTCTTTCACGGACCGTTTTTTTTATCTTTTAATCCATCGTTCTATAGAAATGACGGTTGTTTTCGGCATCAGCTACTATGCCTTTTTATTAACCGGCATCCCTCTTCTGATCTTATGGGGCTTTCTCGCCTCCATCGCTATATTGCTTCTCAACCTCCTGACTGACATGAAGTTCAAAATCTTTTTTGAAATCGCCCCCACCGGTCTGCCCAAATTTACGGTGGCTACCCTTCGGGAGTCGATTCAAAAAATAAAGGAAAGACGGGGTCAAGAAGTAGTGAAGAATCTCGACCTGCGCAATTTGGCCAAAACCCTTCTTTTCTTCTTTCGTGAGACCTGTGAGAGCTATGCCCTCATCGGTATTTTGACCGCATGCGCCATTGCCGAGACGATCATCAAACTACCCCTCGATTTCCGTCTGGCTCTCTTACTTTTCTACGGAACCGTCATCCCTGCAATTGCGATCATCGAGCTTATCCGTCTCGTCTTGTCAGCGGATTCCCAGCCCTAAACTCCTTTTTTAACTCCTGATCTGCGGCTTCTTTACATCCACAAATAGAAGTGCTACGTTTGAAGGTATGGAACCGCGTCTCGTTCAGCAACAAAGTCAAAGACTCGTCCTCTCGCCGCTCATTCGGCAGTATTTGCGTCTCCTTCAACTGCCGTTGGCCGAGCTTCGTACCATCATTGAGCAGGAGTTGGCCGAAAATCCGGCCTTAGAAGAAGTCTCCAAAGAGGCCGCGGAAGAGCCCGCCTCAGACGATCAGGCGAAAGAGGCTCCGAGTGCGGAAGAGCTTCGCTTCGATGAGACCCTCCAATCTTTGAATAAGCTCGATGACATGGTCTACGACGGTCTCTATTCCCGCGAAGACCTCTCCGCCCAAGAGCCGAACGACATCCGCAATAAACGCGATTACCAGGAAAGCCTCGTCACGCGCAAGGAATCCCTGTTTGATTTTCTTCAGTGGCAGATCGGTTTTCTGGATCTGACGGAGCATGAGAAAAAAATTGCCGAGGAAATTATCGGAAATTTGAACGAAGAAGGTTGCCTCACCACTCCCCTTGAGGAAATCGCCCAACTCTCGGGCGCTTCGGTTCCCGAAGTTGAAAATGTTCTGGCTGCCATCCAACGTCTTGATCCTCCGGGTATTGCCGGCAGAAATTTGCAGGAAACTTTACTCCTCCAACTCGAGAGAAAAGGTCCGGAAGCCGAACTCGCCCGGCAAATTGTCCGGGACCATCTTCCCCTGCTAGAAAAAAAACAGTGGGACCAGATCGCAAAACACATCAAAGCCTCGCCCGAGGCGATTCGCGAGGCGGCACGCATTGTGAGTCATCTGGATCCCAAGCCGGGCCGCACTTTCTATGGTGAAGATTCGGTTGCCGTGACGCCGGACGCTGCGGTTTACTTTGATGATGACGATGAGAAAAAACTCGTGGTGGAAGTTTATGATGAAGGGATTCCTGAAGTGCGCGTGAACTCCTACTACCGCCGGCTCCTGAAAGACCCAAAACTAGACGATACCAGCCGGCGGTTTCTTAAGGAAAAAATCCAAGCCGCAATCGATTTCGTAAAGGCGCTGGGCCAAAGGCGTTCAACGCTCGGTCAAATCACGGAAGAGATTGTGGGCGCCCAGCCGGAATTTTTTGAAAAGGGGTTTTCTCATTTGAAACCTTTGCGCCTCAAAGATATTTCGGCACGCATCGGCATCCACGAATCCACCGTAAGCCGGGCCATTCAGGGCAAGTACCTTTCGACGCCGCAGGGCACAATCCCCTACAAAAGTTTCTTTTCTACCAAGCTAGGGACGGCTGAGGGGGGTGCTGAATCCCAGAAAAGTGCGGTGGAAAAAATCCGTGAACTCATTCATTCAGAAGATCCGAAACATCCTTTGAGCGATCAGGATGTTGCGCAGCTGCTTCAAGATCAGGGAATCAAGATCGCTCGGCGGACGGTTGCCAAGTACCGCGAACTTCTAAAAATTCTACCTACACACCTTCGTCGGGAAAAATAAAAAGCCGGCGAGAGGACTTGAACCTCCGACCCGCTGTTTACGAAACAGCTGCTCTACCAACTGAGCTACGCCGGCAATAACTGCGAAATTATCTAAAATACTTCTTCAGGAAAAGAAATCCAAGAATTGTTTTGCCGTCGATGATTCGGCCTGAACGGATCATCTTCTCGACTTGGGCTGGGGTAAAATAGGCGACTTCCAGCTCTTCATCCAAATCTTGAGTCAAGGCGGCGGCTTTGCGTAAACGATCGCCGATAAAAAGAAACATTTTTTCGGTGGAAATTCCCGGCGTCGGGAAAAAATCAAGCACCCGGCGCAAACGCCCCGCTTTCCAGCCGGTTTCTTCCTGAAGTTCCCGGGCGGCGCACGCCGCGACCGACTCCCCTTTTTCCAAAGTCCCGGCCGGAAATTCCCAAATCGTATCGCCCACCGCCACCCGCAATTGGTGGATTAAAATGAGGCGGCCGTCCGGAAGCCGGGGGATGATAATGACAGCGCCCGGATGCTTGATGAGCTCACGTTCATACTTTCGCCCGCTTGCCGTGTGAATCTTGAGGACGTCCAAATGAACCAGATGCCCGCGAAAAGCAGCGCGGCGGGAGACTATGCAGAATTTCTTTTTAGAAGATTTCAACCCGGTCTCCTTCCCGCAATTTTAATTTCTCGCGTGCCGAACCTTGATTCACGGCAATCTCAACCAGACCCGAAGAACTCACCAAAGCCACCGCAGCACCTTTTTTTACTTCGTAATAAGAATCACGGAGCGGCCCTAGCGATTTTCCCTTAACGCGTACCTGAGCGTGTGGTTTCTTAAGCAAGGACTGGCAAATGTTCGCGAAGGCATTTCCAAAGTGATCAAAATAAATGATCTCACCGCTCACTTTTTCCTTCGAGACACGCGGTTCATTAAAGTGGAGCTGGACGAAATCATGGATCTTCGGACCGAGGCTTGAAAATAAAGAGGGCTTCTTGGCGAGTCGCGCGGCGGTCGGCGCAAAACAGTCGCGCCCATGAAAGGTGGGGCTGATTTTTTTGGCAAAAAAGCGGGTGTTGGTTACCGAACGAAGTTCATAAGATTTTTGCGTTAACAGGAGGGGGGTCAAAATCCCGTTATCAGGCGCCAAAAAAATCCCGTGTTTCGTTTTCGCGGCCAGAATCCGTCGCCGGCTTCCCACGCCCGGGTCCACCACTGTGACAAAAATAGAGGAAGAGGGAAAATAAGAAAAAGTAGTGGCCAGAAGAAAAGCCGCTTGCCTTACATTCTGCGGCTCGACTTCATGCGAAAGGTCTACGATTTTAGCCTCCGGAAAAAGGCTAAGAATCACGCCTTTAATCGAAGCAACGTAATTATCCTTTGTTCCGAAATCCGTTAGGAGAACAATGGGGCGTGACATGGTCGGTCATTATAATGCAAAGAAGAACTTTTCGAGATAAAATACAGCTCATGAAATCCTATCGCGAAACTCTCACGTTTCAAACAAAGGAAAGACGTGAATACATTAACATCACGTCTCAAGTAGAAGCGGCGGTTAAAAAAAGCGGCGTCCAGGAAGGCTTGGTATTGGTTAATGCGATGCACATCACGGCAAGCGTTTACATCAATGACGATGAGCCGGGCTTGATTCAGGACTTCGACCGCTTCCTTGAGAAGACTGCGCCCTATGATCCGAAAGGCTACCGCCATCATCAGACAGGCGAAGACAATGGTGATGCGCATTTGAAGCGCCAGCTCTTCGGCCGCGAAGTCGTCGTGGCCATCACCGAGGGAAAACTCGACTTCGGGCCATGGGAACAGATCTTCTACGGCGAGTTTGACGGACGCCGGAAAAAACGCGTCTTAGTCAAAATCATCGGCGAATAAACCCTAAGTGTGTTGAAGCCTCTTATTTGAGCGCATCAAATTTTGCGGCCAGAATAAAATCATTTTCCGTCAGGCCCTTCACGGCATGCGTGGAAAGTTCCACTCCCACGTGACTGTAGCCAATCTTAAGCTCCGGATGATGATTCTCGTCCTCGGCCGCCTGCGCGATCCGGTTGAAAAACACGATCACTTCCTTGAAATTTTTGAACTTATATTCCTTCCGAATGGATTTCCCACCATCCGCGAGACTCCAGCCGGATAAAGACGTTAAAAATCCTTCGACCTGGCTAAGACCCAAGGCCGTCCCCTTCCCTTCACAGGGCTTGCAATGCTTTTGGGCAAGTTCTTTCGCTTTGAGTGGTGACATGCTTATCCCTCCTTTAAAATCTCTTCCAATTTTTCATAAAACCTATCAAGACCCGTACCCTCTCTTGCCGAAATAAAAATTCCTTCGGGATATTTCCCGGTAAGAAATTCACGCTCCTCTGCCGTAATCAAATCACTTTTATTGAGCGCTAAAAGAAGAGGTTTCTTGCCCGCTCTTAGTTCCTCTAAAACCTTCTCAACGGCGGTTTTTTGTTCCTCAGCGTAAGGACTCGACGCGTCAAGAACATGAATGAGACAATCCGCGTCCGTGACTTCCTCCAGAGTCGATTTGAAGGCCTCGATAAGTCCGTGAGGAAGGTCCCGTAAAAATCCGACAGTGTCGGTGAATAAAATCCGGTGGCCGTTTCGCTTGGCATGCCGGGTCATCGGATCAAGCGTCGCAAAGAGTTTGTCTTCAGTGAAAGCTCCCGCGCCCGTGAGTGTATTTAGAAGCGTAGATTTTCCCGCATTCGTATAGCCTACGATCGCTACCGTGGAAAAATCTTTTCGTTTGCGTCCGCTTCGGATAAGTTCGCGGTGCCGGCCCAATTTATCCAACTCACCTTTCAGCCGCGAAATCCGGTCGCGGAGACGCCGACGATCTACTTCCAATTTTTGTTCGCCGGGTCCGCGGGTTCCGATGCCTCCCCCAAGCCTCGAAAGAATCGTACCCTGCCCCACAAGACGCGGCAGAAGATAATTAAGCTGTGCGACTTCCACTTGAAGCTTACCTTCCCGTGAACGGGCGCGCCGGGCAAAGATATCGAGGATGAGCCCGGTCCGGTCAACAGCCCGCACTCCCACGGCCCCTTCGAGATTGCGCGCCTGAACCGGCGTGAGGTCCACATTAAAAATGATAAGCTGCGCTTTTTCCCGTATTACTTTTTCGCGGATCTCGTCAATTTTTCCTTCGCGGATGAAATGGCTCGGGCTCGGGCGGTCCAGCTTTACTTCGGTAGCACTGGCCACTTCGCCGCCCGCGGAAAGGGTCAATTCTTTCATTTCTTCATAGCTCTCGCGCAGAAAGGGTCCGCTCTTTTCCGCCGTCTGTACAATCACCAATAAGGCGCGCTCTTTAACCATGCTTTATACCCTTAATAATTTTATCACAGATTTTTGAAGCACTTTCTTTGCCCCCCACCCATTCAATCCATTCGATATCTTTTTCGCGACCGAACCACGTGAGCTGGCGCTTTGCAAATTGGCGGGTCTTTGTTTGGATCAACGCAATCAGTTCCGGCTTGGACAAAGTCTCTTTTTTCAGATTGGTAAGAATTTCCCTGTAGCCCAAAGCTTGGGCAGCATTTCTTGAAAATCCGGATTTTTTAAGCCGCTTCACTTCCTCAAGAAAACCCTGATGAAACATTTTTTCAACGCGGCGGTTAATCCTTTGATAAAGCTCGCTCCGGTCCCGCAAAACCCCGAAGGCCCGGACTGAGAACCCGAGATCTTGAAGGGATTCCCGGGTTTCATACCATTCCGAAGGAGTTTTGCCGGAAATTTTTGCGATTTCAAGCGCGCGGATAATACGGCGCCGGTCATTGGGATGAATTTTCTTAGCTCGAACAGGATCTATCTTTTTAAGCTGGTCGTAAAGATAAGAAATCCCCTTTGAGTCAGCAGTTTTTTGAAGCTCTTTGCGAACCTTCGTCTCGCCTCCCAAGGGCGCCGAGAGTCCTTTCCAGAGCGCTTCCAAATAAAGCCCACTTCCACCTACTACCAGAGGAATTTTTCCTCGTTTTAAGATGTCGCGAATTGCCCGAAGCGCTTCCCGGCGATACCGATAGACGGAAAAATTCGATCGGGGGGATGTGATGTCGATCAGATGATGGCGAATTTTTCGGCGTTGATCAAGAGAGGGTTTGGCGGTACCGATATTCATCCCACGATAGACCAACATGGAATCCGCGGAAATGATTTCCGCACCGAGGCGTTTCGCCAGAATCAGCGCAAGTTCTGTTTTTCCGCTTCCTGTGGGACCGACCAAAAAAAGAACGGAATTTTTCACATCTTTTCGGGATGGGAAACACCGAGGGTTTCAAGACCGTTACGAAGAACGATCCGGACGCAGTCCGCCAGAAGAAGGCGGGCCGCGGTGAGTTCTTCGTCTTCGGTTACCACCCGGTGCATCGCATAAAATTTGTGAAACTGGGCGGCGAGCTCACGCAAGTATTCGACGATTCGGTATGGCTCAAGCCCTTCGGCGGCCGCAATTAAAATCTCGGGATATTCCTCAAGTTTTTTGATGAGTTCTTTTTCTTCCGGTGCACTCAAACGTTCTAGATTTGCTTTGAGATTAAGGGAGCGTTTGGAGAAACTGAGAATACTTGAGATACGTGCGTAGGCGTATTGGAAATAATAAACCGGATTTTCATCTGATTCTTTTTTTGCCAAATCCAAATCAAAATCCAAATGGCTCTCGACGCGGCGCAGAAGAAAAAAAACTCGCGTGGCATCCGGTCCAACTTCCTCAAAAAGTTCACGTAAGGTTACAAACTCCCCCGCCCGTGTGGACATCCGAACCGGCTGTCCCTGCCGGTAAAGAGTCGCAAGTTGCACAATTAAAACCGTCACCTGTTTGGGATCATGACCTAAGGCTTGGCAGGCTGCTTTAAGGCGCGCCACATAGCCGTGATGATCGGGGCCCCACAAATTGATCAACCGTTCAAATTTGCGGTCGAATTTGAGCCAATGGTAAGCAATATCCGGGGCGAGGTAGGTGTATTCTCCGGTGCTTTTTCGCAGGACTCGATCCTTATCGTCCCCGAAATCCGTAGAGCGGAACCAAAGCGCCCCCTCTTTTTCGTAAACCAAGTTTTTCTTCTTTAAAAGATCGATGACTTTTTCGACCCATTTCTTTTGCCGGATGGAACCCTCGCTCAAGTAAGAATCAAACTCCACTCGGATCACCTTCAAATCTTCTTTGATTCCCTCTAGAATCTCAGTGGCGGCAAATTGCGAACATTCGGGCAGGATTTCCTTGGGATCTTTCTTTAAAAGAATGTCTCCCTTTTTCTTGCGCAGCCGCTCCGCGATTTCCTTAAGGTATTCTCCCTGATAACCTTCTTCGGGGATTGCCGCTTTTTTTCCAAAAAGTTCTTGGTAACGAACCCAGAGGCTCTCGCCCAAGAGATCAATCTGGCGGCCCGAGTCATTGAGGTAATATTCCTTCGTCACATCGAAACCCGTCATCTTAAAAATCCTCGCCAACGCATCGCCGATCACTGCCTGTCGTCCATGGGCAATCGTCAAAGGGCCCGTCGGATTGGCGCTCACAAATTCGATCAGAACTTTTTTCTTTTTTCCGAATTCGGATTTCCCGAAATTGTTGTCCGTTCTCTGAATCTTTAGCAAAACTTCCGCCAATTGCGAAGAAGCGACGAAAAAATTAAGGAACCCTCCCCCCGCTACTTCCGAGCGGCTCGCGACTTTTTTGATTTCATTCTCATAAGTTTGCAGAAGTTCCTCGGCGATGACAGTCGGTTTTTCTTTGACCAGGCGGGCGAGGCGAAATGGGACAGGGGAAGATAAATCTCCGCGGGAGGGGTCCCGCGAAAGATCGAGCTCGATTAGAAAATCATCCGGCAGAGTGAGGCCTTTTTTCCGGGTATAATCCTCAACGATTTTTTGAAGCGTACTTCGGAGGGCGTCTTTCATTCAAGGTGCGGCGCGTTCCCCCACAAACGCTCGAGACCATAAAATTCCCGCAGGTCACGGTAGAAGATGTGGACGATGACTGGGCCGTAATCCAACAAAGCCCACCGGCCTTCCGACATTCCTTCGAGGTGCCAGACAGGCAGGCCTTCCTTCTCTAACTCTTCCTGAATGTTTTGAGCAATGGCCCGAACGTGCCTGTCGGAATTACCGTGGGTGACTACAAAATAGTGCGCAAACGCGGTCAGTCGGGAAACATCCAGAATAACGGGTTCGACCGCTTGCTTGGCTTCGGCGGCCTCCCGCACTAACAGAGCGATTCGTTTTGGCTGCAAAGAAAACTCGCGTTAACCTCCGAATCGATACTTCAAAATAGACGAATTAAAAAGTCTTACTTGCCGAGAATCCGGCAAAGATTGGTCCCGCAGACAGGGCATTTACCTTTCATGGCGCGTCGGCCATTCTTCAAGGTTTCTTCTTTTCCGTTGGACATGTCAACTTTCTTGCGGCATTTAACACAGTATGCTTCCACGTTGCCCCCTTTTTCTAGCGCGAAGCGCCCATCGCCCCGCATTGGTTGTGAATTATAACCCTGTTAACCCCTGTCAAACAAGCTTGTTTACGCTCTTTTACTGCTCAACTTTTTATCGACCCGAGGGGTTTCAAGCTTGAGCAGACATTGTTTCATCCAAAGCCCCTGGGAAAACCCTCCCAAAGCCCCGTTTTTACGGAGAATCCGGTGGCAGGGAAGGATAATGGGGAGGCGGTTAAGACTCAGGATCCGGCCAACATAGCGGCTGGCGCGGGGCCTCCCCGCTTTTTGAGCTAGAAATTGGTAACTCTCTGTCTTTCCGGCTGGAATGCGTCTGAGTTCCTGCAGAACCTTTTTTTCGAAACCCTGATAACCCGTCCAATCTACCGGCAAATTCCTGAAATTGAACCGGGCACCGTCCAAATACTGCGAAATTTGATGAACGCCTTGTTTTAAAATCCGGTTAATTTTAAAAGGAGCTTTAGCGGTTTTGCGATTTGTGCCGGATTTCTTTTTTACCATTTCAAGCGAATAAAGCCCCTGCGTAGTCGCGGCTAACTTAAAAGACCCTAAAGAAGTTTTGAACCGAGAGGTGTAATTTTCGTTCATCGTGCTTTGGCAATCTCCTCATTTACGATTTTCCCCTGAAAAATTTGCAGTCCTGTCCGCAGCTCCGGTAATTCCTTTAAAGCCTTCTGCCAATCCCGTGCAAGTTCCAGTGTAGCAGGAAGCGTGACTTTCTCAAGGGCCTCCGAAGCTCCCCGCCCACACAGCGATGGAATATTCGGAACGGCGAACCGTAAATTTCCGAATGAATCCAAATAAAGCGGATCGTCATAAGTGGAAGACCGCGTCTCAGGAAAATTTCCTCCTTGATCGACCGCAATATCAAAAATGAATTTTGGTTTTACAGACATTTCTTTTAAGTCATCCCGTGAAAGAACCAAGGGGGCCCTTTGCCCGACGACATGGACACAGCCCATCCAAACATCCGCTGATTTTAATACTTCCCGATAGTTTTCTTCAAGTCCCCAAGGGCGAAATGTTTTGAAAGATTTAAATTCTTCCTGAAGTTCCCGGCGTCTTTGGTCTCTTTTTTCCACAAGATTGACTTCTCCCCCCATCTTGAGAAGAGTCTCCGCTGCTCTTCGCCCTACTGCTCCACCGCCAAAGATTACTACCTTGCCGGGATTTAAATTTTCAGGAGCCGCGGGATACTGCAAAGCGAGCCATTCCATTTTTTCCTGAAAGCGGGGCGGGTAAAGGATCTTTCCTTTTTCCACTCGAACTGTCTGGCGCATCAAGGCGGCGAAATATGCAGTCAGGGTTCCCGCAATTTCACTCATGGGTTCAAGAAAAACTGTTCGGCCATTTTTTTCTGCTGTTTCAAGTCCAATACCCGTGATCCGTTTCTGGAGAAGGAGTTCGATCAATTTTTTGTTTTCGGGAGAAGCGAGATGCAGAAAGCAAAAGCAGATGAGATTTTCTCTAAGAAATTTCCATTCAGAGGGAAGCGGCTCTTTGACTTTTTTAATGAGGCCTGATTTTTGATAGAGTTCGCCGGCCTTCTTGATGATTTTGGCACCGGCTTTTTGGTAATCAAGATTCGTAAATCCGGAACCTTCACCGGCACTCTTTTCCACCAACACCGGAATACCTGAGGCGTGCAATGTTCGAACGCCTGCCGGAGTGAGCCCGACTCTTTTTTCCCGGGGTTTGATTTCGCACGGCACCCCGACCGTTAAAACTCCCGCACTCATCCCATGAAACGATTCGTAATCGGCATCCGGCGCCCGAACCAGGCCTTTTCGGTCACCCGCAAAATAGGAGGGGTTTGGCGGCGTTTATACTCATTGTGATCCACTCGGTTGATGACTTCCACGACAAGCTTTGAGGAAACCCCAAGGGTCTTGAGCGCCCGTATAATTTCCTGAGCCGTCCGGTTCTTTTCAATATAAAGACGCAAAATTTCATCCAGGACTTCATAAGGAGGGAGACTATCTTGATCCTTTTGATTGGGCCGTAACTCCGCTGAAGGAGGTTTGGTAAGCGTTGCCTCCGGAATCACCGGATCGGCTTGATTGCGAAATCGCGCGAGACGATAAACATCCGTCTTGTAAACATCGCCCAAAACGTCCAGCCCGCCCGCCATGTCACCATAAAGCGTGCAGTAACCCATCGCCAGCTCCGATTTATTCCCGGTGGTCAAAACGAGTCTTTTCTCATCATTGGAAATATACATAAGCTCCAAACCACGGAGACGTGCTTGGAGATTCTCCATGGCCAGCGTTATGCGCTTTCCTTTCACGGAGGTTATTTTTTTGAGATGGAATTCATATTTTTCTTTAATCGACCGGGTCCTTAATTCAATGCCAAGATTCCGGGCCAACTCTTCGGAATCTTCCCAGCTTCCCTTTGAAGAATAAATTCCGGGCATGGTGACTCCCAGGACACGGTCGCGGCCGAGCGCATCATGGGCAATGGCTGCGGTGAGCGCAGAATCGATTCCACCGCTCAGACCGATGACCACTCCCTCAAAGCCGTTTTTTTCCACATAATCGCGGACCCCCAAAACCAGGGCTTCATAAATTTCAGAGGGTTTCCCCACCGTGTCCGGCAGCGAAAGATCGTCTGGATTTTTATCTTCCAAATTCCAATCGTAAACAAAAAGCCCCTCTTCAAAGGCGGGAGCCCGAAAGAGAATCCGCCCTTTGGAATCTGCAATAAGACTTCTCCCGTCAAAAATTAAATCATCCTGACCACCCACTTGATTCACGTAAATGATCGGAAAGCCGTGACGGCGGGTTTGTTCCTTCAATAGAGCATCTCTCACGCGCGCCACTTCCCGATGATAGGGAGAGGCGTTGATGGAAATAACAAGCTTGGCGCCTTTGTCGGAAAGAATTTGCAGCGGCTTCTTGGAATAATTTTTATCCCAGATATCTTCACAAACGGCCGTTCCCACGCGCAAACCTTTCCAGGAAAGAGTTTGGTGTTTTTCGCCGGGTTCAAAAAAAATCTCTTCGAGAAAAACGTCGTACGTAGGAAGGAGCGTCTTATATTGGCGCAGCCGGATTTTACCTTTTTCGATCCAAGCGAGCGCATTGCGGCTTTTTCCGCTTCGGCCTTCATCGATATAGCCGACAACCACTGCTCCTTTAAAGCGGCGGCTTGCCTGCGCGATCTTCTGGAGGGAACGCAGATTTTCCCTGACAAAGCTTCTTTTGATGGCCAGGTCCCAAACGGGATAGCCTGAAACCACTAGTTCCGGAAAAACCAATAGATCGCAATCTTTTTCCCCGGCCTGATGAAGGATTCCGAGGATCTTTTGAAGATTTCCCGCGAAATCCCCCACGGTGGGATTGATTTGCCCGAGACCGACTCTAATTTTTTTCATAAGGATTAAAATTTAATTGGACCGGAGGCGATTTGAACGCCCGACCTCTTCCGTGCGAGGGAAGCGCTCTCCCAGCTGAGCTACCGGCCCGCATTCCAAACGATTGGGCAGCCCCTCGAACCAGATAATCAAAAGGGGACGGCCCGCAATCAAAAGTGTTGGCCAGTCTAGAAAATGGCCAAGCACAAATTATATCTCGATTTTGGTTAAAAAATCACTTTAAAAGGGGGAACCAACCGGAAGGGAAACTGAAGCTTAATCTCTATCGTGCAATCGATGTCTACGGTAAAGATGCCATAGTAAAATTTGTCTGTAGGCGGGAGAATAGATGGACCGGGTAAAACTTCCTTCCATTCCTCCATTCACTTTTCTGAAAACAAGTCCATTCAGGGGCCCTGTCGATACGAGCTGCGGTTTTGGCCCGGGTTCCGGTGCAGGATTGGTTTCGATCAACGGATCGCTTAAAACAAGAACCAGCGGCAAAAGGCGACCCTGATAGATGATGAGACTCGAGTTTTCGACGGCGGGACGAGGGTTCGTCAAATCGACATTCACGCGCATGCCCCGCTGGAGCTGTGCATTATCTTCAGCTGAAAAAATGGCCAGATAAGTTTGGCCATCTTGTCCTCGTAGACTTATTTGTCCTTGCTGCAGAGTGGACGGGTCCTCTATCGTCGTTAATACTTCCGCGCCTTCCAAATGGACTTCAGGGATCAACGGATCCCCTAAATTGATAACGAGCGGCACAAGTTGGCCCTGATAGATTAAGAGACTGGGATCTTCAACGGCAGGACTCGGATTCGTCAAACTTACTTTGACGTGCATTCCTTTCTGCAATTGGGCATTATCGTCGTTTGAGAAAATGGCGAGGTAAATTTTACCGTCTTGTCCCCGCAAACTAATTTGTCCCTGCTGTAAAGTCGATGGCTCATTGATCGTCGTTAGTACCTCCGCATCTTCCAAAACAATTTCATAGAGAGGATCAGAATCAATCTGTTTAAACGTCTCTAAATTAATAATATTGATCAACAAATCTTCAAGTCCAATGTAATCAATTTTGTGGACCGAGCCATCGGCTAATGTGAGTTCTGAATTTTCGCCGGAGAAACTGGAAAGCAATTTTCCATCGGCGTTCGTGCGTTTAATGGACTCAAGCATTACCCATACTTTGGGAAAGGTGTTGGGATAATATAGAAGAACCGGGCCAATCTCGAACGACCAGGTCAGTTCACTCACTGACAGCATCTTCCCCATTGCATCATAGTCCGTGATTTTATGGATATCGCCTTTGCCAAAGAAGGCCTGAGGGTCAATTTCTACGACTCGTTTATAAACTTTTCCTTCATCGCCATTTCGCGCATAGATAATCGTCGCCACAATATTTTCCGGAGCATCCGGTTTGGCGGAGGGAACATAGTCATAATGGATTTCTTTAATCAGCTGAAGGTACTGGCCGGGAATAAGAGGGAGATTATCTTCCCAAATTTTTACCGAATGAAGCCGATTATCGCCGTACCTGGATTTGATCTCTCCCTCTCCCAAAAGGTAACTGAGATCATATTGAATCCAGTTATCCATTCGGAAAGTGGCGGAGACCAATTGATAAACAGGCGGCGGGCAAATCGTGCGGCCATCGGCATAAATTGTGCAAGGCATGCCCATTTGCGGTCCCAATTCCAATTGATAGTGAATCACTTCGGGCCATTTGTGTTTTCCCGGACCTAGAGGATCGATTAAGTAAAGAGAATCATCCCCCATATCCCTAAGGGAATTAAAGTTCTCTTCAAAGATAACATCCACGGTCATAGTTTGCATATTGACTACAACTCTAATTAGGCCTTGCTTGATCAATTCCGCAAGCCGGGCCGCATTAAGGCCAAAGCTTGCCAAAAGATCATTCTGCACCAAAGCGATCAGAGGGGTTTCGGGCGTCTTTGCTTCTTCCTCCATCGCTCTTTGAAGCAGGTCTTCTAATGTCTGAAAAGTGACAGGAACTTGTGTTCCATTCGGCATAAGAATAGCCGCTTGATCCCCAGAAATTTCTGTGATGTGAGAAAGCAGATTTCCATTAGCATCCGTACGTGTGATCTGACGAAGAATAACTCGAGGTGGAGGCTGGACACAAGGTTGACCCTCTACGCACATGACACTGATCACCATCATTACGTAATCAAATTTGCTCGTAGCAATCGCATTGCTTTCTGCGTTCCGATCCACGATTGTTTGAATATGGTTTTGTCCATCTTCCATCGTTGCTAGGACCACCTCTCGAGAGACAACTTCCCCCTGAGAGTCGTCGTGATAAACAATGCTCGCTTTGATTGAGGGAATAGGTGCGCCCACAAGGTTGACTTCATTGCCCACGAGATGAACATAAGTAATCTCTTTGATTAGTTTTCCTGTTGGACAAGGCGCCATGATGCAAACAACCCGAGGATCCGCATTGTAAATCTTAACGGAAGCCAGAAGATTGCTCTGGGGCGGCATCAGGTTAAGACCGAATGAGCCATAGTCCAGTTCAAAATATTTACCTTCAACATTGAAGTAAGCGGCTTTCAAATAATAGCCCGGAGGCACGCAGCCGGGGCCCATACAGGCAGTTTCCACATGATTCAGATCATAAAAAATTTGCCCAGGTAACTTGTAGGTTCCCAAAAGATCCGCTAAATACGCTAGATCAGGACGGCTTTCTACTTTGATGTCTGGGTTGATCGTGACTGTGGCTCGCAGGTTTTTAAGGTCTACTTCGATTTTGATGAGGCCCTCTTTGATTGCCTCCGCCAATACTCCAAAGGAATTTATAATGTCCTGGGTCACAAGGTTCTTCACCTGGACGCTTTCCTGCTCCAGCTTCATCGCTTCTTGGATAAGTTCTTCTAGGGTGTGAAACATGACTTCGATTTTTCTGTTATCGGGCAGAAGAACATTAGCGCGGTCCCCTGAAATATCCATGATTTCAGAAAGAGGTTGCCCATTCGCATCCGTGCGGGTGATTTGTCGAAGAAAGACCTGAGGGGGTGGGGGAACGCACTTTGTGCCCTGAGCGCAGACGACGTAGACTATCCAAGTCGCATAATTAAACCTGTTAAAAGCAATCGCATTTCCCTCTTGATCCCGATCCACGACAGTTTGGATATGATTCCGGCCATCGCTCATCCTCGCGATTTGGACCTCTCGATGGAAGACCTCTCCTTGGGATCCCTCGTAATAAATAATCTTGGCCACAATTGTCGGAATGGGGGTGCCGTCTAACTTGACTAGCTCAGCATCACTTACCCGATGACCGTAGGCGATCTCTTTGACCAGTTTCCCTGTGGGGCAAGGCGCTGTGATACAGACAAGGTGTGGATCCCCGTCATAAATCTTGACTGAATCGAGGAGGTTACTCTGGGACGGCATAAGGTTCCAACCGCCGTAGGTGAGCTCGAAGTATTTTCCTTCCACGTTGAAACTTGCGGTTTTCAAGTAATAACCTGGCGTCGGACAGCCGGGGCCCATACAGGCAGTTTCCACATGATTCAGATCGTAAAAAATTTGCCCAGGTAACTTGTAGGTTCCCAAAAGATCGGCCAGATAGACGAGATCTGTACGGCCTTCTGTATGGATGTCTGGGTTGATCGTGACTTTGGCTCGCAGGTTTTTAAGGTCTACCAGGATTTTGATGAATCCAGCCTTAACAGCCTCTTGAAGCATTGTTTCGGTCATTCCGAAGGTATTAACCAAATCGCCCATCACAAACGCGCGGACTCTTGTGCGCTGCCCTATCAAGGATTCAGGATTTGGCTCCCGGAGACCGGGTTGAGGAAGAGAATTCGTCAAGACTCCGATGAGCCTCGTCCAACTGCCTTCGGCTCCGTCCCAATAACCGAGACTCACCTCATTGAGGGTCGCTACAACAGAACTTGTAGGAGAGCCTTGCTCCATTCGAAATTTATAAATTTCCATTCCGGCCACGGTCGACTTGACCGCCTGCATGGTTTTGAAATCAAAATTGATGGTGACGATGGGCATATCTTTGCCTGAATGCATTGCCATCGTAAGTAAATTCCCATTTTCGTCATAATTGAGCTCGTAAGTTTCAGCGACATCTGGGGAATCTTTTTTGGAGAGCGTGATTTTTGCGATGCGGCCTTCATCATTATAGTATTGAGTAAATCCAGCAACTCTTACTTCTTTAAGAAAACCCACGAGCAGACCCCAACTGCCATTAGATTTCGTCCAATTGCCGAGTTCTACGGCATTAAAAGCCATTGACACGGCAGAAGTTGAACTCCCCTGCTGGAACCAAAATTGATAAACTTTCGTTCCCCAACTGTAAAATTCGGTGGCTACCTTATTGAAGAAATCAAAAATAACTCGATTCGGCATGTTGTCTGGGACAATCCCATCGAGGGTTTTTACAATCCGGTGAAGCATTCCATCAGGGTTGTAAATAAATTGATAAATTATCTTTAAGTCGCCGTTCATCACGATCTTGGTCAACCGGCCATCTTTATAATATTCCACCGTTTTTCCGTTGATTACCTGTTCCAAAACTCCAATGATTTGCATGGGAACTGTATTTCGGGAGTGGCCTTGGGAAAATAAGACAACCTCATGGGGTCCGGGTAATTGGAACACTTCCACCTCTGTTCGGAGGTGGCCATAGATTTCGATCGTGCCGTCGTCATAAACTCTTTGGGCGCTCACGGGATTACCGTTTGCATCTATTTCAATGGTGGTTGTGTAATTGTCACCGTAGGCGTAGAGCGTCTTTCTCCCGTCCGGATAATCGGTTTCTTCCAAGACGCCAAACCACACTGTCAAATCCGGATTGCTGAGTGCGACAGCACCTTTGGGCATCGGTGGCAACCCGCCGATAGGCATGGCATCTCCTTGACTAAAGATTTGACCATAAATTTCCACTTTGCCGTCGTCATAAACTCTCTTAGCGCTGACTGGATTTCCTTGGTCATCAAACACAATGGTAGTTTTAAAATGGTCGCCGTCAAATTCAAGAGTCGATTGGATCGGTTGCGGACCGGGGCCGGGTCCGGGTTCCGGGGCGATGACGAAATTTTTTGGATCGGGCGGGGGTTGTAAATTTTCTTTACCAAACTCGTTGAGGCTCGCGTATTTGACACCGTCACGGGCTTCCATATCCCTGACAAAGCGAATCACTTGATACAAACCTTTAAACCCTTTAACGATCAGTCCGTCAGTCCAAATCTCAGGTTCTAGACCTTTCTTCCTTAACTCATCCATCAAGGCCTGGCGATCATTAAGATCCTTCAAACCGACAACGACTTCGGGTTTCAAAAGAGAAACAGTTCCTACTTCTGGCAAATCCATCAAGGCTTGGTGATCTGCTTCGGTCATGGTTCCCTGTAATTTTTTGACCAAGTAACGGTTCCAGGTATAGCCCTGGGGCTCCTCAAAGACACCACTCCATAAGTCCGTTACTTTAAAACCGAGTGCGGCAAGTTTCTCTTTTGTCGCGGAATCCATCTCAGCATCATTACGAAGTCTAATAAATAAATGATTTTGCGCGGGAGCAATGCGCTCTCCAAGTCCCGGCTCATGCAAACCGGGTTGGGGCTGAATCGGTTGCGGACCGGGGCCAGGTCCAGGTTCTGGCGCGATTACAGCTTCCGCAGGACTTAAAGGACTTTCATCAAAAAAATTGCTGGTGGGCTCTGAAGTGTCTGCGACTTTTGACTCTACAACTGGAGAGCTCGGATCCGTTGTGGGAACTCTATCCCCTGTTTCATTTTCATTGAGTAAAACCGAGTCTGCGGCAAAGGCCGGAAAAGAAGAGAAGGGGGAAACCTGAATCATTGAAAAACTCAGAAAAAGTGCTGTTGTCCGCGCCAGCTGCCGTACCAGAGTTGATTTAACTTTTTTAATATACATTTTAAATCTTAAACAAAAGCTAACATACAAGCTCAATTTGTCAAGGCGTGACACAGAACTATTTAAGGGTGATAGAGCTAACTGTATATAGTGGAAGGGCTAACAGAGCCCTATTTAAGGAAACGGCTTAGAGCAGAATATAGCATCGCCTATCTAGCCGTTAAAGAGTGAGGTAATGCCTAAGGCGGTCAAAAACCTTATCCTGCCCACGTTCATTGAAAATTTCATGCAGGTAACCGGGGAAAATCTCGATTTTTTTGGCAGGCGATTTGATCCGAGAGAAGACCTTTTTTGTCGCCTCCGGATCCACCACGTATTCCTCCCCTGCCATTAAAATATAAACCGGGAAAGGAAAATCGACGTTCGTTTCCTGGAAATGAGCAGAGCATTTCAACATTTCGTGAGTAAGACGAATGGTAATCCGCCGGCGAATGAGAGGATCCTGGAGATATTTTCTCTCCTCCTCAGGATCATGGGTCAGGTAAAACGGCCGAACCGGATTTCTAACCACGAAACGGGGAATCAATCGATTAAGGACGTTTACAAGAACTTTTAAACTGCCCGCCATTGGAATCCCAAACAAGGGAGAGGAAAGAATTAATTTAGAAACGAGAGGTTTGTTTTCATCCGCCCACGCGGTTGCAATCAGACCCCCTAAGGAATGCCCTATCAAATGAAAAGGTGCAGTTATTTGGTAGTTGGATTTTAGAAAATCGACGAGGGCTGAAACGTCGTTTAAATAATCTTGAAAACTCGACACATAAACCGGTGGCCCGCCGGAACGTCCGCAGCCGCGAAGATCAAAAATTGCGATGGAACGGTGAAGGTCTTGGAGTTCGGTGAAAAATTTGATGTATCTGCCGGAATGCTCCCCATGGCCGTGAAGAATCAGGATCGGGTTTTTTTGTTCCTGGCCTCGTTGGAAGCGGTAAAAAATCTGCTCGCCGTCCCTTGTCCGGAAAAAGCCTTCCTCAATCGTCATGCTGTCCCGGAATGGACGTAGGCCTCGCCTTTCCGGTACATCGCCTCGATGACTTCGGAGTAGCGTTCCGTCACGATGCGGCGCTTGATTTTTAAGGTCGGCGTAAGCTCACCAGTTTCCTGGGTCAGCTCGCGGGACAACAGATGAAAAGTTTTGATCTGCTCGTAGGGAGCAAAGTCCTTCATTTTTTCTTGCACACGCTCACCGACAAGCGACCGGACCCTCTCATTTTTCAATAAGGATTCCCAAGAACCGTGAATATCTTCGGCTTCTGCCAACCGGTCAATCTGGGAACGGCTGGGAACGATCAGAGCCACTATATAAGGTCTCCGGTCTCCCACGACAACGACCTGGCTAAAAAGTGGGTCGGCCATCAACTCATTTTCTATATTTTGAGGAGAAATATTTTTTCCGCCTGCGGTGATGATGAGATCTTTTTTCCGATCGGTTATTTTGAGAAAACCTTCAGCATCGATTTCTCCGACATCCCCCGTGTGGAACCAGCCGTCGGGAATGGCCTCCCGGGTTGCCGCTTCATTTTTGAAATACCCCTTCATGATGTGCGGACCGCGCGTAAGGATCTCTCCATCCGCTGCGATTTGCACTTCGACATTGGGGAGTAGAGGCCCCACCGTGCCGAAACGAAATTTTTCTACCCGGTTTACGGAAATCACCGGGGAGGTTTCTGTGAGCCCATAACCTTCCAAAATAAGAACATCCGCCGCGAAAAAAAACTCCGCAAGCTCTTTGGATAAAGGGGCCCCTCCGGAAATAAAAAAACGGATCCGTCCCCCCAAGTGTTGCTTGAGTTTTTTGAAAACGAGAAGCCGGGCCAGTGAAAATTGAAGTTTGAGGCCGAAAGGCAACGGCTGATGTTCCTGGCGAAAATGAGCCGTTTCCTTCCCCACTTTGAGGGCCCAATTGAAAATTTTCTGCTTGAGAGAAGAGCCTGATTGAATGGCCTCTTGAATTTTTGCGTACATCTTTTCATAAAGACGGGGAACGCTGGCCGCCACCGTTGGGCGAATCAGAAGAATATCTTGGGGAACCGTTTGCATGCTTTCCGCATACGCAATTGAAGCGCCCTGCAAAATCATGAAGTAGTATCCGGCCATTCGTTCGAAAACATGGCTCAGAGGAAGAAAGGATAAGGACTGTTCCCCCTCTTTCAAGTGAAGGGCCTCGGAAGAACCTTCGCAATTGGATAAAAAGTTTCCGTGAGTGAGCATCACGCCCTTCGGCGGACCGGTTGTCCCCGACGTATAAATCAATGTGGCGACATCTTCTCGTCTGACACCGCTCGCCAATTGATCATAAAGGTTTCCATTATTAAAAAGCGAGCGTCGGCCCCTCTCTAAAAAATCTGCGAATGATAAAAGGGATCCGGAATTTGTCCCGCAATCAAAACAGATAAGCCGCTTTAATTTACCCTGTTCTAAAAGAGGTTTTACCTTTTGGAGCTGATCGGCGTTAGAAAGAAAAAGGGTTGTGACCTCGGAATGTTCCAGAATATAGCCGCATTCTTTTGCGGAGGAGGTTGCGTAGATCGGGACGGAAGCGGCGCCGAGACTCAGAATGCCGAGGTCAGCAAAAGCCCATTCCGGCCGGTTTTCGGAAAGAATGGCAACGCGGTCTCCTCTTTTAATTCCAAATTGATGAAGGGCCAGGGCCGTGCGCTTGACCTTGTCGAAGAAATCCTGCCAACTGATTGATTGGAAACGCTCTTGCCTTTTAAACCAAAGGGCGGGGCGGGAAGCGGATGTTTCGACCCGCCACCGAAACATCTCGACGAGGTTGGAAAAACTCATTACCACCAAAAAGATTTCTTGGGCTTGCCTTTCGGTTTTTCTTTCGAGGTTGAAGAAGGGGCGGGAGACGGCTCTTCTTGATCCTTTTTCTCTTCACCCTTCTTTGCTTGAGCCTTCTCTTCTTTGACTTGCTGGCGGAGACTTTCCAGGGCGACCCGGTTCTTGCGCGCTTCTTGTTGAATGAGACGGATTTTTTGAAGCCGCAGGGATTCTTCCACATCAACGCCGGTATCGGGGAGCGGTTTCACGCGCGCGGGAGGAACAGACAATTTTTTCAAAAGCTCCTGATGTACCTTTGCCTGCTCGGTAATTCGCTGAATCTCTTTTACCTGCTGGACATGCTGCGCTTGTAAGCTTCGGTGCGCTTGCAGAATCTCCTGCAATTCTTTTTGAATCTCCGCTACATTCGGCACGGCGGCTGGCCCAGGAATTCCGGGGTTTTTCGGCAGGATCGGTTTGGGTACTCGGGGAATATTTTCTACTTCTTCTACATCAGTTTGTTTTTTTTGATCGGCCAAAACAAACGTCGGAGTCATACAAATCAATAAACAAAAAAACGCTGGAACCAACCGAATAAACTTAAATTTTTGTTTCATGAAGATTAAGCCTCTCTCCTTCGTTAGCGATCTTGAAATTTAGGTTGCCGTTTTTCAAGGAAGGCGCGCACTCCTTCACGCATATCTTCCGACTCTGCAACTTTCCCGAACAATTTTGCCTCAAACCCCAGGCCTTCTGCAAGGGGTCGTTCCAAGCCACCCCGAATGGCCTCCAAAGCATAAGCTAGCGCCACCGCACTTTTCTGGGCCATTTTCTTGGCAAAACCGAGAGCCTGACGAAGGAGTTCGCCATCCGGAACTACGCGATCCACCAAGCCAATCCTTAACGCCTCCTGGGCTGTAATCATATCTCCCGAAAGAATCAGCTCGCGGGCCTTGCTAGGGCCTACCAAGCGGGGCAGGCGCTGGGTGCCTCCAAATCCCGGGATAATCCCCAAATTAATTTCGGGTTGGCCAAACCGGGCACGGTCGGAGGCGATCCGGATATGGCAGGCCATTACCAGCTCATTGCCCCCTCCTACACAAACAGAATTAATAGCCGCAATTACGGGTTTTTTCAATCCTTCGATTCGGCTCAAAATCGACTGGCCCCTTTTTGCAACCTCCTCAGCTTCTTGCGGGGATTTCAGAGTGGCCATTTCCTTAATATCCGCTCCTGCAACGAACGTCATATTTTTGGCCTCCCCTGTCAGAACGATCACTTTCGCCTCGGCGCTCTTTTCCAGCTCTTCAAAGGTTTGAGCGAGCTCTTGCATAGCTTCCCCGTTGAGTGCGTTGACCGGCGGGCGATCGATTGTCACCAAAGCCACCCGTTCTTCGATCTTCGTTTTGATAAATTTTTTATCAGCCATAGATATGAAACCCGCGGCCGCTTTTTTTTCCGAGAAAACCGGCACCTACCATGCGTCTGAGGCGTGGGGCCGGCCAGAAGCGCTCTCCGTGTTCCTTATAAAAAGTTTCGAGCCCCGAAAGAACTTTATCCAAGCCTACCTCATCCGCATACCGAAGGAGGCCTCCTTTTTCCTGGGGAAATCCCACCCCTGCCACCATCGCCAAATCAATGTCCGGAGCAGAGGCCACATTTTCCTCCAAACAAAGCGCCGCTTCATTAATCATAGGGTAAAGTAGGCGTTCCAGGGAAAGTTTACTTTTCTTGGGACTTTTCGATTGAACCTCATCCACCCAACCATTCAGCGAATCTTTTTTTTCACCGTCATAAACGTAAAATCCCGCTCCTGCTTTTCGGCCCAGATAACGATTTTCATAAAGCTTCCCCCAAATCTCTGCGGGTCGCATCCGGTTTCCATAAGCGTTCAAAAGCACCTGGACCACGTCATGGCAGACCTCGATTCCCAGTTGATCAACCAGGGTGAGCGGGCCCATCGGGAGTCCAAAGCCGATGGCGGCTTTATCGATTTCTTCGCGGCTTGCAGCCTTTTCCTGCAGGCAATAGGCCGCTTCATTTAAATAAGGCATGAGGAGCCGATTGACGAGGAAGCCGGCGCATTCGTTAACGCGAACGGGAAGCTTACGAAGCGATTCGGTAAATAAAACAATATCGTCGACCGTTTCCTGGGCCGTAGCGAGACCGGGAATGACTTCCACCAATTTCATGACATGTGCCGGAAAGAAAAAATGCATGCCGATCACTTTTTGCGGCCGCTTTGTAGCAGAGGCCATTTCGGAAATGGAAAGAGCGGAAGTGTTACTCGCAAAAACCGTTCCTTCCCCTACCACTTTCTCCAAATCTTGAAATACTTTCTTTTTAAGATCCATTTTTTCCGGCACTGCTTCAATCACAACATCCACATCCCGAAACGATTCATAATTAGTAGAAGGAATCACGAGGGAAAGTTTCTGTTCCATTTCGCTTTGGGTCATTTTCCCCTTCGAAACACGGCGCTCGTAGATTCCGCGAATTCTGGCGATTCCTTTTTGAACCAGCTCTTCATTAACATCTTTCAGGACAACCGGTAAACCGGAGTAAGTAATGACTTGCGCAATCTCCGCTCCCATGGCCCCGGCCCCAACCACTCCTGCTTTGTAAATATACATTTATCGTTCAAGAACAATCGCGCCGCCCTGTCCTCCCCCAATACAAAGCATGGCGAGGCCTAAATTCAGATTGCGTCTTTTCATCTCATGAAGAAGGGTGACAACGACGCGGGTTCCGCTCGCTCCCACCGGATGTCCCAAAGCAATCGCTCCTCCATTCACATTGGTAATTTCGCGATTATGCTTAAGAAGACGCTCAACCGCGATCACTTGGGCGGCAAAAGCTTCGTTAAGTTCAATTAATTGGATGTCTTTTAAATGAACTCCCGCGCGTTTTAAAGCGATGGGAGTGGCGCAAGCCGGGCCGATTCCCATGCGTTCCGGTTCGACTCCCGCAAACGCATAGCCGCGAATTTTTCCCATCGGTTCAAGACCAAGTGTTTTGGCGCGAGAGCCCTTCATCACAAAAACCGCCGCAGCACCGTCTGAGATGGGACAGGAATTGCCGGCGGTTACGCTTCCATCTTTTTTAAAAAGCGGCGGGTACTGGGAAAGGGCCTGGACATTTAACGCGGGATTCGGGCCTTCATCTTGTATAAAAGTTTCCGGGGGAAGTTCCTTGCCATATAAATTTTTTGGAATTAAAACTTTCACGATTTCATCCCTGAATTTTCCTTCCCGTGTCGCACGAAAAGCCCGCTGATGGGAAAGTGCGGCATATTCGTCTTGTTCCTGGCGGGAAATTTTAAACTCGGTCACCAAATTTTCTGCGGTCTGGCCCATTATTTGGCCGGAGACAGGATCAGTCAACCCTTCCCAAATAGAATCGATCAGAGCCGCGTGGCGCAATCTTTTTCCGAAACGAGTATCCCGCGATACGTAAGGATGAGAAGACATGCACTCGGTTCCTCCGGCCAAAACAATTTCGGCCTCACCCGCAATAATCAAGTGAGCGGCACTCACAATCGCCTGAAGGCCCGAAGCACAGTTTCGCGCCACGGTAAAAGCCGGAATTTCTTTCTTGAGACCCGCCTGCAAGGCGATCACGCGGGAAACATTCACCGCATCACTCTGCTGCCCCACGCATCCAAAGATGACTTCCTCAATAGAATTAGGATCCACTTTGGTCTGCTCTAAAAGGGCGCGGACAACGATTTCTCCCAATTTTTGATTGGTGAAATTTTTCAAGGCTCCGCCCAAATTTCCTTGAGGGGTCCGGACACCGCCAACGATCACGAGGTCGTTCATAGAGATAAAATTAGCATAACCTTGAGTTACTCGACAAGAAGCCTTTTGATTTCATTGATTTGTTCCAGCGTCTTTTTCTCACCCTCTTTGATGAATTTCTTCGGCTGGTAAAATTCAGCCCAATGGGCATCGAGCACAACTGGACGAATAAGAACATCGGCACCCTGGCTCGATACTTGCGCGATTTCATACTCCATGAATTGGATAGTGTTCATGATTACGTTAAAGATGTTGCTCGAGAAGTGGCGGTTGACTTTATCGAAAACGGGCTCAAGGAGGTGCTTCCAAAGAGGTTCTTGTGCTTTTTCTTTCTGGAGCTTTTTCTTTTTTTCCACGCGAAGACGGTTTCTTTGCGCCCGATCTTCCGGGCTCGAAAGCACGTCTACAGCAATGATCTTCTTAACGCCCATTTGGGCGAGGGTGTTCACCGGCAGCGGGTTAAGGATGCCGCCGTCGATTAAAAGTTCCCCCCGATAATTGAACGGACGGAAAATTCCAGGAATGGAAATGCTAGCTCTCAGGGCATCCACGATTCTTCCATTCTCGAAAACAATTTCTTGAGATGTGTTGAGGTTTGTCGCAACGATCTTGACCGGAAGTGAAAGCTCCTGAAAGGTCCTGTTGCCAAGATAAGATTCCATAAAATGCGTTACCTGCCGGCCGTGAAAAAAACCGCGGTGGGCAATGGAAAGATCGTTGAAACCAATCAATTTGAAAAAAGCGGTTTTCTGATCCAAACTGCAGGCGATTTTTTCTATCTCATTGGCCCGATAACCCGCTCCCCAAAAAGCCCCAATCAAGGCACCCATGCTGGATCCCGCCACGATGTCGATCGGGATATTTTCTTTTTCCAATACTTGCAAGACACCAATATGAGCCAGGCCGTACGCCGCTCCGCTTCCCAAAACAAGTCCCAAAAGAGTACCGGCGAACTCCTTGGTGATAAAACGTATCGCGGAATGGTAGCGCTCCGGATTCCTACTGCGGGAAGGAAGGTGAGAAAAAATTTTCAATTGGAGTAATTTTTCTTTCTCTTCAAAAGAGGGTGCTGCGTCTTCCTCTGGAAGAATGACTTTGGTTTCGCTTTTGGCGAACCCGAAAGTTTGCTCGATCTGTTGGATTAAAGGAGCTGTCTGTGAAAGCGTTTTGGGATCCAAAAGCAGGTAGATAAAATCGGATTGTTTTAAGGATTTAAAAGAAAGATCCCCCATGTCTCCGCTCAAGCGAATTAATATGAAATCATAGCGGTAGGTAAGAAACGTAAGGAGCGTGGAAAGCTTTTTTTCTTCGGGTTGCCCCTTTTCCGATTCCAGGGGAAGATAATAAAAACCGGCGGAACACTCAATCAAGGAAGGTTTCAGGTCGGATTCCCGCATGGATTCTGTTTTGCTCAAATGAAGATTTCCGGTTTTCCGAAATTCTGCCGGAATTCCGGTTTCCGACGGGCGAGGAAAATCCACCACGATTACGCGGGATTTTGTTTCGCGAACCAAACTTGCCGCCAGATCAATAAAAAATTGAAAACCCTCGGAAGCGGGAACGGTGCTATAGAGGGCGGCCACTTTGACTTCACGTTTCTTCCGCTCGGGTCCTTCGATCTTGGTAAGGCGGTGCCCCAGCGTTCGGCTTAGGTGAAGGGAAAGGGCCGGGATCTGACCGAGGGTCTTAAGGAAGTCTGCTTTATCCAAACGCAAAAGAATTCCATCCGAGCGGGCTTCCACGGAAGCGCTATGAACTTGGTCGGTCAAAAGTGAGGATTCACCGAAATAATCACCCCGGTAAAGATAAACCAGAGTTTCCTGTCCTTCTCCTCTTACTTTTTTAAAAACCCGAAAGCGGCCGGAAACGATCACATAAAAGGCCTCTGCCGGTTTTCCTTCCTCATAAATCAAATCGCTCCTTTTATATTCCGCCAGCCGGAATTTTTTCTCGAGGAGGCGGATTTCAGAGGGAGAAAGAGAAGAAAAAAGAGGGATTTCGTTAAAGTCGTAACCCTTACTGGCTTCTAATTTGCGGCGGAACGGAAAAAGAGGCATGTTGGATTATTTATCGGCATTTCAAAGGCTCTTCCCTAGCAGTCTTTGAACGGCCGCACGCCATCCCCTGATCTTCTCGGAACGCTCCTGGGCACTCATTCGGGGAAGGAATTTCTTATAGCGCCGAAGCTGGTCGACGACAGAAGCGGATTTCCAAAACCCGCAGCCGATTCCCGCCAATTTGGCCGCTCCCCAGGCCGTCGATTCCGCCCGATCGGTCCGCAAGACGGGGGTACCCAGAAGATCGGCTTGAAATTGCATCAGATAATCATTCGCTGTCGCACCCCCATCGACTTTGAGAAAACGCGGTTTTCTGCCCAAAGCCTTTGACATTGCCTCAAAAACATCCAACGTCTGAAAAGCGATAGAGTCCAGAGCGGCTTTAACCAAATGTTCTTTGCGGGTCCCCCGCGTCAAACCGAAAATCGCTCCGCGGACATTCGGTTCCCAATAAGGAGATCCGAGTCCCGTGAAAGCCGGAATCACCGTAACGCCTCCCGTGTCTTTTAAGCCACGTGAGATTTTTTCCGTTTCGGCCGCGCGGTGAATCAAACCCAAGCCATCACGCAACCACTGGATGACCGCACCGGCAATAAAAATTGCTCCTTCCAAAGCATAAACGGGTTGGCCTTTCTCATCACAAGCAAGCGTCCCAATTAATCCCGCGGGAGGCTCGCGATATTTTCGGCCTTGATTGACCATCAAAAAACATCCCGTGCCGTAAGTGTTTTTTATTTCTCCGGGATCATAACAGCCTTGCCCATACAAGGCCCCTTGCTGATCCCCTACCAAAGCGTGAATCGAAATTCCCGATTTTAGCGGACCGCCCGCAACTGTCTTTCCATAATTAAATGAAGAGGGATGAACTTTCGGCAAGATAGCAGAAGGGATTTTGAAAACTTTGAGCAGGCCGGAATCCCAGTCTAATTTTTTTAAGTTATAAAGGAGAGTCCGCGAAGCATTCGTGGCATCGGTAGCATGAATTTTTCCGCCGGTTAATTTCCATAAGAGCCATGTATCGATTGTCCCAAAAAGAATTTCTCCCCGTTGGGCGCGGTGTTTCAAACCCGGGAGATTGTCTAAAAGCCAGCGAATCTTGGTTGCAGAAAAGTAGGGATCGAGAACCAAGCCTGTTTTTTTTCTAATCCAAGACTCCTCGCCCGCTTTTTTTAACTTCTCACAAAAATCGGCAGTGCGCCGGTCTTGCCAAACGATGGCCCGGGAAACGGGACGTCCTGTTTTTTTGTCCCACAAGATAGTGGTCTCGCGTTGATTGGTAATTCCGATGCTCGCGATATTTTTAGGGGAAATGTGCGCTGAAGTAAGGGCGCGGCCGATGACCCGGAGAGTGGATTTCCAGATTTCTTCCGGATCATGCTCCACCCATCCCGGATGGGGGTAATGTTGGGTAAATTCCTGGTAGGCGCTTGCGCAAATTCGGCCTCGCTTGTCATAAAAGAGAGCTCGAGTACCGGTCGTGCCTTGATCAATCGCGAGGATATAATCCGACATACAGGAAAAAGTCTTTTAAATGTTTATGTTAACGAGCATTGAAAAACTTACGGGAAGAAAAAAGGCGGGAACAGCTTTACTCAAGTTCGGAGACTTCTTCGGGATCGGCGAAATCGTTGACTTTGGTCTCCAGCCAGTGATTGTACGCGTAATCCAAAACGCGGAATTTATCCACAGGATCCATCATGACAAACCGAATTCCCAAATCAAAACCCTGATCCTGTCCCTGCGAGGACTGTGACCAAACAATTTTACCGCTGGTGCGGACCGGTTTTGGATCATCCGGAATATCAAGTTCAAGATCCAAGGTGGAACCTTCAGGCAAGCGCACCGGAGAATTGATCTTTAAACCTTCACGGGAAAGGTCTTTACTCAGAGCAATTCCCTGAAGCGGATCCTGGGAACCCGGAAGTTGGTAGCGGACGCTCATGTAGGCGTCGAAACGCTTGAACTTACGTTTTTCTTTTTCCATTGCTTCACCTCCTTCGTCTCTTTCTTTTCATCGACACAGAAATAAAAAACTACACCCCTAACACGCCTAAGTTGTTTGATTGTATGGGGTTGTAGCCTATTTTTAAAGCGACAAAGAAACTATAGCACACGTTTTTTGGATTTACAAGAGGGGGTATACTTTTTCCCTATCAGGGTTTAGCCCCGAAAATTGACGAATTGGAGGGGGATGGCGGGAGGGTTCGTTTTTAAGTACTGCATCACGCTTTGGAGGTCATCTTTTGAACGTGAAGTGACTCGGAGTTCCTCACCTTGAATAGAGGGCTGAACCTTCAATCCCAATTGCTTGATTTCTTTCACGATCTCTTTCGCCTTGTCGCCGGGAATTCCCATCGTCAGTTTAATCTCCTGGCGAATCATTCCATCAAAGGCCTTTTCTTCGGTCCCCCACTCGAGGGATTTTAAGGAGACTTTGCGGATGGCAAGTCGGGTGGTGAGAATATCACTTAAATTTTTGAGTTTGAGCCCATCGTCGGCGATGAGAATGATTTTATTTTCCGTCCGGTTCCAATCGATGGCGCTTTTGCTGCCGCGGAAATCAAAACGGGTGGACAGTTCCTTTTTGGCCTGATTGACCGCATTATCAACTTCCTGCAGATCGACTCGCGAGACAATATCAAAAGAAAAATCGTTAGCCATGAAACAGAGGTGAGAATTAAGTGCGGCTTCCTTCGTCTTCCACCAAACGCGCGCCGACATAATGGCGGATCAAATCCTGCTGGGCAGGCTGAAGGTTTACGAATTCAATTCCGGTATCAAAACTTTCTTTTTTAGTAACCACTTCGCGGGAGGGAACGGACCACATGATTTTTCCCCGGCATTCAATCCACGGCAGGTTCGGGTCTAATTCCAACCGCAAAGAAAGGACGGAGAAGCGTTCCAGGGGTTTGTCGAGAATGACACAGACACCACCGGCGCCCACATTATGAGTCTGCATCCGGAGAACCTGAGAGGCGGGCGTTGAGCTGCTCAGTATCAGCTCACAGCGGAGATTGAGTCTCGGAAATTTTCTTTTATTAAAACCATCCCACATCATGGCGCTCTCCTGAAAATGGAGACTTAGAGGGCCCGGATAAAACTATCCGGAAAATCCCGCGAGATCGATTTTTCTCTAAATTCTTTCAACTTGGCTTGGGCTTCACGGAAAGTTCCGAATCGGCCTATAAAAACGGGATAAAAAGTTTTTCCGTTGGCGCGTTCAAGCGGCTGCACGAACGCCGGAAGATTGGCTGCATTCATCTGCCCCACCAAAGTATCGGCATCGTCTTTTCTCGCATACGTGCAAACCTGAATAACATAAGGTTTCTTCGTAACAACGGGAGGTTCCGCTTTCACCACCGGAGCGGCCGGTGCAGGAGTTGGAACGACAGCAGAGACAGGAGAAGCGGTAACCGCAGGAGTCGGAGGTTTTAAGACAGACTCGTCGCTAACGGACGACGCGGAAGTCTCTGAGACGGCTAAAGGTGTGGGCTCATGGTAAACCCTTTTACGGGGGACTATCTTTCGGGCACTCGGTTTGGCAGGCCTTTTCATCACATCCGCCCGGTAAATATTCAAGGCGTAAATCCCGGCAAAGAGAAGGCCCACGACAAGAATGCTGATTCCCCAACCCGTCGCAACCTTGGAAAAAGTAGCTTTTAAAAGACCAAAAATAAACCGGAATAATTTTGCGATAAGAGAAAAAATTCCACGCCACGGAAATCGAATAGAAAACTTTGGAAGAGAAAAGGAAGGTCTCTTCGAGGGCCGGGTAAAAACCTTCTTCTCTTTCCGAAAAGAAGTCGTCGATTCTCTCTCGCTTTCCTCACTTAAAACGGATGGATTTTGATAAAAAGAGCCGTAGAGTTTCTGCTGAATTTCTTTTTCTGTAAGCGGCCTCAATGAATCTTCGTTTCGTTTCCCCGGTTGAGCCATGATCATTTTTTTCCTTTAAGAGAACGGGCGAATTTCAAAAGTTCCAATTGACCCATGGGAATTTTTGCTCGGGATTGAAATCCCTGCCCCTGAACAAGTTCGATGGCGTGTGACATTCGCGATGTTGTTTTAAAGATGAGTTCCTTATAGCCCACTTCTTCGCAAAATTCGATGGCCCGATTTAAGAGTCGAAGGCCGATTTTTTTTCGCCGGTAATCCGGAGCCACAAAAATTCTCCGGATGAGCGCCACCCGATCATCTTCGCGTTTGACCCCTACGGTGCCCACAATTTTTTTGCCGTCTTCGGCAACAAAGAAGGCTTCCCCAAGTTTTCCGTAGGAATCTTGGAGAGAATTAAGGTCTTCCTGAGAGAAGGCCTGCTTTTCCGCTTGGAATTCGCCGTCCATGATTTGACCGATCAAACGCTTGACGGGTTCCCCGTCCTCGGCACCAAAATGTCGAATCTGAATCACAAGGCGTCTACTTTTTCTCCGCGGATTTTTTCTCTGCGGGTTTCTTTTCCGCAGCCGCCGCTTTCTTCTTCTCTGTTGTACCAGCGGACGCGGCGGCAACCGGGGCTCCGGCCGTTGCGGTGGCTTCGCCCTCCGCCTTCTCCGCCTTGATTTTCTTCATTTTAATCTTGAGCGATTTGACCTTCGGCAGGCCAAAAGCAGACAGACGGTCGTTCCACTTTTCGAGCTCCTGCAAGCGATGGATTCGCTCATGCCGCTTGAGGACATTCCGATGCTTTGTGCGTGTCGGGTCAATTCTCAGACTGGAGTGCTGTGACATTCGTTGAAACCTCTTTTTGGGGACGCATTATACCTATCTTGAGGGGACTTTTCCAGTCGAAAGGGAAAGACAGGACCCTTTAAACCACCTGGGTCAATCCGCTGAGGGGGCGGATATACGCATCGGCGGAGGCGTGGCCTTCCGATCTCAATTTTGTTAATTTTTCACGGGCTTCGGATAGATTCTTGAAAGCGTCCGCACAGACCTGAAAAAATTTTCCCTGGGGGATGATGAAACCCTGAAAACCTAATTTCTTGAGACGTTCCACTTCCTGTTCGGCACGTTTGCGACTTTTAAAAGTAATCAATTGAATGGTGTAATTTCCATTGATAGAAGTTACGGAAGAACCGCTCACTGCCGGAGTAGCGGCTTTTGGCTCTGACGCTGCTGTCTTGGCTTCGACGCTAGAATTTTTCGCCATCACCACGAACGGTGCTGAAGGCGACTTTAATTCGATAAGTTCTTGAGCGATCTGCTCTTGTTTAATTTTTTCTGCTTTAATCTCGGCTTTTGCGTATCGTTTTCCCTTTTCTACGCCAAAAGAAAACACTAAAACATAGAGCACGAGGGCAAGGATTGCGCCAATTAATAAATGATCCACCCGAAGCGTTACCCGAAACTGATCCAGCCATCCCGACGAAGGTTTTGACACGCGCGAGGCATCCACCACCGGTCCCGAGACTTCAAAAAGTTCTGCTTGCATTCCCCTCTTCCTCTAGGATTGTCTAAAGATTTTTTCGCAATTTTTCCTCAGCGTTTCAGCGCTGGGTCGCACTTTGCGGTTCTCATTTTTGTAATCCACTTCAACGATTCCGAAGCGGGGCTTAAATCCTTCGGCCCACTCAAAATTATCGACCAAAGACCAATAAAAATAACCGAAAATCGGAATTTTTTCTTTCCGGGCCCGATCCAGCTCGGCCAAATGAGACTGAATGAAGCGCTGCCGCAAGGTATCATCGGGAGTGGAGACCCCATTTTCCGTGATTAGAATAGGTAGCCTAAGGGAGCGGAGGGAGCGGACGACTTCATAAAGGCCGGACGGGTAAATCTCCCACCCCATGTCATTGAGGGCACCCGCTTGGCCCACGTGATGATCCTTGGGGCAAACATCCCCCAGCTGCTTTACTTTGCCCAAACCGGCAAAGCGGATGAAATCCCGGCTGTAGTAGTTTATCCCCAGAAAATCGAGGGTTTTTTTAGCGGGCAATTTCTCGCAAAAAACGCCCGGGAAAAATAAAAAACCCGTGTCCAGGGCTTGAAAGATAAGGTGATTGATAAACCACCTTCTTAAAAAAAGCGTGAACTGATCAAGGATTGAAGAGGGCCTGCAAGGGGCCATGGCAATAACATGATGCGCCAGAGATACCCACAGATCCCCCCGCTTCGGACCTTGATGAAGAATCTCATAGGCCCGGATGTGGGCCAGAAGCATCTGGCGCGCCACCCGGAAGGCCTGATCCATCGAAACTTCTCCCGGGGGCCAGCGACCGAGGACATAACTTTGATAAACGTAAATCAGAGGCTCATTGATCGTAATCCAGAAACGGGCCCTTTGCCCGAAACGGGAAGCCACTTTTTTTACGTAAAGAGCGAATTTTTCCGCGGCATTCGGCTGGAGCCATCCCCCTTTTTCAGCAAACCATCGGGGGTTCGTGAAGTGATGGAGAGTAACGACGGGTTCAAGCCCTTCTTTTTGGAGAGCATCAAAAACTTCTTCATAATGGCGGAAAGCCTCTTCGTTCCATTGGCCTTCCCGAGGCTCAAGGCGACTCCACTCCAAAGAAAACCGGTGGGCTGTGTGACCGAGGGAACGTGCAAGACGAAAATCTTCGCGGAAAAGATGGAAGTGATTTGCAGCGCGACCTGACTTCTCGGAAACCTTACCAGCCTCTTCCCAGGCCCACCAGTCGTTCCATTGGTTTCCCCCTTCGACTTGATGGGCTGAAGTTGCCGCGCCCCAAATTGGCCTAGGCATTCTTAACGAGACGGAACCTTTTCGGCGGCCACCAAATGAGAACGGCACGGCCGATCAAATCCTTTCTAGGGACAAAACCCCAGTTGCGGCTATCGCTGGATTGAGCGGAATTGTCTCCCAAGACGAAGAAAGAATCCTTGGGGACTTTAAACGTCTGGCCCCGCTTGCCGTAATTCCAGTCATCCCGGTTGTAATAAAACCTCTGGGCGAAGGAAACGGGAGACTCCAACTTTTTACCATTCACTAAAACTTGCCCGTCCCGAATTTCCAGCTCCTCCCCCGCAAAACCTACCAGGCGCTTCACGAAATCTTTTTTCGGGTCCAGGGGATATTTAAAAACAATGACATCGCCGCGCTGGGGTTCTTTAAACCGGTAAGTAAGTTTATCAACAAAGATCCGGTCGCCTTCCATTAAAAAAGGACGCATGGACCCGGTAGGAATTTTATAAGGACCCAAAAGAAAAGTGCGGATCCCGAAAGCCAGGATGGCAGCGATGAATAGGGGCTTCACCCAATTTTCCCATTTGTCGGTAAGCCATTGACGACGGTTGGTTTTAAAAATGCGCCAGTCCTCCAGAAAATGTTTTCTGAGAAGAACGAGTGCCCCGATTCCGACAAGAATGATGTAAGGATTAATTTTCATAAGGTTAGGATTTTTCTCCCATCCGCAGGACCGAAATGAAGGCCTCTTGGGGCAGATCGACTTTTCCGATGCGTTTCATTCGCTTTTTGCCTTCTTTTTGTTTTTCCCAGAGTTTACGCTTTCGCGTAATGTCACCGCCGTAACATTTGCCCGTCACATTCTTTTTTAAAGCGCTAATCGAATCGCGGGCCAGGATCTTTGAACCGATTGCAGCTTGAATCACCACTTCAAAGAGTTGGCGCGGAATCACGGTTCGGAGCCGCTCCACCAACTCTTTGCCTTTGTCATAGGCATTGTCGCGAATCACGATACTGGATAAAGCATCGACCGGTTCACCGTTGATCAAGATATCCAATTTTGCGAGTTTGGCCGGCCGGTAACCGATGAAATCGTAATTGAGCGAGCCGTAGCCTGACGTCATGGATTTAATCTTATCGTAAAAGTCTATCAATACTTCGGCAAAAGGAAGCTCGTAGCTGAGTACGGCGCGCGTGGGATCCAGGTATTCGGTACTTTTGTAGACCCCGCGCCGATCCTGGCAAAGTTGCATGATCGGTCCCAGGGTTTTAGACGGAACGATCAGGTTGGCGGCAATAAAAGGCTCTTCAAATTTCTCAATCTCTTGCGGTGGCGGCATTTTTTCAGGGTTGTCCAACTCCGTAACTGTTCCGTCGGTCTGGGTGATCCGGTAAACGACGTTGGGTGCGGTAATTAAAAGTTCGAGGCTGAATTCCCGCTCCAGACGCTCCCGGATAATATCCATATGAAGGAGGCCGAGAAAACCCGTGCGATAACCAAAACCCAGCGAAATGGAGGTCTCGGGTTCATATTGAAATGAGGAGTCTTCTAAACGAAGTTTTTCAATCGCTTCCCGGAGCGCTGTGAAATCTTTTTGGTTCAGCGGATAAAACCCCGCAAAAACCATCGGCCTCATTTCCTGATAGCCGGGCAGAGGTTCTTGTGTCGGGTCGTCGATTCGCGTGATGGTGTCTCCGATCTTGAGGCGAATGACTTCTTTGATATTGGCGGCAACGTAACCCACTTCCCCCACGCCAAGGGAAGGGACTTTAAAAGGGTGCGGATTGAAAATTCCGATTTCCTCGATTTCATATTCGGTACCCGCCCGCATCATCCGGATTTTATCTCCCGGACGAAGTTCGCCGTCCATCACCCGCACATAAGCCACGACTCCTTTGTAGGTGTCGTACTTTGAATCAAAGATCAGGGCTTTTGTCGGTGTGGGGCTTCCTGAAGGCGGCGGAACTTTTTTCAAAATAGCATCGAGCACTTCTTCGATTCCCTGTCCCGTTTTGGCACTTGTGGAAATAATTTCTTCATCGCTGGATCCGAGGATCTCACAGATTTCTTTTTTGACACGCTCCGGCTCGGAATTTCCCAAGTCCACCTTAGAAAGAATCGGAATGATCGTCATGTTCCGCTCAAGGGCCAGATAAAGATTCGTCATGGTCTGCGCCTGCACCCCTTGAGTGGCGTCCACCAAAAGAATCACTCCCTCGCAAGCGGATAAACTTTTTCTCACTTCATACGTAAAATCGATATGGCCCGGCGTATCGATAAGATTCAGCTCGTGATCTTTATACGGAATGCGAACGGCACGCGCCTTAATGGTGATCCCACGCTCACGTTCCAATTCCATATCGTCCAAAAACTGCGCGTGAAATTCCCGTTGGGAAATGGCCTGAGTCAGCAGAAGAAAACGATCGGCGAGTGTCGATTTACCGTGATCGATATGGGCGACGATGGAAAAATTTCTGATCTTACTGGGATTCATGGGGGAAAAAGAAGGAATCAATGAGGACGCAAGCCGGTAATGGCTTTGGCGCGATCCTTTTGCCCGAAGATGGCGGTGCCCGCCACCAAGACGTCAGCACCGGCGGCTACGGCTTGGGGTGCGGTCGCAGGGTCGATTCCCCCGTCGACGGAAATCTTCCCCTGAAAACGGGGACGCAGGGCTTTCACTTTTTCCAGCATCTCGGGCATAAACCGCTGCCCTCCGAATCCGGGCTCAACCGTCATCACGAGGACCAAGTCAATTTGGTCCAAGTAAGGGAAAATTTTTTCCACGCCGGTTTTTGGCCGCAGTGAAATTCCAGCCTTGGCGCCGAGAGTACGGATCGCCTGAAGAGTTTTCGGAACATCCTGGCAAGCTTCCACGTGTACGGTAAGACTATCGGATCCGGCCTTGCGAAAAGATTCCAAATAACGCGCTGGCTCGTCGATCATCAAGTGGACATCGAGCGGAAGACGGCTCGCCCTTTTAATCCATTGAACCACTACCGGCCCAATGGTCAGATTCGGGACAAAGTGGCCGTCCATCACATCCACGTGCAGCCAATCCGAGCCGCCCTTTTCCACTTCAGCAATTTCTTCCTTGAGTCGCGAAAAATCACAGGAAAGAAGGCTGGGGGCAATGAGGATATGGCGATGGGCTTTCGATTTAGAGGTCATGGGATTTTAGAATTTGCCGGATTCTCTCCTGCTCCTTTTCCTTCAAAGGACCGATCAGCGCCATATTAAAACGTTGCGTCTGGAAAATATCGCGCGCGATCTGGCGGACATCTTGAGCGCTCACTTTTTGAATCATCTGAATGATCTTCTGGCGTTCGGGCAAATCCTGCGAATAAAGCATTTTTTCTCCCACCCACAAAAGATGATCCAGGGTATCTTCTAAGCCCATTAAAAATTGACTGATAAAATAATCCTTGGTCCGACGCAGTTCCCCTTCGGAAACCGGCTTGCGTATCAATTTTTTTAGCTCCTGAAGTACGACGGCAATGGTCTTCGCCGCTTTACGGTTCTCCGTACCCGCAGAAATGTTGATCGAACCGGTATCTTCATAATGGCTCACACTCGAACGGATTTCATAAGCCAGGCCGCGTTTTTCGCGGACTTCTTCAAAGAGACGTGAACTCATGTTTCCTCCGAGAAGCACGTTCAATACCCCCAATGCGTAACGCCTCGGATCCCGGCGTGAAAATCCGTGAAAGCCGATCACTAAATGAGTCTGTTCGGTCTCTTTCTCAACAAAATGAAAGCGCGGTTTTTTTTGAAGGACACTCGCCTTTTCGAATTTGGAAATCACTCCCCCCTGAGAAGAAGGAAAATATTTTTGAGCCAGGGCGACAATTTCCGCATGAACGATCGGTCCCGAGACCGAAAGCAAAATATTTTTCGGCTGGTAATACTTTTTTTTGTATTGGAACATTTCCTGCCGGCGCATGGCGGTAACGGTTTCCGGCACGCCAGCCAGTGAGCGGCCCAGCGGCTGGTCGGGCCACAAAAGTTCCCCAATCAATTCATGCACATATTGGGCCGGTTGATCGCGGTACATTTTAATCTCTTCCAAAATAACGGGCCGCTCCCGCTCATATTCATGGTTCGGTAAACTGGCATCGCGGACCATATCGGAAAGGACGTCGACAGCCCGCGGAAAATGTTCAGCGAGGAGCTTGGCAAAATAACAGGTCGCTTCTTCGGCGGTAAAAGCATTCAAAGCGCCTCCTACTCCTTCTACCTCTTTTTTTATCTCCCGCGAATTTCGAGTGCGCGTTCCTTTAAAAAGCATATGTTCGAGAAAGTGGGATATTCCCGAAAGGCGCTTCGGTTCATACCGCCCGCCCACCTTCACCCAGATGGCGACCGCCGCCGTTTCTCTTTCCTTCATGGGGAGAGTCAGCACTTGAAGGTGGTTGGAAAGCCTTGAAATTTGATAAGGACTTGAAAAATTAGACATTTCTGATTCCTTCCAGATAACTTTGAAGGATTCTTTGCGCCGCCAAAGAATCTCTTAAAGCGCGTCTTTTGTTACGGCTCAAATCGGCCTCCAAGAGGACCCGTTCCGCTTCCACAGTGGAAAAACGCTCATCCCAAAAAATCCATTCCGAGGC
>Ga0209515_10000454_pt1 | contig 75482 bp, 66 predicted proteins | sample Subgroupgradi54m_FD_187454 | JGI IMG/M metagenome (GOLD analysis project Ga0209515, IMG submission 187454) | Subsurface groundwater microbial communities from S. Glens Falls, New York, USA - GMW60B uncontaminated upgradient, 5.4 m (SPAdes)... ...
CGCTTGCGCCTTTTCCACCAAGGTCAGGATATCCCCCATTCCCAGAATCCGGGAAGCCAGTCGTTCGGGGTGGAAAGGTTCGAGGGCGTCCGGCTTCTCTCCGACGCCGATGAACTTGATCGGCTTCCCCGTCACTGACCGGATCGAAAGGGCCGCGCCTCCTCGAGCGTCCCCGTCCAGCTTGGTCAGGATAAACCCTGTCAGGCCAAGATCCGCATCGAACCGGAGGGCAGAATTTACCGCATCCTGGCCGGTCATGGCGTCGGCCACCATCAGCACTTCGGCAGGACAAGTCGCCCCTTTGAGAGCAACAAGCTCCTGCATCAACGGCTCATCAACGTGCAGCCGACCGGAGGTGTCCAGAATCAACGGATTGTATCCGAGCTGTTTCGCAAGGGACCGCGCCTCCTGGCACACCTGCAGCGCGGCACCCGCCCCGGCGAACACGGGCACCCCGAGGGAGCGCCCCAGGATCTGGAGCTGTTCCCTGGCCGCTGGCCTGGTCGTATCCGCCGCCACCAGGAGCGGCGACCGCCCCTCCGACACGAGCCATCGGGCCAGCTTCCCCGCCGTGGTCGTCTTGCCCGATCCGTGAAGGCCGACCAGCATGAATGCCGTTGGGGTGTCTGGTGCATAGGTGAGCGGGACGCGCTTGCTGCCCAATTCCTCCACCAGCTCTTCGTAGACCACCTTGACTACTTGCTGACCAGGGGTCAAACTCCCCAACACCTCGCGGCCGACTGCCCGTTCACGGACCCGCTCGATGAATCCCTTCACAACTTTAAAATTCACGTCCGCTTCAAGCAGCGCGAGCCGGACCTCCCGGAGCGCGTCAGCGATATTCTCCTCGCTGAGCCGTCCGTAGCCACGAAGCTTTCTGAAGGTTAGACTTAATCGTTCTGCAAGCCCTTCAAACATGGTCCTCACCCGGTAGCATAAAAGTTTAAACTAGCTTCTTCGCACTCCCCTTGTCAAGGTCAAACTGCACTCAAGCTGACCATACAGAAGACGCCAATCGTTCAATAACCTCAACCGACCAAGATCAGCCGAACCTCCATGACGTCGCTGCTCATCGGAACGGCAACGGCTAGTTCGTCCACCCGCGGGAAAAGGTGGTTTAAATCGTCAGCTCGGGAACGGCGGACACAGGCGATCTCTTGCACCCCCAGGCCGGCTACCCTCGGCGAAGGCGCCGGCGGCGTCAGTCGAACCGTCCCCTAGACGATCACCTCAAGCTAGTCGGCGACGACGTCCTACACGATCAGGGCGAGCAGGTGGACGGGCCCGACCGCGTAGCCAGGAGGTCTCTCTCAACACCGCCACGATCATCGACATCACCCAAGCGGAAAGCTTTGCAGGACAGAGTAGCGGGCGCCCTCAGGACCTAGGTCGCTCTTCATCAACTCGATCCGATGAAGCACCATCTCGTCCAGCGGCTCGGCCGGCACGGAGGTCAGTGCCACGGCCAGTTGCTCCCGGTGCCTGGGGCCCCACACCCGACCCAGCGTAAGATGCGCGGTGAACGGTCGCTCCTCTCGCGGAAATCCGAGTGACTCTAGCCCGCCTTCGACCCTCGCCTGAAGCGCCGCCAGGGTCTGCGCGCCCTCGGACACCCCAATCCAGACGACTCTGGCGACACGCGGTTGGGGAAAGGCACCGAGCCCTCCGAGCACGAGACGAAACGACCCATACCCCCGAGCGGCCGCAGCGACCGCCTCCCCAACGGCAGCGAGGCGTGTCTCCTTCACCTGTCCCAGGAATTTCAGCGTGAGGTGAAGGTTCTCGGGTCTCACCCACGTGACATCGGCGCGGGCTGCCTTGAGCCGTTCCTGCACCTGGGCAAGTGTTTCTTTCAGGCCCGGAGCTAGATTGACCGCGACAAAGGTACGAATGGCGGGCCCAGGTGAGTGATCAGGTTCGAGAGGCATCTCGGCGTGACAGCAGGTGTCGGCGGAGCATATCGAGGGCCGCCTGCGAGGCGAGCAGCTTATTGGTCTCCCGATCAGCGAGGAACCGGAACTTCCGACAGGCCACCCCCTCCTTTGAGGCGATGGCGATGTAGGTCAGGCCGACCGGCTTCTCGGCGGTGCCTCCGCCCGGGCCGGCGATGCCGGTGATGCCGAGGGCCAGATCGGTCCCGGCGCTCTCCCGCATGCCCGAAGCCATCGCTAGGGCTACGGGCCGGCTGACCGCTCCGTGCCGCACAATCAGCTCACGTGGCACCACGATTACGCCCTCCTTGGCCTGGTTGCTGTAGACCACTTCGCCACGAACGAAGTAGGCGGAGCTCCCGGGGAGATTGGTCAGGCGGTGGCAGACCAACCCTCCGGTGCACGACTCGGCGACCGCAATGGTCTGGTTCGCCTCCAGGAGGAGGCGCCCCACCATCTCCTCCAGTCGCTCCTCGTCTCGCCCGAAGAGCAGCGCCCCAAGCCGGTCGCGAAGCCGGGCCTCCAGACCGTCGAGAAGTCGATCGCCCACCGCCTCCGACTCGGTCTTCACCGTCAGTCGGATGTGGACCTCTCCTGCGTGGGCGAGCAGCGCAATGCTCGGGTTTCGTGATGAGCGGACCAGATCGCCGATGGTCTCGTCGAGCTTCGATTCAGTGATCCCGCACGCTTTAAGGATGCGCGAGCGAATCCGTGCCCTGACGCCAACGCCCTCGCGAAGCCGCGGGATGACCTGCTCCCTGAGCATCGGCCGCATCTCCGAGGGGACCCCTGGCATCGCCACAACCAGCTTCCCATCCCCCAGACGAATAAAGAGGCCAGGTGCGGTCCCTCTGGGGTTGGGCAACACGGTAGCACCATCAGGGATCAGGGCTTGTCGCTCGTTGTTTTTGGACATGGCCAGTCCTCGCTCGGCGAATCGTTGACGAATAGACTCCAACACCGTCTGATCGAGGACTAGTGGCCGCCCCAGCATGCCCGCAATGACTCGGCAGGTCAGATCGTCCTCGGTGGGACCGAGGCCCCCTGTGGTGATCACGATCTCGGAGCGCGCCAGGGCTAGGCCGAGTGCTTCCCGGATCCGCCCCTCGTTATCCCCAACGGTCGTCTTCCAATAGACATCGATCCCCGTTTCGGCAAGCTGTTCGCCGATGTAGGCGGAATTGGTGTCGATGCTGTGACCCAGTAACAGCTCTGTCCCTATGGTCAGGATCTCGGCCGTCATGATCTTCTCCACCGCGATCTCTCCCTAGCCAATCGCGCCCGGAAGCCACCACCGCAACAGGCGTACCGAGAGATTTGCATAGATCCCGGCCACCAGATCATCGAGCATGATTCCCCATCCGCCAGGAAGACTCTCTACTCGATCGGCCGGAAACGGCTTCCAGACATCGAATAGACGGAAGAGCACAAACGCAGCGAGCAACGGCACCTGGCGGGGCGGAATCGCCAGCAGCGCCACCCAACAGCCGACGATTTCATCGATGATCACCACGGAGGGGTCTTTGACCGCAAGGGCTACCTGCGCGCGGTCAGCCACGTAGGTGCCCACGGCAAAAAGAAGGACGACCACCGAGAGGTGGAACACCCATGGTAGATGCCGGAATGGAAGGAAAATCAGGAGTGCGGCCAGGCTCCCTGCCGTGCCGGGAGCGTACGGAATCCGGCCGAGGTGGAACCCGGTGGCGAGCAGCAGAGGCACCCGCGGGAACAACGACCGACCCCAAGGTCCCCGAGGGTTCACCATCCGCGACAGGTCCGGCCCCTCAGGCGAGGGAAGTTTGATTGCCGCCCGCCGCCTTGACGCGATAGAGCGCCTGATCCGCCGCTCGGACCAGGTCTTCGGCATGGCGCATCTCTGGACCGAGGCAGGCGACCCCAAGGCTCATGGTCAAATTCTCACCTCCCGTCGGCCCCTGCGCGCCCTGAGAGTCACGCTGAATTGCAGAGCGGATTCGTTCCGCCTGCACCCAGCCCTGTCCAAGGTCGGTCTCAGGCAGGATGATGCTAAATTCGTCCCCCGCGTATCGGGCCAGGATATCGACGCCTCGTGTGTTGCCTCGCAACCGGCCGGCAATCAGGCGGAGCGCCTGATCCCCGGCCAAGTGGCCGTTCCGGTCGTTATACCGCTTGAAGAAATCGATATCCAGCATGATCAGCGAGAGCGGACGATCGTAACGCTGGGCCCGCTTGAACTCTTGCTCGAGCTGATGGTAGAAGTGACGATAGTTGTAGAGACCTGTCAGCTCGTCGGTTATGGCCAGCCGATTGATCTCCTGAAAGAGGCGCGCGTTTTCGATGGCGATTGCCGCCTGGTTGGCGAAGGCAGAGAGCAGGTGGACATCTTCTTCAGCGAATGTCCGGGGATGATCATAGTGGACCCACATCACTCCACTGTCGCGCCCCTTCATCCGAAGTGGGAGGCAGATCGCCGCCCGCTTCCCGGCCCTGATCAGATCGGGATTCACCCGGCCCGATGGCTCTCGCTCGAAATCGGGGATCATCCAGATCTGTCCGGTCCTCAGGACGGCCCTGGAGATCCCGTTAGAGCGCACGGCGATCGGCTGGTCGAAATGCCCGTTCGGATCGTACATTGCTGCGAATGACAGCTGACCATCCCTTCCGAGGAGGAGGACATCGCTGGAGGCCGCGCCGCTAGCCTGGGCCGCCGTGCGGACAATCAGCGCGAGCGTCTCAGTCAGATCAAGCGAGCCGCTCACCAAGAGCGTGGCCTTATACAGCTCAGAGAGGTGGGCCGCATGCTTCTGGAGCTGTCGGAACGAGGTCGCGTTCTCCAGGGCGATGCCCAGATGATTGGCATAAATAACCAAGGTCTCGACCTCGAGGGGACGAAACTCCCTGGGCCGTCGGTAAGAGAGGGCAAGGGCACCGTGGCGACCGGACATTCCCTGAACCGGAACGGCCAGCAATGCCTTGACCCCTTCCTCCAAGAGGGACGCCGGGAAATCATCCAGGGCTGCGCCCGCGCGCGGGATCAGTATAGGCTTGCCCGCATCCATGACCGCCTGGGCGATCGGGTCGAAGACCAACGAGCGTTCGAAACTCTGTTGGCCGCTCATGAAGACTCCGACCCTAGTGACCGCACCCGGCGCAGCCCCGTGCAACGAGATCACGGTCCCATCGGCCTGAAACGCCTCCAGGATCTGCTGCGCGGCCAACTGCAACGTCTCCTCGAAGTTCTGAATTGAATGTAGCTGGTTACTGAGTTCGTAGAGCAGGTTCGACCTGGCGAGGGCCTCTGTGGTCTCTTCGAAAAGGCGGGCGTTCTCGATGGCCACGCCGAGCTGATGGCCAAGGCCGGCAAGTAGTCGCTCCTCTTCCTGAGTAAACGCGCGAGGGTGCTTCCCGAACATGCTCAATGTCCCTACTACCCGGTGCTTGGAGACGAGCGGCATGCCAGCAGCGGACCGGACGCCCGGAAGCGCCTTCACGCCGGCGAACACTCCTTGTGCATCGGCGATATCGCCGATAAGGATCGGCCTCTCCCCCTTGGCCATCGCCCTGGAGAACTCCTCGGAGGGCCGCAGCGACCCGATGGCTTCGAGTTCGGCAACAAACACCCCTTTGCCAGCAGACACCGTGAACTCCTGTCCGCCATGATTGGGGAGGCGCACGACCCCGGCATCAAGCTCCATCAGTTCAAGGATCTGTTGAAGAGCCTGCTCCATCACCTCTTTCAGATTCAGGGACCGACTCAGCGAGGTGGCGATCGCATAAAGAGCGGACAGGGCACGATTCTTTGCTACAGCCTCCTGCCGGAGGCGGCTGATCCGCAGCCAGACTTCGATTCGTGCGGCGAACTCCTCCGGGTCAACCGGCTTGGGGATGAAATCATCTGCCCCCCACCGAAGCCCCTGGGCCCTTTCCTTCGCGATCGCCCCTGTTGTGAAGACAATCACTGGCAAGTGTCGGTTCCGTTCGTCGGCCCTGACCGTCGTCAGAATCTGAGGCCCCTCGAGATGAGGCTTCTCGAAATCCAATGTCATCAGATCCGACCTGCAGGTAGAAAGGGCTTCCAGGGCCTCCTGCTTGGAGCGGGCCACCAATATGGAGAATCCCCGGTGCTCCAATAGCTCCCGGAGCTTGCGGACCGACCCGGCATCGTCATCGACAATCAGGACCGTCCCTTTTCCCTCTTCCTCACCTTCACGCATGCCTTCGCCCCAACCTAGAAAAACAATTCGATCTTACACGATTTGGTTCGCTGGACAAAGGGAAAACCCAGAGGCAGACGATAACGTTAGCGATAGTTACCGAACTGAAGGTCGATACCAAAGTCATGTGCCTGTAGTGCCGGCATGACGGCCTGCAGGTCATCTTTACTCTTCGCTGAGACCCTTACCTGGTCTCCTTGAATCTGCGCCTGGACCTTGAGACCGAGTCCCCGGATGACCTTCACGATCTCGCGGGCCTTTTCGGGGGAGATTCCCTGCTGGAGGGCTACCTGCTGCCGAACGGTCCCTTTCGCCGCTGCCTCGGGAGCCTGGTAGACGAGGGCCTTCAAGGACACTTTGCGCCGCACCAGCTTCGACTCCAGCAGCTCCACCACCGCCTTGAGTTTGAAGGTGTCGTCGGCGTTGAGGGTGAGGCCCATCTCATCGCGCGTGATGCGACAAGATGTCCCCTTGAAATCAAACCGCTGCTGGATCTCCTTCATGGCCTGCTGAACGGCGTTATCCACCTCCTGCGGATCGACCGTTGAGCTAATATCAAAAGAACTCTCCTTGGACACTTGCGATCCCCCTTTGCCTCATGGCACGCGCAGATGATGCGATGGTCAAAGCTGCCCATGATCATGTTCGACATCTACATAGGTCCTGAACAGGCATGATGGCGATAGTGGCCGTTGGCCCGCGGCATAGGCTCCGGTGGAAATATGATGAATCCGCCGACCTACCGAACGGGAGGCTTTAGAGGCGTCACCAGGTCGGTGCCTGGCGGTGGGGAGAATTCGAAGAGCCCGTCTTTCAAGCCGCCGTTGACCTCCGGGTTGGAGAGATCGACGGCGGTGGTATTGCCGTAGAGATCAAAGACCGTCAGCCGCTGGATCAGAAAGCTTTCCCGATCAATAGCCAGGATCACGCGCTTAAAGGAGAGGTCCTCTTTTCTCGGTACGAGATCCAGGAGATACTCTTGACTATCCCTCGTTCCCGCGTGGATGATCTCCCGTACTCGAAAGTCTCGCCGGAGACTACTTATCCCGAACAGGATCCCGATGGGGCCCGTGCCCAATGCGCCGCTGACATCTTGCACCACTGCCTGTCGTTCCGTCGGGCTGTAGCTCCAGAGCGTCTTGCCGTCGATCAAGAACAACCTTTGTTCCGGCTTCTCATACTCCCATCGCATTTTCCCGGGCCACTTGAGGAACAGACGACCTGAGGCCTCTTGACTCATCCCGCTCAGCCGATTGGTCGCCCTCTGAACGAATCTGGCCTGGAGGTCCGAAAAACTCTTGTAGGTTGCCTGCACCTTATCGGCCACCTCCTCCGCCGTCAGGGCCGAAGCGACAAACGGGAATGGCGTGCTCGACAAGAGCAGGGCCGCCAGGCCGATCGCGCATCGACGAGGGTGCAAGCAGAACCCTCGCACTGGGGTCAGCCTCCTGATCCTCCTCGCATAGACAGACCACATTATGGGGTAGTGCCCCCCCCCAACTATTTCGCCATAAGTTGCTCAGCATCATGCCGGGCCAAGAAACGAGCATAGCAAGGCGCTGGCCCCGGTGCCGACTGAGACGTACGTTCCTGGGTACGTCGCAGGGAGTGCACCGGTGGCCAGCAACGCCGCTAAGCGAAGTTCATTGGACCGGCACACTAGAGGCTCCGCTGCTCCACCAGCACCTCCCGCGGCCTGCCTCCTTCGATTGGACCGACAATTCCCTCCCGTTCCATCCGCTCGACCATTCGTGCCGCGCGATTGAACCCGATCCGCAACCGTCGCTGGATCAAGGAGATGGAGGCCTGGCGCGTCATAACCACCAGATCGACCGCCTGCCGGTATATCTCATCCTCTTCATCCCCGGTCGGTTCCCGTTCCTCCTCTGCCGGCAGCAGCGCCCAGGGAAACTCCTCGGCCTTGCCCTGTGCCTTCAGAAAATCAACGACGCGCTTGATCTCGATGTCGGACACGAACGATCCATGGATCCGGAGCGGCTTGGAACTGCCAGGAGGGATAAAGAGCATGTCGCCATCGCCCAGCAGATGTTCGGCACCATTCATGTCAAGGATGGTTCGAGAATCGACCTTGGAGGAGACCTGGAAGGCTATCCTGGCGGGGAAATTGGCCTTGATGATCCCCGTGATCACGTCCACCGAGGGCCGCTGTGTTGCCACGATAAGGTGGATTCCGACGGCTCGGGCCATCTGCGCCAGCCGTGCGATGGCACCTTCCACCTCGGCGGCGGTGGAGAGCATCAGGTCGGCCAGTTCATCGATGACCACCACGAGGTACGGAAGCGGCCGGAATATCTCGCCGCCCCCCTCCCGCCTGGCGATCCGGATCAGCCGGTTGTAGGTGGCGACGTTCCTGGCCCCGAGCCTGGCGAACAACTTGTACCGGCCTTCCATGTGCGTCACCAGGCGGTTGAGTCGCTTCGCCGCCTCCTTTGGATCGGAGACCACCCGATCGGCCAGATGCGGCGTTCCATCATAAATGGAGAGCTCTACCCGCTTAGGATCGATCAGCAGGAGACGCAGCCCCTCAGGCGTCGCTCTGTAGAAAAGACTCAGAATCAGCGCATTGATGCAGACGCTCTTGCCCGAACCCGTCGCCCCAGCAATGAGCAGGTGGGGCATCTGGGCGAGGTCAGCCACATAGGGCTCGCCGGCTATGTCCTTGCCCAGGGCAAGGGGAAGGAGTGCAGGTGACCCATCGAAGGCTTTTGACACCAGCAGCTCGCGAAGGCGGACAGTGGCACGATGGCGGTTGGGGATCTCGACCCCCACGGCCGCCTTCCCGGGGATCGGGGCCACCACACGCACGGTCAACGCCTTCAGGGCCAACGCCAGGTCATCAGCCAACGCGACGATGCGGTTGATCTTGATCCCAGGTGCCGGCTCAATCTCGTAGCGGGTGATGACGGGCCCCGGTTGCACCTCGGCCACCTTTCCCTCGACGCCGAAGTCGAGCAGCTTCCGCACTAATATCCCCGCGTTGGCCTCGAGCTCCTCCTTGGAGATCCCGGTCTCCATCGAAGCCGGCATATCCAGGAGTGACAACGGCGGGACCTGAAATCCTTCCTTCGGGACCACAAAGGGGAAGGACCGCTGTGTGGGTGTCTCTGTCGAGGGCTCCTCAGGCTCCGATGTTGCAATACCTGGGAAAGGTTCCGAGAGGAAAGGAATCGGTCGGCTCTCAACCTGAGGTTCTTCCTCGGCAGGGGGGGTATAGGGTGGCCGGATCCGGCCGGGGAGCTGCGCCTTCGCGGCCCTTCGCTCCCGCCAGCGGGCCGCGAGGCGCTCAAGAAAACCCCGCCACCCGGAGGACAAGCCCACGAGCGGCCGGGTGGTCAGACACACCACGGCGAGGGTGAGGGCGGTCAGCCCGATCAGTGGCAGACCCACACGGCCAACCAGCGGGCTAAGGATCCGCTGGAGCTCTTGGCCAACGAACCCACCGGGCCGCTCCGATGCCGGGCCAAGAGGCAGGCCCAGCCTGGCCAAGAGTTGGGCCAGCAGCCCGAGACTGGGCAACAACAGGAAGAATCCTGCCAGCTTCAAGATCACCAAGGGGGTGCCTTTTGCGGTCAACCGCCTCCAGCTCAGCAGGACAAGGAAAAACGGCAGCGTCAGCGCGCCAACTCCGAGCAGCTCCAGAAGATCACCGGCAAGTTCTGCCCCCCACCTCCCGCCATAATTACGCACCTGATGCTCGAGGCCGCCCCCGGAGTTAAAAAACGAGGGATCGAGAGGATCATACGAGAGGAGACTGGCCATAAGGAAGATCGCTACCGCGATCCCAAGGATGCCCAGTACCTCTTGGGCCTTGGGGTGGGTCAGGATCTGTGGCCAGGGTGATCGATTCTCCCCCTTTGTTGGGCCTTGGGCTGGCAGCAGATCCGGTTCGCCCCTTGTCACCATCAGTCGACTCCTTCGTCAGACCTCAATGATCACCGGCTCGATCATGGGCCGCCGCTCGATCCCCCTCTGCAGGTACTTCTTCAGCGCAGTTCTGATCTGCTGCTGCAAGAGGGCATGGTCGGCCTCCTCCTCTCGAGAGGCGCGTTCCAGCACTGAGGAAACCACCGCCTTCATTTCTTTCAGAAGGGTCTCCGAATCCTGTTCGTAGACGAAGCCGCGGGAGAGGATCTCTGGCCCGGCGACCACCTTGCCTCGGTGGCGGTCAACCCCCAGGGTCACGACGACTATTCCATCCCGCGCCAGGTGCTGTCGGTCTCGAAGCACCTCGTCCCCCACATCCCCGATCCCCTTCCCATCTACGAAGACGCGTCCCGCGCGCGCCTTGCCAACAACCCGGCCGCTCTCACCGTCGAACTCCAAGATGTCGCCGTCATCGATCACGAAGATCCGACTGTCCGGCATCCCAACCTCTCGCGCCAGGTTTGCATGCAGGTGCAAGTGGCGGTACTCTCCGTGAATCGGCACAAAGAAGTTGGGCCGGGTCAGATTCAGCATCAGCTTGAGCTCTTCCCGGCTGGCATGGCCCGAGACGTGGACCCCCGCTACCTCTTCTTCCGTAATGACCCTGGCTCCCTGCCGGAGGAGCCCATTGATCGTTCGGGCAATCGATTTCTCGTTTCCCGGGATGACCCTTGCCGAGAAGATGACCGTGTCGCCGGATCCCACCTCGATCTGTTTATGTTCAGCCGCCGCCATCCTTGCGATGGCGGAAAGCGGCTCCCCCTGGCTCCCGGTCGTGACGATAACTCCCTGAGCAGCCGGGAGGCGCTGCAGTTCCTCCAGACTGATGAGCGTGGCTTTGGGAATGCGCAGGTACCCTAACTCGGCTGCGATCCGTGTGTTGGCCACCATGCTCTTGCCGTTGACCGCCACCTGTTTGCCAAGCGCTGCCGCCACATCCAGGACCTGTTGGACCCGATGGATGTTCGAGGCGAAGCAGGCCACGATCACGCGTCCCTCCGCCGACCGAAAGATCCCTTCGAACGCCTTCCCGACCTCCCGCTCCGAAGGCGTGAACCCGTCCCGCCCTGCGTTCGTGCTGTCCGAGAGCAGGGCCAAGACGCCACCATCCCCGAGCTCGGAGAGCCTCCGATAATCGGTCAACTGAGCATCCACCGGGCTCTGATCGAATTTGAAGTCGCCGGTATGTACGATCAAGCCTGCAGGAGTCCCGATGCCCAGGGCGACACCATCGGGGATGCTGTGGCTGACGCGAAGGAACTGCACATCGAAGGCTCCGAGCTGAAGGCGATCCCGGGGGTGAACAGGCCTGAGGTCGGCAACAGATAGGAGGTCCGCCTCCTTCAGTTTCTCTGCGGCGAGCCCCAGTGAGAGGGGCGTCCCATAGACGGGAACCTTTAGCCCGTTGAGCAGGTAGGGGAGCGCGCCGGTGTGATCTTCGTGGCCGTGGGTAAGGAGGACTGCCCGCACCTTCTCTCGATGCGCGAACACGTAGCTCATGTCGGGGACCACCAGGTCAACCCCCGGCATCTCCTCGTCCGGGAACATCAGCCCGGCATCGATCACCAACAGGTCGTCCGCCGCCTCGACGACCATCATGTTCAACCCGATCTCCCCCAGACCTCCCAGGGGGATGAGCCGAACCGTCCGGTCGTCAGACATGATACCGGACCTCCGGTGCGGTCGCTGCGAAGTTCATGTGCTTCGAAGAGGCCGCCGGACGCTTGGCGCTCAAGGCCACTTGAAGCCGACGCTTGGCGCGCGTCCCCTTGGCCAGGGCAACCTCCAGCACCTGGTCCATGTGGTCCACTAACACGAATTCTAACCCCCGTTTGACGTTGGCGGGCAGTTCTTTAAGATCCTTGTCGTTCCTGGCCGGCACGACCACGGTGTGAATGCCCATCCGTCGCGCCGCCAGCACCTTCTCCTTAATCCCTCCTACCGCCAGAACCTTGCCGCGAAGCGTCACCTCGCCGGTCATCGCGACTTCCCTCCTGACCGGAATCTTCGTCAGGGCGGAGACCAGCGACGTGGCCATGGTGATCCCGGCCGACGGGCCGTCCTTGGGGATGGCGCCAGCCGGCACATGGATATGGATATCGCATTTGGTGAAGAGGTCGTCCTTGATCCCGAGATCGGCTGATCGCGAGCGCGCGTAGCTCAAAGCGGCCTGAGCCGATTCCTTCATCACCTCGCCCAAATAACCGGTGAGGGACAGGTTCCCCTTCCCGCGCAGGATGCTGCACTCGATATAGATGGTGTCCCCGCCCGTCTGGGTCCAGGCCAAACCGGTAGCGACACCGACCTCGTCGGCCTCCTGTTCAGGGTCGGGCAGGAACTTGGGCGCCCCTAAGTACCGATGGACAAGCGCCGCGGTCACCCGCGTCTGCTCCCGTTTCCCCTCCGCCACTTCGCGCGCCACCTTCCGGCAGACAGTGGCGATCTCCCGCTCCAAATTCCGGAGGCCGGCTTCCCGGGTATATTCATTGATGATCTTCAGGATCGCTTCGTCGGTGATGAGCAGCCGTTTCTCATCGATGCCATGTTCCAGCAATTGCCGAGGCACCAGATAACGCTTGGCAATATGGAGCTTCTCCTCCTCGGTGTAGCCGGAGATATCGATGATCTCCAGGCGATCGCGGAGGGCCGGGAGGATCGGGTCGGCAAGATTGGCGGTGCAGATGAACATGACGTTGGAGAGATCGAACTGGACCCCGAGGTAGTGGTCGCTGAAGCTGAAGTTCTGCTCCGGGTCCAGCACTTCCAACAGGGCCGAGGAGGGATCGCCCCGAAAGTCGGTCCCCACTTTGTCCACCTCGTCGATCATGAAGACGGGGTTGTTCGATCCGGCCTGTTTGATCCACTGGATGATCCGGCCGGGGAGCGCGCCGATGTATGTCCGCCGATGGCCACGGATCTCGGCCTCGTCACGAACGCCTCCCAACGAGATTCGGACGAATTTGCGCCCCAGGGCGCGGGCGATGGACCGCCCGAGGGAGGTCTTCCCCACCCCCGGCGGGCCAACGAAACAGAGGATCGGGCCCTTCATCTTCTTCTTCAGCTTGCGGACGGCCAGGTACTCCAGGATCCGCTCCTTCACCTTTTCGAGATCGTAGTGATCCTCCTCGAGGATCTTGGAGGCCTGCTTGATGGAAAGCTTGTCCTTCGTCTGCCGGCTCCAGGGCAGCTCGATGAGCCAGTCGAGATAGGTCCGGATCACGGAGGCCTCGGCGGCATCGGGATGCATCCGGCTGAGCCGTCCGAGCTGGGCCTTCGCCTCGGCCTCTACCGCTGCCGGCATCTTCGCCTTCTTGATTTTTTGCTCCAACTCCTGAAGCTCCTGGCTTCGGTCGTCGGTCTCACCCAACTCCTTCTGGATCGCCTTCATCTGCTCCCGGAGGTAATACTCCCGGTGAGTCTTGTCCATCTCCTCCCGGGCCTGGCTCTGGATCCGTTGCTGAACCTCCAGCACCTCGATCTCCTTGCTCAGGAACTCGCTGATCTTCTTCAGGCGCTGAATTGGATCGAAGATCTCCAGCACCTCCTGGGCCTGCTCCATCTTCAGATCCAGGTGGCTGGCCACGAGGTCGGACAGGCGTCCGGGGTGATCGAGATTGGTGACAATCACCACGACATCCGGCGAGATCTGCTTCCCGAGGGTAACGCTCTTGCCCACCAACTCCTTGACTGAACGGATCAGGGCCTCCACCTCGATGGCCGAAGCCACCACATCCGTCTCATGGACCTCTACGATCCTGGCCTCGAAGTAGGGATCTCGCCGCTCGATCGCCAAGACCCTGGCGCGGGAAAGACCCTGAACCAGCACCTTCACCCGCCCGTCCGGCATCTTGAGCATCCGCATGATCATCGCCACGGTTCCGACCGAATGGATCTCGTCAACGCTGGGATCCTCCTTCTCGGCGTCCCGCTGAGCCACCAGCAGGATCAGTCGGTCTCGCGAGAGGGATTCGTCCACCGCCCGGACCGATTTCTCCCGTCCCACAAACAGGGGCAGGATCATGAATGGGTAGATCACCACGTCCCGCATCGGAAGCAGTGGGATCGTTTCAGGAACCTTCCGCGCCTGTGCCTCGGTTATGGCTTCGGTGATCTCCGCGTCGGGGGCCGACGTCTGCTCTTTGCCTTCGAACGCTTTCTCGTCCGCCACGGCTCTCAGTTCTCCTTTTGCTCCTGTTCCCACCTGCCTTTAGACCTCGTCCAGGTTGAGGGTCCTCAGGTACGCCCGGAAACCGGGCGCCAGGTCCGGCCGCTTCAGGGCAAACTGCACGGTCGCCTTCAAAAAGCCGAGCTTGCTCCCAGCGTCATACCGGCGCCCACGGAACGCCAATCCATAGATACCTTGTGTTCTTAGCAACACCTTCAGGCCGTTGGTGAGCTGAATCTCCCCCCCCTCATCTGGAGGGGTCTGTTCAAGCGCCTCGAAGATCTCGGGGGTCAGGATGTACCGTCCGATGATGGCCAGGTCAGACGGTGCGGTCTCCGGAGATGGCTTCTCCACCAGATCCAGGATCTGATAGACCGAGTCCCCAACTGACTTGTGGTCAATGATCCCGTAACTGCTGGTTTCCTCCCTGGGGATCTGCTGCACGGCAATAATCGGTGATTGATACCGGTCGAACGCCGACATCATCTGCCTGAGGCAGGGGACCTCCGCATCGATGATGTCATCTCCCAGCAAGACGGCAAAGGGTTCATTCCCTACGAGGGCTCTGGCCACCAGGATCGCATGCCCCAAGCCAAGCGGCTCCTTTTGCCGGATGTAGCAGAAGGAGGTCAACTCGGAAATCCGTTGAATCTCCTGTAACTGCTCGTCCTTGCCTTGCCGCTCAAGGGCTATCTCCAGCTCCAGCGATCGATCGAAGTGGTCCTCGATGGCGTTCTTACCACGACCGGTGACGATGATGATGTCCTCGATTCCGGATGCCGCGGCTTCCTCCACCACGTACTGGATAGTGGGCTTGTCCACGATCGGGAGCATCTCTTTCGGCTGTGCCTTCGTCGCCGGAAGGAACCGTGTCCCCAAACCCGCAGCAGGCAAGATCGCCTTACGGATCCGCATTGGCTCGGCTGTCTCCTGCTCCCCTGAGACTGAGAGGGAGCGGTGGCACCTTTAGGGAAAACCGCTGGGGAACCTGCGGGGGGATCACGTCTGCGTTGGCCGCGAGGGGAAATCCAGGACCGGGAATAGCGATCATCGCATCCCGGCGCATTCCAGCCCCGCCCGGATGGGCAGTGCAAAGCGCAGGTAACGGGGAGAATCGTACGATCGGACTTGGCTCCCGCGAAAGATCCTCAACTCCTCCGACTCATACGCCCTTCGACTCTGCTCCATTGTTTATAGCATTTTTCGTCAAAAAGTCAAGCCTGCAGACGGGGCCAAATGCTATCCGCAGTCGAAATTTTGACATTGACAGCTCCCATGATCTGATGTAACCTGGGGGACCGTATCATAACAAGCGCCGCACTACTTGTGAACCGTTCGCGCCGGAACGAGTGAAGAGTCAAACGTTGGGGAGCGACAGGGGCTCTTCACCGACACGATCTGGGTCCCCTAGAGGACGAATCCGGTACGCCGAGTGGTTGCTTGGGACCGCCAGCATCACGGAGAGCCCGTGAATCTGCTGGTGACAAGCCGGACCCTTCGGGAGATCATGGGCATCCTCAGGCTCTTACTTGTCCACCGTCCCCGGGTGTGCTTTAAGTTCGGCCACGAGCCCGAATGCTGAGTGCCCGGGCTCTCAATCAACCCTGATTCTTTCGGGAGAATGGTGATGGAGAAGGAGAACAACGGCGGGATTTCACCGGCTGTGGTCGAGGAGCTCATGCCCAATTCCTCTGATTTGCAGCACCCTGTTCTGCTCCCGGAGGCGAAAAGGTACAAGGCCCTTCGGGTGGTTCTTATCAAACCCTCAAAGTACGACGATGAAGGGTATGTGATTCGGTTTTGGAAAGGGGTGCTTCCCAGCAACACCCTGAATGTGTTGCGCGGTTTAACCGAGGATATCGAAAGGCGTCGCGTCCTGGGAGACATCGACATCCAGGTTGATGTCTTTGACGAGACGACGGAAAAAATCCCCGTCAACAAGATCGTCCGGTGGAGCCGCCACCCCGCTACGAAGCTAGTGGTGTGCCTGGTAGGGGTGCAGACCAACCAATTTCCGAGGGCCCTCGTTCTGGGAAAGCAGTTCCGGTCGCATGGGATTGACGTCATCATGGGCGGATTCCACACCAGTGGCACCATCAACATGCTCAGCGAGCAAGAACCGGACATCCAGGAACTCTTTCAGGAATCCATCGTGGTCGTGTCTGGTGAGGTCGAAGGGTATTGGGAAGGCATCCTGGCCGATGTCCTTAACGCGCAATGCAAACCCCTCTACTCCTTTGCCCAAGACCTCAAGAGTCTCGTGGACATCGAGAAGGCGCCCCTCCCGGTGATCAGCCCAAGAATGATGAAGCGCTTCGCCAGACGCTCCTTCGGGACTGTCGAAACCTCACGCGGCTGCCCCTTTGCATGCACGTTTTGCACTATTATCAACGTCCAGGGCCGAACGATGCGGGAGCGTTCTCCAGAGTGTATCGCCGAGCTCGTGCGGAGAAATCATCTCGAGCATGGTATCGACTTTTACTTCTTTACGGACGACAACTTTGCCCGGAAGAAGTTGTGGCGTGAGACCTTTGAAGCGATCATTCGACTGCGTGATGAAGGGATCAAGATCGCGTTCATGATGCAGGTGGACTTGGCTCGCAAGCCCAAGGATTTCGTGCGGCTTGCTGCCGAGGCGGGCTGTAGCCAGGTGTTCATCGGGATGGAGAGCGTGAACCCTGAAAACCTCAAGGCTGAGGGAAAGGGACAAAACAAGGTTGAGGAGTACGTGAACATCATCCGCGAGTGGCACGATGCCGGCGTTGTCATCCATGCCGGATACATTATCGGCCTCCCCTTCGATACGAAGGAGCAGGTGGCTTGCGATATCCATTACCTTATGGATGTGGTCCAGCCAGACCAAGCATCCTTCTTCATGCTGACCCCGTTGCCGGGATCCCACGACCACTTGGAAATGAAGAAACGTGGTGAATGGATGGACCCCGATTTCAACAAGCGGGATTCGTTTCATGCAACAATCAAACACCCCAATATGACTGCCGAGGAATGGACTCAGGCGTATGAAGATGCCTGGAAATCTTTTTACAGCAAAGAGAATCTCACCAAGATCCTGTCGCGTTGGAGCCACAACCCCAGGGCGTATTGGAACCTCGTCAACGTGTACATGTGGTACAAGAACGCTGCCCTGATTGAGAAGGAACATCCAATGATCGCGGGCTTCTTCCGTCTGAAGGAGCGGCGATCGCGAAGACCCGGGTTTTCGATCGATGCTTTGCCGGTCCATCTCTGGAAACGCACGAAGGAGATATTTCACCTATTCCTGTCTTGGGCACGATTTCTCAAGGAGATGGAAGAAATATGGCTCCAGACGCGTCCGAGGAGCGAAAAAGAAAAGCGAGCTTTTGAGGAGATTCAAAGAATCCAGGGAGAGATCTGGCAAACCTTGAAGATCGCAGAGTGGCAGAAAGCTTATCGCGATGCCAAGGTCACACTTCCTGCCAGGGCCCGAGCCCTGCTCGATCCGTTCGAAGACCTCTCGTCGAGGATATTGCTCAGCCGCAAAGATTTGGACGTCTTTCTGAAGAAATGGGGAAGCCTCCAGACCCGGATTCAGAAACTCTACCGCCATCTTGCAGGGGATGAAGGATCTGCCAAGGGATGGCTCGATCAACTCTATGGCCTCCACAGAGATGCCTGGCAGAGTATGAAGGTTCAGGAATGGCAGGAGGTGTACTCTGGCTTTAGGGATAGCTTTCCGTCAAGATTGCAGCTCCTCTATGTCAGGTTCGATGCCTTAAGCAACCGAGTCGTCCATTCCCGCCAGGATCTGAAAGAATTCTGGACGAGAACGCGCGAACACCTGCGCGGGAAACGATTTTGGAACATCCGGCCTTCGAGGCTCGCCGTGACCTTTTTCAAGGAAGTTTTTCTGACAACAGCGTTTGCTCGAAGTATTCTCGCCTCTTTTCACTCTCGTGACTGGAGTTTTGCGAAATCAAAATAGGGCCCAAAAAGGGCGGGGCACGTTCTGCTCCTCGCGCGGGCTCCTCACGTGTCTGGCCAGGCTGCAGCGGTGAGCGCCACCCATTTAAAGACGGGGCAAGGCTCAGCGGCTTGGGGATGGGAGCAAGCGTGAGGCATGTCAGGCGCTCCCATCCGGAAGAAATCATCTTAACAAGGCCCACCGACTGTGGTTATATCTCGGCGGTTTTAGGGATAGGTTTCCATGTCAGGCTCACCGATCGGCCGACAACCCCATTAGAGAACAGCCCTTACACCGATGCGATTGGCGGGTCGTGAACGTGGGGACGGACAATCTTTGGCTCGCCGGGGCCCCACGGCCACGCCCATTTCCTGCCGGTCCTGAGAGAGCTACGGAAAGGTGGGGATGAAGGAAGTGCGGTTGACCGGAAAGGTGAAGTGGTTCAATGACAGTAAAGGGTACGGCTTCATTGAGCGACCGGGCGGCGATGATGTCTTTGCGCATTATTCCGCCATCCAGGGCTCCGGCTTTAGGACGCTGACCGAGGGTCAAGAAGTCGAGTCTGAAGTCGTCGATGGTCCCAAGGGGAAACAGGCCGCGAACGTCGTCAAGCTCTAACCGGACCCTGTACAGGAAAACAAGAGCCCTCCGCGAACCTACTCGCGGGGGGCTCTTTTGTGAGAACAGCCTTTAGCCATTAGCTCTTAGCGCAAAGCTGGAGCTGATCGCTGAAAGCCGAAAGCTCAAGCCTCAGCCTGGTTGATGGCCGATAACTGCCAACGATTTGGGCCGACCGGGCGCGTGAAGGTCCAGAACTCCTCGAACTTCACAGGATCGGTCCGACTTCCCTCCACAACCTGTCCGGTCCCCTCGTCCACGGTGGAATCGAGAAGGCTCGCCAGGAATCGCACCGTCGCATAATCCTGCCCGCGCTCTTGCCAAGCTTCGGTCAATTCCACGGACCGGACGGCGATATTCTCCAGGCGGTTGATCTTCCGTTCCTTCTTCAACCGCTCCACGTCTTCTGAGAGCTGGTTGTACATCTCCTGCGTGAGGATCGCGCGGATCGGTTCAAGGTCACGATTGCCCCAACCGGCCTGGACTTTGAAGAAGAGGTCGGTGCAAGCCTCTTGGAAACGGCCCTCCTCGAAACCCGGGTCCATCTGACGGATATACTCGAGACCTCGTTCCAGGTCGGGTTCCCGAAACATCGTTGACTGCGGCGCCGCTGTCGGGTGGAGCTCCGGCCCGCGATCACCCAGCGCGACACGCTGATACGGCCCTTCGCTCGGCACCTCCTGTTGAGACCTCCGCTTCACGATCCAGTAGATCGCCAAACCGATCCCCGCCAGGAGAACAAAGTCCATCAACCCGAAGCCTCCACCCATGCCGCCGTAGCCGGCGAAGCCCAAGCTCCTGAACAGCATCCCGCCCAGAAGACCGCCGATCAGGCCACCTGCCAGGCTCCGCATGAACCCCCCTCCTGCGGGTTGGGGCGCAGGGGCCGCGAGTGGAGTCCTTGGTTCTACCCGCGGCTGGGCAGGGGTCACCGGGGCGCGATAGCTTCGGCTCGGGCTAGAGTAGGATCGGGACCCACGGCTCCCCATGCTACCGCCGCCGCCTGCCCTTGCCCACGCACTAAACTCCGTCGCCTGCAACGCGAGGACCGCTAGCGCAACGACTACCCCAAAGAACCGCGCACACTTCCGTGTCATCCACCTCCTCCTCTCGCGTACACCCACTCCCTGAGAGTGGCACGCCGGATCTCCCTCATTATCCGCGATCCCAGTTGACCCTGCAAGGTAAAATTGACCCTCACCGCTTCTGACGGAGCAGATCGAAGATGAGACGGTAGACTTTAAACCCTTCAGGGAGATACAGCTTGAAGAGATTCCCGAGAGTAAACTCGGGAAGATCGGGCTGCACGTGGCGAAAGAGGCGAAGGATCTCCAGGTGAACTCTCCCCTCGCGTTTCAGGGTGTCCGCCAGTGCAAGGCTCTCGGTGTACGGGATAAAGGGGTCAGGGTCTGAGTGGACAATGATTGTGTATGCAGCTAGGTGGCGGATCCGGCGGGACGGTGAAAGTTGCTCAATCATCTCCCGAATGGATGGGGCAAGCCGACCAACAAGGGACTCAACCTTCTCGGGGTCGCGATTGATCAGCAGATTGTACACGCTCCGGCCCTCGGGCGTAAGGTCAGAGGACAGCGCCGGGCTTTCGCCGGAACTTCCCCACCCTCTCGCCTCCGACAGTTTGGCTAGAATGGCCTGATCGACGGGATCTCGAAGCAGATCCAGGTTGTACCGCAGAAAAATCCAGCGGGTGTAGTCGCTGGGCGTCGCGTACCCTCGCTCTTCCGCGTACTGGTAGTAGCCGGTAGTCACGAACTTGATGACTTGGGCCAGATCATAGTAACCGCCGAAGGAGACGACAAACTTGAGGCGCCCTTCGACGCGGGGATCAGCCGCTGCGATCAGCATCGGTCCGGCGCCGTAGCTGAAGCCGACCATGCCGATCCGGTCGGGAAGGATCTGTTCGTGCAGAGAGTGCAGGTAGACTGCGGCGTCGGCCATTTCCCCGATGTCGGAGGTTCGAAGCCTGAGGGACTTGAAGCCCAAGAAATCCGGGACCAGCACCACGAAGCCCGAGCGGGCCAGCAGCCTGGCAATCCAGACCATCCTGGGATCGTCCTTTCCTGTTTCGACGACCCCATGGACCAGCACCAGACCCGCCCTCCGCCCGCCGCCAGCCGGCGCGTAGAGGTTCGCCTCCATCATCCGGTGCGTGCCGGGAAAGGTTACGCGCACCTCCTGGGGCCTCCTGGTGACCCACGTCACGGGACCGGGGCGAAGCGGCCTGAGCACCTCGACCATCAGAAGCCCGCTCAGCGTCACATCCCAGATCAGTGGCGCCACGATGGCGATCCCGATTATCAGGGTCACCACCCCGATCAACCATCGCCAGCTCCACGAGCCGATTGAGCCAGGATGCCTCGTTGACATGTCGGACCTCCGGAAACAAAAACGGCAGCGAAGGATCGCTTCGCTGCCGTGACCCGTTCAAACGGTCATCTGGGCGGCGGCCCGCCCTCTACGGGCAACGGGGGTCGATTCCTGACGGGGGGTGGCGGTCCAAGGCCTTGCCCGGAGCCGTACGGGAAGAACCCCTGGCGACGTTGCCGAAGATCCTGGATGGTGCGGCGCATCTCCGTCTCAAACCGCTCCTCGAATAGGGCGAGCCGGGCCTGTTGCTCCAGGCTCAAGATCGACCGGAACTCGCCCCTGATGACTAGCTCACGCCCCTTGAAGTCAGCCTCAGTGCGATCCAGCTCATCAAGTCTCGTTTTGACATCCTGATCCCTCAAAGGCCGCTGTTTCAGAAGTTCGGCAAGCTCATCTCGCAGCAGGCGTTGCCGCCGATGGAATTCGCGGCGCGAGGCCTCTAATTGGCTGAGTTTGGGAAAGAGCTTGGCCGCCTGATCTTCGCTGAGATCGAGCGCCTCCGTCATCTTCCAGATCTTGATCGTCTCAATCAAACGCCTCCCCTCCCCAGCGCCAAGCAAACCGGGAGCCGGAGGGGTGAACGGCTGTCCCGTAGCCGAAGAAACAATGCCGAGAACCCCGACGAGTCCAGCGACTAGGGTGGCAAGCCGACGCCCACTCGAGGCACGATCTCCCCTCTGTCTCATGACTGTGACCATCGGAAACTCCTCAGGCGATCGAGCAGGATTTGACGTTCCTCCTCACTCAGCGAGCCAAGCCACTCCCCCAGGTCGGACTCGGGCCGCAAGACCCAGGCCGTTTCGACCCGATCCGCAATCTCATCCACCCAGGGGAGACGCTGGATAGCCGCCGCTAAGGCCGAGGGATCCTCGACGACCTCTCCGGCCACAACGAGTGATTCACCTGAGTGTTGCTTCGCGTCGTCGGGGTGTGGCGCCATAGCGACATTCTTGCCCTCGCCTCCGCCGGGGGCCTCCCGTCGGTCGGCCCCCATGGGGAAGAGGCCCGACACCCTGATGACGATGAGGATCGAGACAGCCGCAACCGCCAAGCCGGCAACGAGGGGCCGCCGGGAGACAAACCATGACCGAAGGTCAGCCAACCAGGCGGCGGATTTCCGCTTGCCGGAAGAGGCCTCCTGCTCGATTCGATGCTTCAGCGAGGAGAGAAACTCATCCCAGAAGCGCGGCGACGGCTCGGGAACCGGGTCGGCCTGGACGAGCGCGAAGAGTTCCCGGTACGAGGAGAACTCGGTGGCGCAGGCCGCGCAGGCCTGAAGATGAGCGAGGGCCTCGGCGCCCCGCCCGGGGGGCAGCTCCTCCCCCATTAACTCCAGCAACATCGTTTCAGCTTGGTCGCATTGCATCTCGAAGTGGTCCTCTCCGCCATCATGCGCCTTCGCGCAAATGAGCCAACTTCTGCCGCAGAGCTTTCACTGCATGAAAATAATGTACCTTCGCCGTAGACTCGGAGACCCCCAGGATCTGGGCGATCTCCCGGTGCGCCAGTTGATGGTGCACGCGAAGCGTCAGGCTCGCTCGCTGTTGCGGGGGGAGCGTCTCAATGGCACGGGCCAGCGCGGCCTGCCGCTCTTTTTCCTCCAGCCGCCGCAGCGACCCTTCGGATGGATCGGCCAGTTCGGGTTGCTGGTTAGCCGCGGGATAGGCGGAGCGAGAGCCCCGATTCAGATGGTTCAGGCAAAGATTCACGACGATCCGGTACAGCCAGGTGGAAAGGCTGGAGCGACGGTCGAAACGACGCAGATTCCGGTACACTTGGAGAAAGGCTTCCTGTGAGACGTCCCGAGCATCCTCCGCATTCCTCATCATTCGGTATGCCAGATTGTAGACCTCCCGCTGGCGTCTGCGCACCAATTCATCGAACGCAGTCCCGTCCCCCTGCAAGAACCGATCGATCAGTTCGAAGTCCGCCTCGCGCAAGGCCCTTGTCTCTCACTGAGAACCATCCCCCGTTCGACCCGCCGAGCCCCGGAACTCCGCTCGTTTCCAAGGGCGCCCCCTGCTAACCATATCCCTTGGCCTTTTCCCCAGGCTCCCACAGCGAAAATCTCGTGAATCTATGAGATTAGAACAGGCCAGATGCTCGAAGGTTTAGTGCCCGGCCCTATTTCTTCCGGCGCTGATGCCGGGTCCGCTTCAGCAGCTTTTTATGTTTATGCTTGCTCATCTTCTTTCGGCGCTTCTTGACTACACTCCCCACTCACATCCCCCCTTTCTGCCCTCACGCCTGCTCGGTCAATCCGCCCTCCGACACTGTAGAGGCTGCCCCACTGCCCCGTTTGATCTGAAACTTCTCCAGTCGATATTGGAGGGTCCGGTAGCTCAGGCCCAGTAGCCGTGCCGCCTTCGTGATCACCCAATCGGACTTCTCCATGGCTTGTACGATCAAATCGCGTTCCAGCGCCTCAAACGAGATCCCCTGCTCGGGTATCTCGATCCCGAACTTGCTGCCAGGAGTGCCCGAGGCGGCAGGCTGGGCAGGAAGATCGAAGAATCGCACTTCGATGGGGAGATCGTAATGCTCGATCTCAGGTCCATCGGAGAGGAGCATTGCCCGCTCGACCACCGCCTCCAGTTGCCGAACGTTGCCCGGCCAATGATAGTTCATGAGGAGCCGCATCGCCTCCTTGCTGATGCCCCGGGTCCGGTTGCCTGAGCCCTCGCTGTGTTTCTCGATGAAATGCTCGACGAGCTGGGGGATGTCGGTGCTCCGCTCCCGCAGGGGCGGGATGACAACAGAGACGACGTTCAACCGATAGAAGAGGTCCTCGCGAAAGGCCCCCTGCTCAATCTCCTCCTCCAAGTTCTTGTTGGTGGCAGCGATGATCCGGACATCCACCTTAATGTCCTCACGGCCCCCCACCCGCCGCACTTCCTTCTCCTGAAGGGCGCGCAGCACCTTGGCCTGCAAGTTGGTGCTCAGCTCGCCGATCTCGTCCAGGAACAGGGTACTTTTGTCGGCCGCTTCGAAGAGGCCGAGGTGACGAAAAGAGGCTCCGGTGAAGGCGCCCTTCTCGTAGCCGAAAAGCTCGCTCTCGATGAGGGTCTCCGGGATCGCAGCGCAGCTTACTGCCACGAAGGGTCGTTCCCGGCGCGGGCTGTGGCGGTGGATGGCCCTGGCAACCAGCTCCTTCCCGGTCCCGCTTTCTCCAATGATGAGGACCGTGGAGTTGCTCCCAGAGACCTTGTGAATCTTTTCAAACACCTCCTGCATCCGGAAGTGGCTCCCCACGATCCCTTCGACACGAAAGCGTTCCTCCAGTTGCTGTCGCAGGAGCCGGTTTTCCTGGCTCAACTGGATGCGCTCGAAGGCCCGCTTGACGGTGAGAAGAAGTTCTTCCCGCTCGATCGGCTTCGTCAGATAGTCGAAGGCGCCCCGCTTCAGCGCCTGCTCAGCCGAATCGAGAGAGCCGTATGCGGTCATGAGGATGACCAGGGTGGGCGGGTCATCCCGCGTCAACCGCTCTACCAGTGAGAGGCCATCGGTCCCGGGCATCCGAAGATCGGTCAGGACCAGGTCGAACGGCTTCTCCTGGCAGCGCCTGACGGCGTCCCCCCCTCCGGGCGCCGTCTCGACCAAGTAGCCTTCGGCGGACAGGATCGTCCGAAGAATCTCCCGCTGTGACCCTTCATCATCAACCACCAGGATTCTGCCCCTGGGCATCAGGCCTGGCCCTCCACAGGGAGCCGGATCCTCACCGTGGTCCCTTGCTTGCGGACGCTGTCCAGGGCGATTAACCCTCCATGCTCCTCCACAATCTTTTTCGTCAGCGCCAATCCCAGCCCGATCCCGACCTCCTTTGTGGTAAAGTACGGCTCGAAGACTTTCGGGAGATCGTCGGAGGCGATCCCGCTCCCGGTGTCCTGGAAGCTGACCTCAACCCACCGTCCGCTCCCGGAGAGAGGCGATGGGGTTGACGGATCGGCCCCGTTGACCAGCCGGGCGGCGATCGAGAGCTTTCCCCCCTGGGGCATGGCCTGAAAGGCGTTCACCAGGACATTCACGAAGCAGGTCTTGATCTGTTCCCCGTCTACCAACACCCTTGGCAAACCAGCCGGGTAGCCACGCTCGATCTTGACCCCCTGCTCCTTGGCCTTCCCCTCGGCCATCCTGGCCACATCGTCCAACAACGGCGTCAGATCGCACGGGCGCGGCTGGAGCCTGAGCGGCTTTCCATAGGTCAGGAAATTGGTGATCATAGTGTCCAGACGATGGATCTCGGTTTTCACCGCGGAGACCAGGTAGGTGAACTCCTCCCGTGAGCGAGGATCGGGGGGCGGAAATCGACTTTGAAGATGATCGATACTCAGGTTGATGAAGTTCAAGGGATTGCGGATCTCGTGGGCGATCCCCGAGGCCAATTGGCCAATGCTGGAGAGGCGCTCCGCGTGATGGAGGCGGTTTTCCAACTCCTTGTTCGCCCGGAGTTTGGCCACCATGTCGTTGAAGCTCTCAGTGAGCTGACCGATCTCATCTCGCCGTCCCATCGGCAAAGTCTCACGAAGATCGCCCTGGGCCACCCGCCGGGCCGCCCGGACCACCTGGCCGATCGGTTTGGTGTATTTCCAGGAAAGGATGAGGGACGCCGCAATCCCGACACCGAAGACCAGCACGGTCGCGATCAGCCTCTTGATGAAGTTAAATCGAGAGATGTGGGCGAAATCATCCAGCACCAGGCTGATCAGGGCGTAGCCCATCCGCTGGTTGCCGACCACAATCGGCACGATCAGGTTGTAGTTCTTTTGACTCTTCTCGGCCGCGAGCACCTCCCCCAATCGGGCCGTGATGAAGAGGTCTCGGCGCTTGGGGTCGATTGTAGCGCCAACCCGCTTGGGATTACTGCTCGCGATGATCTCCTTCTCATTGCTGATGATCGAAATCTCATTGACCCCTTTTCGCTGCAGCCGATTGACATAGTCCTGCAGGCGTGCCTCGTCAGTCCGTTCCTTGGAGGTGAGGCGCTCCACGCTGATCTGAATGGCAGTGGAGAGATCCATGGTGTGCTTCTCCACCTGATCGATCAGCGCCCGCTCCGCTTGCCAATACAGAACAAAGAGGGAAGCCAGCGTCAACAGGAGAAGGGAGAACATCATCAGGAGCAGTTTTGCCCTCAGCCCAAGATTGTCGAAAAACGCCTTCATGCTCATGACCCTCCTGGCACCCGACATGACGCATCGGGGCCGCCTCGCGAGGCTAGCTTATCGAAAATGCCTAGTCTTGTAAAGTCGGAAGGGGCCAAACAACGAGCGCCCTTTGTAAGAGCCGCCCCCACAAAGGGCGCAACGCTTCCTGGCTCTCTAGAAGTCCTACCAGTACTGCTCCTCCTTCCAGGGATCGGCGTTGTTGTTGTACCCGCGGATTTCCCAGAATCCCGGCTTATCCTCGGAGCTGAACTCCACCCCCCGAACCCACTTGGCGCTTTTCCAGAAGTAACGCTTGGGCACCACCAGCCGCAAGGGCCACCCGTGCTCCGGGGTCAAGGGCTTCCCGTTGTGGGCGTAGGCAAACAGGACATCGTCGTCGAGGAGCGCTTCGATCGGCAGGTTTGCTGTAAAACCCTGCTCAGCGTGGGCTAGCACAAACTTTGCCTCGGGGCGAATCTTCACCCGCTTCATGAGCTCCCGGACCGACACCCCCTCCCATTCGTTGTCGGGCTTGCTCCAGGCGGTGACACACTGGACATCGGAGATGATCTTCGCCTTAGGAAGGGACATGAACTTCTGGTAATCGAGGCGTAGCAGGGCCTCGACCAGTCCAAAGATGCGGAAATCCCATCTGTGGGGATCAAATTGTGGCACGGAGCCGGCATGCAACACCGGCCATTCCTCGGTGAGATACTGGCCGGGTGGGATACGGTCCCGCTCACTCGGTTCAGCATCTTTCTCTTTCTTCAACCAGCTCATTGGGTCCCCCCGTCAGGCACGAAAAAACCATAATATTCTCCGGGATACTCGCGTACAATGCAAGCGAAAAGGGGCAGCAATGGTCGAGTGGAAGCGGCAGCGAATCGACAGACCATACCGGGTCATCGAAGGAGGTGAGGAGGATCATGCCAGTCTCAGTGACACCCTCCTTCGTCTGATTCTGGAAGAGCCGCTTCGCGAGAGAACCCTCCTGGATGTGGGGTGTGGCAGCGGTCGGCTGACCTTTGCCCTGGCCGAAGAGGCCGGCCGGATCATCGGGATCGATCGGTCAGGCGAGGCGATCGAGCGGGCCAGACAGCGCGCTTCCACTCTCGGGCTCGACCACGTGACGTTCTTGTGCTGCGATGCGGAAAGAATCCATTATCGTGACCTGGGTGCGATCGACCTTGTCGTCGCCAATCTCTGCATGTCAGACGAGATTATCCGCCGGGCGGCCGCTGTGCTGGCGCCGGGTCGCTTCATCGCCTTTGCGGCCTTTCACCGAGACCAATGGAAGGAGAGCGGCAGGATCTCCCGATATGCCTACGCAGAGGGACACCTTGAGACGGCGCTACTGGAGGCCGGTTTCGAACCCGTCTATCTCGGGGTCGAGCAGGAGGTGGTGCATTTCGCCGGTCAGGATGAGGGCCTGTCCTATCTAGAATCGGCAGGCATTGGCGAAAAATGGAGGACCGACGGCCGTTGGAAGCGGTTCCTTACCCACCTCCAGGACGGGCGGAGGGACTTGACGATCAAGGCGCGCGTTATCGTCAAAGCCCGAAGGCGCTGAGCACCTAGAAATCCCGGATGACTGGCTGTATCGCCCAAGGCGAGGGGATCACGGATTGACGCCGGTGGATTGCATCGCGGTTGTAGGCTCTTCACCCGCCAGCGCCTGTTCGATCTCCGCCTTCGCGTCGGGGTCGGTCTCGCGGCGAAGCGCCTCGGCCAGTGCCTCACGGGCCTCCGCCGTCCCAATCTGGCCCAAGGCCCAGGCTGCATGGCCTCGTACCAGCGGATCCCGATCCAAGAGCGCCCCGGCCAAGGCCGGGACCGATTCGACAGATCGCAGGTTGCCGAGGGCCACCGCCACGTTCCGCAAGAACCCCCGCCGCTTCGGGCGCCGAATGGGGCTCCCCTTGAAGCGCGCCTGGAACTCCTCATCGCTGAGTGCGAGGAGCGGTATCAGCTCCGGCGCATGAAGACCGTCTCTCGGGTGGAAGCTGGGCTCCTTACTGGGTTTGGCCTTGACATTATACGGACAGACATCCTGGCAGATGTCGCAACCAAAGACGTGGTTGCCGATCAGCGGCCGCATCTCGACCGGCATGCTTCCCTTCACCTCGATCGTCAGGTAGGAGATGCAGCGGCGCGCATCCAGCCGATACGGTTCAACGAAGGCGTTGGTCGGGCAGGCCTTGAGACAGAGATCGCACGAGCCGCACCGGTCCCTGATCGACCGGTCGGGCGGAAGCTCAAGGCTCAGGAACAGCTCGCCAAGGAAAAACCAGGAGCCTCGTTTCGGGGAGATGAGATGCGTGTTTTTCCCGATCCATCCGATCCCTGCCCGGCCTGAGAATTCCCGTTCGAGGACCGGCCCGGTATCGACGTACGCCCTGCCTTGAACCATCTCGCCGACGTTGCCCCGAATCCAGGACAAGAGCGAACCAAGTCGGCCTTCAAGAAGCGTGTGATAATCATCACCCCAGGCATAGCGGGAGATCCATCCCCTGGGCGAGCCCCCTGACGCCGCCTCGCGGGGAAATGGGGTGTAGTAATTCATGGCGACAGAGACGACCGAACGGGCCCACGGGAGCCAGGATCCTGGGTGGCGCCGGGCTTGCTCGGTCCGCGTGAGGTAGGCCATCTCGCCGCCATAGCCCTCACTCAGCCAGTCGGCGAATGACTGTTCGTGGGAAGGATCTGCGACCGATGAGATTCCGACCAGCTCGAAGCCCAGCCGACGGGCTTGGTCTTTGATCGCGCTGGCCAACTCCTGCGGGGTCAATCCTGCCACGCCCCCCTCCTTCATCACACCAGTTCGACTTCTCGATTGTGCAGGGTTTTGGTCGATCCGTCAATAGAGAGGTCATGCCCCCATCGCTGGCGTGGGAACTACCGCTGGTGAACGATGAGCTCATACGGCTTCCCGGCCGGCACTGGCGCTTTTACCTTGACCCTCCGGCGAGGAGGAACTATGGTGATAAAGCTCGTCACTTGCAGCCAGAGAAAAAGGAAGGATGCCAGACGGCGATGATGCGGAGATGCGTGATCCGGGCCCTTACCGCGGCAGTGATGGCGACGCTGATCGCGTGCGCCGCACCAGAGGTTCGCCCCGAGTTGGCGGTGATCACCTCCCCGATCGATGACGTCTGGGTGGCCTTTGTGGAGGTAGCGAAGGAGTCGGGTTTTGAGCTTGAATCGATGGACTCGTCCAAGCGTGTGATCAAAGCTGCAAAAGACTCAACCTTTGTCGTCGGCGGCACAACCGATCCTTATGTGCGGTTCGGTCGGGCGACGAGGATGCAGCATCATGCTCTGATGGTCTCGATGCGACCGCGGGGTGACCAGTCAACGACCATCGAGATCGCCTACAGCATCGATAAGGTCCCGGATGAGGAGGCAAGTTTTGCGCTGCTGCGCGCCGTGCGAGAGCGGCTAGCGCAGCAGGCTCGATAGAACCCCCTAAGGATAAGGCTCCCCCGTTATCGCCCGGCCTTCGTGCTTCGGCTCAGCATCACTTCCGGTTTTTTCCCCAGCAGCGCTTGGAATCGAACCGCATCCTCAGCCATGAAGATGCTGTTGAACAGGCAGTAGGTGCGGAGATCCGGCTGGCAGGCGGCCGTCAATCGCTGAAGATCCTGATCGGTGTGGACGTACCGGTACCCGGTCAGGCCATGGAGCCGGAAGTAGTGTATCGCGCCGTGAAGCGGCGTCTCTTTGAGGGGATCGACCACATGGATCAATTCCAACTCACGGCAAAGGCCTCGGACCATATCGGTCGTCCAGGTTTCCCGTGGTTCCCAGGCGGCCCACCATCCGGTCCGATTGATAGAGGAGAAGAAGGTGCGTAGGTTTGCGATATGCTCGGGCGTCTGGGTAAAGCTTGGCGGGCATTGGAAGACGATGATCGTTGCACCCAGGGCGTCCGCAAACGCGCGAGTCTGAGCCCAGGCATCGAAGACTTCGGCGGTGGACCGGAATGCGTCATAGCGATCTCTTAATTCACGAGGGATCGGCTTCATAAGACGCCGATACGTGGGACTCGATGGCTCGTGGGTAATAAGCTGCCAGGCCTTCATCGTGAACTCGAAGTCGGTCGGAGCCTCGGCCCGCCACCGCTCCCCCGTCGTCACCCTCGGGAGCTTGTAGAAGGTCTGCTGGATCTCGACAACGGGATAGGTCCGGTAGTACTCTTGTCGCCGCATGGCGAACCCGCACGTGCCGACCTTGACACGTCCAGCGAAGTGGTCAACCGTCTTTCCCCGGTTCAATCGCTTCATATGATAATTTTACGCCATTCAGGAACTTATCACCTAACAAACAGTTTCAAGTTCAAGAGTTCTATTCCGTTAAACCTTACAGAGCAAGAAAAAGGGGAAAGGCGTGAAACCCCACGCGTTCACGCCTCCCGCACAAGCGCCTTAGGCTGCATGAACAGTCGTCGGTATCTTGTCTGATGCGTACGTGGAAGGAATTTGAGGGCGACGTGACAATCCGAGGCAGCGGCGCCGTCTTCAACAGTCTGGCCGCCTGGCTCCGCGAGAAACTGGCCGAAATCCCGTCCGGCGCTATCGAGGTGGAGACGAACCTTGGCGGCCTGGACGAGGCGGGCAGTCCGAGCCCCGACTTCGATTGGGTAAGAGCCGTGACTGAGGAGTTCCTCAGGTTGCAAGTCCACGTGACCTATGAGGTCGCGCGCAATAGGGAAGAGGCCATCGCCCCTTATGAGGTCCGTATGCGATGGGGCGACTCAATGCGGCGGGCGTGGGTGCAAGTCGTAGGGCCTGGGCGCTGAACCGTCTTCGAGGACTGAGCCGTGCGACGGCCCGAGTTTCGATCCTCGCTCCACCCTCAGGTCGCGCGCTGCCGCTGAGCCAGGAGCAGGATTGGGAAAGCTGGACGCGTGTCAATACCATAAAAAGCATTCTGCCGACTCTTGAACTGTTGCATCCTCAGGAGAGATTGCTTCGCTTTGAGCACAATGACAATTCGTTTGAAGGAGAAGCTATTAGGAGTGGCTCAGTCGTTGCGAGGTACGAACCCTCAAGGGCCACAGAATCAGCTCGTTATTTGGGGAGTTGTCGGCGTCCCCTGTTCGCCCAGCTTAATAACTTGCTGAACGGCATGGTATTCAGCACGTCGGACTTCGCGACCCAGGCGCGGCGCGCGGTAGCGACGCCAAGCGTCATGTTCTCCAACTGATCGAGGAAGTGAGTGTCGGTGTTGATTGCGATCATGACACCCAGCTCCTTTGCCCGCCGCGCCTGATGATCGCTGAGATCGAGACGCGAGGCCTGAGCGTTGATCTCCACCGCCTTGCCGTGTTGCTTGGCCGCGGCGAAGACCGCCTCAAGGTCCACCTCGTAGGGATCCCGCTCCCCAATCAGGCGACCGGTCGGATGGGCCAGGATATGGACGTACGGGTTGCTCAGCGCCTTGACGATCCGGGCCGTCATCCTTTCCCGGCCTTGTTTGAAGCGGGAGTGAACCGCGCACAGTACAATGTCGAGCTGGGCGAGCACCCGGTCCGGGTAGTCCAGGGTGCCGTCGGCCAGGATGTCACATTCACTTCCCGCCAGGATGCGGATGTTCTTGTACTTCTTGTTGAGCGCCCGGATCCTGCCGATCTGCTCAAGCAGCCTCTCTTCGGAGAGGCCGCCCGCGACGGAGACGGATCGAGAATGGTCCGACACGATGATGTACTCGTACCCCCTTCGATGGGCTGCCTCAACCAGCGCCTCCACCTCGTGATGGCCGTCGCTCCAGTTGGTGTGAGCATGCAGGTCGCCCCGAATGTCCCCCAACTCCAGCAGGTCCGGCAGCCGCCCCTCGAGCGCCGCCTCGACCTCACCGGCGTCTTCCCGAAGCTCAGGCGGGATGAACGGCAGGCCAATCGCCTTATAGACCTCCTCCTCGGTTGCGCCGGCGATCCGCTTCCCCGTGGCCTCCTTGAACACGCCGTACTCGCTCACCTTGAGCCCTTTGCGCGAGGCCAGATCGCGGACCCGTATATTGTGCGCCTTGGAGCCGGTGAAGTATTGGAGGGCAGCGCCGAAGCATCCAGGCTCAACGACGCGCAGGTCTACCTGGATCCCCTCACGGTGACGGATCGTCGCCTTGGTGTCCCCCTGGAGCAGCACTTCCGCCACCTGGGGCAACGACGTGAAGACCTCCATCACCTTCGCCGGTTTCGTCGACGTGACCAGGAGGTCGAAATCCTTGACGGTCTCGCGCATCCGCCGCAGGCTGCCCGCCATACTGATCTTCTTCACCTGGGGGAGCTTTTCGAGGCTTTGGACGATCTCGCGAGCCAGGGGCAGCGCCTGGCCTAGCAGCATCCGCTCCCGGCCCTTCTTGACAACCTGGATCCCCTTCACGATGTTCTCGACCGTCTTCTGTTTGATCCCCGGCAGGCCGAGGAGTTTCCCTTCCAGAGCAAGGGTCTCCAGTTTTTCGACAGAATCGACCTGAAGCCTGTCGAAGAGAAGCTTGGCAGTCTTGGGCCCGACCCCTGGGATCGCCATCAGCTCAACCACGCCCCTTGGAATCTCTTTCCGTAGTCCTTCCAGATAGTCGATCCGCCCGGTCTCAAGCGCTTGCTGGATCTTGGCCGCAAGTTCCTTGCCGATGCCCACGATCTGGGACAGGCCGCCGCGCGCCGCCATAGCCTCAATCTCCTCGGTCAGGCTCTCCAGATTCATGGCCGCCCGGCGATACGCCCGGATCTTGAAGATGTTCTCGTCCTTGATCTCGAGCAAGTCGGCGATCTCGTGAAACAGCTTGGCGATCTCCAGGTTCCTCATGGTCTCACGGTATGGATGTCGATCTCGCCCAGTTCCTGACCTGAAGGCTCGAGGCGCAGGCTTCCGAAGTGGACGATTCGGACCGTTGTGCGATCGGCGAGCGGCGTCAGACACAGCAATCTCCCCGTTGCCGGATCAAGATCTTGCAGCAGACCGAGCGCAAGCAGTTCGTTCTCCTCGTCGGCAAGCCCCAGCAGCAGGCCTTGCAGCTCTGAGCGATCGAGCTCCCTCCCCCCTTGCATCCAGCTCCCCTGGATCCCGACGTCGTGCAGCGAGAGTTCCAGGGAGGAGGACGCCTGAAAATAGTCAAAGAACCGCTGCGCCCGATAGGTTCGCCGAGCCTGGAGAGATCGGGGGGTGACGTGGGGACTCACAGAGAGCCGAGAGATGGCCATCCCCGTTCTGCCTTCGAACAGGCGAAGGATCGGCTCGAGCTCTCTGTCTCTCTGCACCGCGACGAGGTGTCGTGGTGCGAGGAGTTCGATCTTGTGAAATTTGAGGTGACACCCGACGGGGCCGAGGACCAAGCCGGTGGTATCAACCAGAAGGATCTGTGCGCCCATAGCGTGGGCCTTCCCGGCCAGCCGTTTGAGGGCGACAGCCAGGGGGAGCATGTGCTCTGCGGGGGAGACGGCTCCAACAAAGCGCAGCGCGATGGGACGGGGATTCGGATCAGTCGAAGTAGGAGTGGCGAGAGCTAACCCTGCCGTCGCGGGCGGCCCGAGGGTCGATTGTCCGATGTCGCCATCCAGAAACGCGACTCGACGGCCGGCCGCCGAGAGTGTCCCCAGGAGCCATCGCGCAAGGGTCGTCTTGCCGGAGTCGGAAGTCCCCAGGAGCAGGGTCAGACCGCTCTCCGCGTCGATCCTGGCGGAAAGCGTCCTCCAGGCATCGGGAACCTCGATGATCCCGGACGACATGCCATCGCTCGTCACATCGGGGAGCTACCTTGGGCTTGCTGGCGTCAGCGGGCGACGTGCAAAACAGAGGTTGGGGTCAGGGTGTGATCCTGTACACGACGTCGTGTGGCCGTGCCTTGGCCAGTACCTGAATGGCCACGCGCTGACCGGCGTCCGCCTGCTCCACGCGCTCATGCTCGATCTGCATTGACTCGATCGGCTGCTCGAAATCGGTGGTGCTGCCCCGGACGTGGATCATGTCGCCAAGCCGCAGGGGACCCGCTGTCAGCTCGATGACTGCGACGCTGAGCCTGCTGTAGTATTTCTCGACCCGTCCGATCCTCGCCTCGGACATCATTCACCCGCACGGGGACCGCCGCCGGGCAACGCTGAAGCATCTAGCCCTAGCGGCCTGGCCCTTCGATGCCATACGCCTTCATCTTCCGGTGAAGGTTGCTCCGCTCAATCCCAAGCCGCTCGGCGGTCCTGGTGACATTCCACTGATTCTCCTCCAGCCGACCCAGGATGAACTCCCGTTCAAACCGCGACCGGGCCTCCCTCAATGTGCCATCAGGAGTCGGCCACGCCTCCCGCCTCACCCCGCCCCGGCGAAGGGATGACACGAGATCAAAATGCTGGATGGTTTTTGCCGCCACCATGATGACCATTCGCTCAATGACGTTCCTGAGCTCCCTGACATTGCCGGGCCACGAATAGTCACTCAGGAGCTCCATCGCCTCCGGCGAGAGCTCTTTCTCCGGCTTTCCATATTCCCGACAAAAAGACTGAAGGAAATATTGAGCCAGAATCGGGATGTCTTCCTGGCGCTCCCGGAGTGGTGGAACCTCGAAGGGGATCACGCTCAGACGATAGAACAGATCCTCCCGAAAGGCGCCACGGCGGATCTCTTCCAGCAGATCTTTGTTCGAGGCGGCAATGACCCGGACATCTACGGCCAGGCTCTCGCTCCCTCCGACCCGCTCGAACGTCTGCTCCTGCAGGACGCGGAGGACTTTGGCCTGGGTCTTGAGGCTCATATCCCCCACCTCATCCAGAAAGATCGTTGCGCCGTCGGCCAACTCGAACTTCCCGCGTCGTTGAGCGGTGGCGCCCGTAAAGGCACCGCGCTCATGGCCGAACAGTTCGCTCTCAATCAGCTCTTCCGGAATCGCCGCACAGTTGACCACGATGAATGGTTTGTCGCTTCTGGTACTGTGACGATAGATGGCCCTTGCGATCAACTCTTTTCCCGTACCGCTCTCCCCCCGGATAAGGACCCGCCCGTTGGAGGGGGCGGCGGACAGAATCTGCTCGCGAAGCATCCTGATTTCTTTGCTCTCACCCACAATCTCGTACCGCCGATCAATGGTCTCGCGGAGCGCGCGATTCTCCCATTCGAGCCGCCGTTGATCCAGGGCGTGGCGGACCGCTAGGTGGACCTTCTCGAGGTCCAATGGCTTCTCCATGTAATCGTAGGCCCCCAGCTTGGTGGCCTTCACGGCCGTCTCGATAGTCCCATGCCCAGAGATCATGATGACAGGCAACTCCCCGTGCAGCCGCTTAATTGCCCCCAGGGTCTCAAGCCCGTCCATCCCGGCCATCCAGATATCCAGGATCACCAGGTCCGGAGGGCCCTTCTGGATAGCACGCAGCGCCTCGTGTCCGTCCGCAACCCCCGTGACATGGTACCCCTCGTCCTTGAGGATGTCCACGATCGACTTGAGGACCTTTTGCTCGTCGTCTACGACTAGGATTTCATCGTGGGCCACGGCTCGACTCCATCCCCATTCTCCCCGGAGGGTGTGAGGGCAGGCAACTCGATGATGACCCGCGTCCCTTTCGGGACGTTGTCCTCAATCCGAATCTGGCCAGCGTGCTCGGCTACGATCCGCTGCACGATGGCCAAGCCAAGGCCGGTCCCGCCTCGCTTGGTCGAGTAGTACGGAAGAAACAGCCGCTCCTTATCTGCCTGGGGAATCCCCGGGCCGGTATCGACCACTTCCAGCGTCACGACCTCTTTGCCCTTCAGGTATCGAGTCCTGATAACGATCTCTCCCTCCCCGTCGAGGGCGTCAAGGGCATTGTCCACCAGGTTGATCATTGCCCGCTTCATCTGCTCGGGATCCACGTTTACGGGCGGCAGCTCGGGTTCAAGGTCCCGGCCGATCTTGACCCCCTTCGGGACGGCCGAATAGAGCGTCAGCACCATCTCCACCACCAGGTGGAGGTTATTAGGTTTCGGGTCGGAGGATGGCATCTTGGCCGCATACCTTGAGAACTCGTCCACCAGGCCCTTGAGCCCATTCACCTCCTGGATGATCGTCCGCGTGCACTCCTCGAATACCTGTTCGTAATCAGGCGCCCGATCGGCGAACTTCTTCCTGAGGCGTTGCGCAGAGAGCTGGATCGGGGTCAACGGGTTCTTGATTTCATGCGCGATCCGCCTCGCCACCTCCCGCCACGCCATCGTCTGCTCGGCGCGGATCCGTTGGGTGATCTCTTCCAGGACCACCACCCTCCCGAGATGATTATCCATACGGTCGGTCAGCCCGCTGACGCTGAGCATGATGTTGGCGACCCGGCCATTGCGCTGAAGCGTAAGCTCTCGATCCACGACCCCGCTCGCGTCACCAGCGGTCTGCTCCAGCAGACCTCGAAGCGGGGCGAGGGAGTCCCCGCCAAGGAGCTCGATATAGTGACAGCGCCGTTTCCGGCGTCCCTCAAGCCCAAGGATTTGGATGGCTGCTGGGTTGATGGTTGTAATGATCCCCTGTCGATCGAGCGACAGGACGCCCGTGGCGATATTTTCCAGCACCGTCTCCATGTACGCCCGCCGCTGGTCCAACTCGACGTTCGAGCGCTGGAGGTCAAGATTAGCGCTCTCAAGCTCCGACTTGCTCTGCCGAAGGTCCTCTGTCATCCTGTTGAAGGAGCTCACCAGGATCCCGATCTCATCATCCGCCTTCGCATCAACCTTGAAGTTCAGGTTCCCAGAGGCGACGGCCCTGGTCCCCTCGGCCAGTTGCTGGATCGGCACTGTGATACCCCGCGCCAGGTAGACTCCGACCCACACGGCGGCGAAGATGATCACCAGGGTCACCATGAGGAAGAGCATGATGTAAATCCCCTTGATGGGATTCTTCAGCATCTTGAGCTGCTGGTACTCTTTGACCCCGCGGGTGACCTCGCTGACCCTGGCCGAGAATCCTTCCGGAATGTACTGGGTGGCCACCAGGAATGTGGCCCGGCCCTTCGAGTCCGACACGGCGATAGGAACCACTCCCCGGATCAAGTCACCCCCGGAGATCATCTGGACGAAGGCAAAGGTCTCTCCCCTCCTCCCCCGACGGAGTGCCTGCCCCAGATGAGGCAGGTCGGGCGGTATCCGCTTCTTCGCGCGGAGGCCTAATAGCTCGGCACCGCTCCAGTCGATAACCTGAATGGCATCGAGGTTGTACTCATGCAGTTTCTCCGCCATCAAGGTGCGGGCCAGCTCCTGTCCCTCTCCGCTGTCGAGGCTCCCCGGGTCGATGCGGGAGGCAATCCGGCGCGCTTGCATCACGATGTTCTCACCGGAGATCTTGTCGAAGAGCTGCGCCACCTTCAGCGAATGCTGGAGCGACTCCTCCACCCTGATGTTGAACCAGCTATCCACGCTGTTTGTGATCAGGTTGCTGGCCACGACAAAAAGGAGAAGAGCAGGCAGGAGCGAGAGGCTCACAAACGCCACCACCAGCTTGACCCTGAACTTGGAGCCCAGCAGATTATCCCGACGCTCGAGATAGACTTTGAAGAGGCTCCGGAAAACCAGGAGGACCAGGATCAAGAGGAGGACCATATTCACGTTGACGAGGGCAAAGATCAGGATGTTGCTGGCAATCGGGGTGGGAAATCGGAGTTGATAGATCAAAACCTGGACGGTCGTCAACACGACGACGAGGGTGAGGACAGCCACCAGGATGAGGCGGGCTCGCCGCTTGCGACGATCAGGGTCTTTTAGGGCAACCATACGCTTGCCTGTTACTGGTCCATTTCGAAAGGGACTGGGACCTTCCGTGGGTGACCCTTATACCACGAAGATACCTGAACAAGAGGAATCGGAGGAGAAAGATGGCATCGACCGACCGAATCGGTGCCCCGACATGCACGGGATCGCCTCACGCGTCACCCTGAACTCTGCGGCCACTATAGCCGAAATCTCTGAGGGCTTGCAAGGGCAAAGTCGATAGGCCCAGATAGGCCGGGTGCGAGGAGGACGGGCCGCGCAAATTCGTGGGATGGAAAGGAATTACGAGGGGGCGACTTTCAGGGATCGTTCGGGCTGAAGCAACGGCCTCGCCCATCGTTCAATCACACTCTTACGGGCGGGGGTCACTTGCTGAAGGTCGAGGTGACGCTGGATTTCCTGCACGAGCCTGGTATGAAGGAGGTGTCCCGCGCTGTGAGCGATGACGGTCCCGAGGACAGGTTTGCCCAGCAGATACAGATCTCCTAGGAGATCGAGGACCTTATGGCGGACTAACTCATCCCGGAAGCGCAGATCGCCATTCACCACCCCCCCATCGCCGATTACGACCGCGTTGTCGAACGACCCGCCAAGGGCCAGGTTGCGGCGGCGAAGCTCTTCTACATCCTTAAGGAAGCCGAAGGTCCGACAGCCAGCGATCTCCCTGATGAACGTATCCCTAGAGATGTCGAACGCGACCGACTGCTCTCCCAGAAGAGGGTGGTCGAAGCGCATCGTATAGATGACCTGAAGTCGTTCCGATGGGACGATCTGAATGCTGCGACGCTCTGCCTCGACAACGAGACGCTCTTTAACCTTGAGATAGGTTCTGGGGACCATCTGTCGTCGGAGACCTGCCTTCTGGATGATCTCGACGAATGGTGCGGCACTGCCATCCATGACGGGCACCTCCTCGCCGTGGAGCTCCACCAAGACATTGTCCAACCCCATCCCGGCGAAGGCCGCCATCAGGTGCTCGATGGTCCTCACCTTCACGCCACCCTTGCCGATGGTGGTAGCGTGATGGACATCGACAATGTTCGCGGGTTTAGCTTCGATCGTCGGAGCGGCAGGAAGATCGACACGCTTGAATACAACGCCAGAGTTAGCCGGGGCAGGACGGAGGCACAACCTGACCGACTGCCCGGTGTGTAGCCCTATCCCTTCACAGGTCGCTACGGTCTGAAGCGTTCGCTGATGGCTCACCACGTTCTCCTGATGAATTCCAATTCGCAAGTCAATTTGACACGCCCATTTCCGATCCTAATGTCCTAATGGGCAGCTCTAATTTCTGCAAATCGCATACCAGTTTCGCTCAAAAGACAAAAAGAATTTAGCTGGAGAACTTATGTAAATTCAACAAGTTAACTCGTCGGCCCGAGTCCATAGCCTGATCTGGGATATGCCAGTGTTGATATTTTACAGCAGGTGTGTCAGATCAACCTCGCTGCCCACCGGTACAGCAGGCGCTCCAGGGCGTCGCGACACGGCAGGTCTTTGAGAGGGGTTAGGAGCTCCTGAATCCTCACCTCCGCCCCGGTTGGAACGGCACGGGCCCTTTCTAGGCGTGGGATGGCCATCCTACGCGTGGTCTTGTGAGACGTTCGGCCGATCCTTAAGACGATCTCGCTCACCACCGACTCGCCAACCTCCTCGTTCAGGATCGTCTTCAGTTTGTGATGCAGCATGTGCAACTCGTGCAGCCAGATCGGATCCTCGACGCAAAGGTACAGTCGCCCATCCCTGAAGTCCTCCACGGTCGCCCGCTCCCTGACGCGTGGCGCGATGGCCCGATTCCATGCCCCGAGTATGGCGAGGTGACGGATCACCCGATCGAAACCCAGTCCGTGAAGGGTCCCCTGGAGAACATCCGCGCACCTGGAAGGCCTGCTCTGCTCGACGCCCACCATCGACCTTTTCTCCCTCACCTGGCAAACTCCACTCTCGGCACCGTCTTGGCTGACTCAACCACCAAGAAGTAGGTCGCCTTTTGGAAGTGGAAAAGTCCGGCCACGGTCCGTTCCGGGAAGCGACGAATCTTGATGTTGTAGCCTTGCACCAGATCATTGTATCGCTTCCGCTCGACTGCCAATCGATTCTCTGTCCCGGCCAGCTCGTCCATCAGGCGCGTGAAGTTCCCGTCCGCTTTGAGGTTCGGGTACCGCTCAACAACCACCAGAAGACGCCCTAAGGCAAAGTCCAAGGCATTGCTAGCGTCCATCTTTTCCTCGACCGTCCTGGCTCCTGCCATCCTCGCCCTGGCATCGGCGATACTCTCCAGGACTTCTCTCTCATGGGCGGCATACCCTTTCACCGTGGCCACTAGATTCGGGATAAGGTCTGCCCGACGCTGGAACTGGTTCTCGATCTGGGCCCAGGCCGACTTGATCCCCTCATCCATCGAGACCAACTGATTGTAAGCGTTCCAGAGATAAAAGGCGCCGGCCAGGACGACAAGAGCGATGATAGCCGAGATCCCAATGACCGGGGAAGCGGCCCGATTATGTCCGTTCACGGTCGTCCCCCGTCTCGGCGCCCCCCGGACAATGCCTCGTCAATTGCCCGATTGGCAAGCGCATCCGCCCGACGGTTCAGCTCGCGATTTACATGCTCAATATGAAAAGACGGGATGGTTCTTATGAGATCGCACACCTGCGAATGCAACACGATGAGGCGGGGGTTCCTGACTCGGTACCTCCCGTTAACTTGTCGGACCAACAACTCGGAGTCCGACCGAATTCTGACTCCCGCTGGCTTCAGCCCTTCTGCCTCCCTCAGGGCGAGGAGAAGTGCTTCATACTCAGCTACGTTGTTCGTCGCCTTGCCGATAAACTTCCAAAGCTCCCGCTCCATTAGCCCGTTCTCTTCCTGTATCATGACGCCGATCCCGGCCGGGCCCGGATTACCGCGAGCTGCCCCGTCGATACTCATCACGAGCTGCAATCCCTCTTTTGCCCGGAAGGCAGCGGGCAGATACACCCGTTCGATCAGCTCTGCTGCCTCCAGAACGGCACGCCTATCGCCCGAGGAGAGGACTGTAGCGGAAGACTCTCCACTGCTTGAAGCAGCCTTTGCCGCCAGGCGACGGAGGGCGGCGCAGATCTTCTCCGGTCCCATCTCATCCCTTCCAATAAAGGATCCGGCCGCATCGCTCGCAGGTAAGAATCTCTTCGCTCCGGCGAACCTCGTTATACAACTGAGGGGTCAGCGCCACGTGGCAGCCCTCGCAGGAACCGTCCCGTGCAGGAGCTACTGCAAGACCAGCTCGACTCTTGAGGAGCCGAAGATATTGCTGCAGCAAGGACATCTCTACACCCCTCGACTGAGCTTCCCTAGCTCCTTGTAACGCGGACAGGCGACCCTTGAGCTCCTGAAGCTCGCCTTCCCTCCGCTGCTTGTCACTCAGAAACTCCGCCTGTTTGAACCGAACTCTCCCCTCTTCCTGAGCCCGAGCTTTCATTGCATCCTCGATCTGGTCGAGGAGCAGGAGAATCTCTTCCTCCAGGGTCGAAACCTTTTGCTTCAACCCTTCGATCTCCTTCAGGACAGCGGAGTATTCCTGGTTGGTCTTGATCTCATAGAGACGGCTCTGGCGCTTTTTGAGCTCCCTATTTGCCTCCTCCAAGTCGCGCTCTTTCTGGCGGCGAAGTTTCTGCATGTTGTCGATCTCAGCCGTCGACGCATCGAGGGCCACCTTAGCCTGGAGCACCTGCTCCTCCATCGTTCGGATCTGGCCAGGAATGGCGCCCACCGCCGCTTCGAGTTCAGCGATTTCTGTGTCAAGCCGCTGTAGCTCGACAAGCCGTCCCAACTCCTCCAGCACGTTGCACTCCAGCGCGAAAAGCAACACCGTTTACTGTTGACAGTTCACGGTGCAGAAAACCCCTTCTCTGTTGACAGTGAACCGTGAACAGTCCACCATGAACCGGGCGACATCATGGCTCAACCAAAAATGTGGTGGGCCCACCTGGACTCGAACCAGGGACGACCCGGTTATGAGCCGGGGGCTCTAACCAACTGAGCTATGGGCCCATGGAGTTCAGGGTTCATCGTTGACAGTTGACGGCAAATGATGTTGAAAAAACCTTGCTCAGTTCGCTGTGAACTGTGAACTGTCAACCGTCCACCAGGCCGCGAGGCGACCTACCCTTCTACGAAGCTCTTGAGCTTTTTGCTCCGAGTAGGATGCCGGAGCTTCCGCAGTGCCTTGGCCTCGATTTGTCTGATCCGTTCGCGGGTCACATCGAATTGCTGGCCCACTTCTTCCAATGTATGGTCGCGCCCATCGCCGATCCCGAAACGGAGCTTCAACACCTTTTTCTCCCGTTCCGTCAGTGTCTCGAGAACCTCCTCGGTCTGACCGCTGAGATTCATGCCGATAACAGCCTCAACCGGAGAGACCGCTCCTTTGTCCTCGATAAAGTCCCCCAGATGGGAATCCTCCTCCTCTCCGATAGGCGTCTCGAGAGAGATTGGCTCCTGGGCGATCTTCAAGACCTTCCTGACCTTGTCAACCGGCAAGTCAATCTTCTGGGCAATCTCCTCCGGTGTTGGCTCGCGCCCCATCTCTTGAACCAGATAACGGGAGGCACGGGTCAACTTGTTGATGGTTTCGATCATATGAACGGGAATCCTGATGGTGCGAGCCTGGTCAGCAATGGCCCGTGTGATAGCCTGGCGGATCCACCAGGTGGCGTAGGTGCTGAACTTATATCCTCGCTGGTATTCGAACTTGTCCACCGCCCGCATCAGACCGATGTTCCCCTCCTGGATCAAGTCGAGAAACTGGAGGCCACGGTTGGTGTATTTCTTGGCGATGCTAATCACCAGACGGAGGTTGGCCTCTACCATCTCTTTTTTCGCCAGGAGCGCCTTCCGCTCCCCATTGGTGATAGCCTGCAGTAAGGATCGCAACTCCTTGGCGGAGGCGTCGGCGTCCTCCTCAACCTGCCGGATCTTCCGCTGGACACTCGCGATTGTCCGTTTACACTCATCCAGGTCCTTCCGGCTCAGCTTGGTTCGGCGCAGAATCTGTCGCACAGCCGTCGTCCTGTCCCGGCCGTTGCTTGAGATGACTTTGACATCGTGCAAGGACAGGTGGTAGAGCCTTCCCGTCTCGCGAAGCTCCCGCTCGCCCTGTTCGATTCGTCCCAGGAGATTGCGCATCCTGACCACTACTCTCTCGACAACCCTCTGGTTCACATGGAGCTTTTGAAGAAGCGTGGCCTGCGCTGCCTTGCGGCTCGCGATCTCATCCTGGATCCTCCGCTGCCACCTTTCGGTGAGACGGCCGACGCCGCGCTGGTAACGGCGCCGCAGGTCATCAATCTTCGCCTGTTCTTTACGCAGACCCTCTAGCAATGGGGCGTTTTCGGCCAGTAACTCCCTCTCCTTCTGCTCGGAAATCTCGTCGAACTCATTGAGCGCGAACAACTCTCCCACCCGAGCCCGACCCTGCAATAGCCGCTCGCCGATTTCCGTGATCTCCCGAACCGCGACGCCGGCCCGGCAGACAGCATCGGCTACCTCCTTGCGTCCCTCCTCGATCCGTTTTGCGATCTGAATCTCCCCTTCCCGGGTCAGGAGGGGGGTCTTCCCCATTTCCCGAAGATACATGCGAACTGGATCGTCGGTCCTGCCGACGGACGACGGAACGATGTCGAGTTCCACCTCGGAGCCTTCTTCTTCTTGGGACTCCAACGAGCCCGCCGCCTTCGGCCGCTCAGCTTCATCCACAACCTCGATCTCTATCTCATCGAAGAGGTTCAGGATCTTGTCGATCTGGTCGGCCGATCTTACCTCTTCCGGCAGCAGGCTACTCATTTCATCGTAGGTAAGGTAGCCCTTTTTCCGGCCGAGAGAAACCAGGCGCCTGATCCCCTTTCCGGCGCCAGCCTGCTCCATCGCGATCGGCTTTTTCCCGCTTCCAGAACCTTTGCGGGAGGCCTTCGCCGGCGACGCGACAGGAACCGCTTTGGTCTTCTCTTGTTTGCTGAAGACAACCCGCTTGTGGATCACACGAGCACGCCGCGTGACCTTTTTATGAGTCTTCAATCGAATTGCTTTTGAGGGTCGTCTTGCCTTGTGAGCCTTTGCCATAATCTGTCTCCCCTCTAGATCGAGTCTTAACCCTCGCCCCCGCACCCCTTGGCTGAGCCTGCGACGGGTCCCTCGGCCTCAGCTCGAGATGAAGCCTTGGCCGACCGCTCAGGACGAAGCCTGGACGGTACCGTGGGCCCGATCCCTCTTGAGCGCAAGGAACTGTGCCTGGAGGCGCTCGACCGTTTTGTGATCTCCGGCTCGTTCGGCCTCTTCCATCTGCCGCTGGAGCTCCTCACCAGCGCGGCGCTCGCGCCTAGCTTTGATGCGTGTCAGGCAATCCGATAAAGCGCGCTCGATGGCTTCCTCCCCGTCGTACTCTCCGAGGTCGGTCGCCAATAGCTCGGTGAGGACCCGCTGCACGTCGGGCTCTTCCATGGCGAGTGGCCTGCCGTGAGCGACGTCGAGCGGAGCGGGGCCACGGGCCGCCCCAGACCCCATCACCACATACTGAAAGATCCTCCGAAGGATAGGATCCTCCACCTCCTCCGGGCGCATGCCCTCCCGCACCCGATTGGCCGCACCAGGATGGTGGAGTGCCAGGTGAATCAGCTTCCATTCCATGGACGGCAACGATCTGGGTTGCAACATCGGCGGCAGCGGTTCGCGCCTGCGTCCCCTTACCTGGAGATTGAGCTCGCGAACGATAGCATCACTAGAGAACGCCACCCGGCGCGCAAGCTTGTCCGCATAACGCCGCCGCGTGATTTCGTTTTCGACCGCGGCCAGGAGCGGAAGGACTGCGTTCACTGCAGCCGCCTGGCCTTCAGGGCTTGCCAGGTCGAACCCCGAGACCCTCCGATCGAGCAAGAACTCCATCAGATCTTTTGATCGTTCGACCTCTTCGGCGAAGGCCGACGAACCCTGCTCCTGGAGAAATCGATCGGGATCTTTCCCCTCCGGCAGCAGGATCACCCGCCAGTCCAGTCCGCTGTTGAGCAGGCTCTCGACGCTACGCCGGGCGGCGGCGATCCCCGCGGCGTCCGGATCGAAAACCAGAACCGCCCTGGTGGCATAACGGCGGAGCAGGGCAATCTGTTCGCCGGTCAGCGCGGTGCCCAGGACTGCCACGGCATGCTGGAAGCCATGCGTATGCAGCGTGATCAAGTCGAAATACCCCTCCACCACAAGAGCCGACCCGCGATCGCGGATTGCTGGAGCCGCCAGGTGAAGGCCAAAGAGCTGCGCCCCTTTCTTGTAGATGGGGGTCTCGGGGGAGTTCAGGTACTTCGGCTCGGAGCCGTCAAGGGTGCGACCGCCGAAGGCAATCACCTTGCCCACAGAATCGTAGATCGGGATCATCAGTCGGTTCCGGAAGCGGTCATACGCCCCGCTCCCCTCCTTGCGCGCAATGGCCAATCCCGCCAGCTCCACCTGTGCTCTGGAGAATCCTCTGCGCAGCAGGTGCCGAAGAAGGTCCTCCCAGGAGTCCGGCGCGTACCCCAGCCCGAACCGTTCGACCACCGATTCAGGTATCCCACGCGCCCGGAGATAGTCCCGTACGGCCGCCCCGCCCGTCTGATCGCCTAGCTGTTGGCGAAAAAACTCCGCCGCCGCCTTGTGAATCTCCAAGAGCGGGAGGCGCCCTTCTTCCTCCCGTCCTGTCCTGCCTCTAGCGGTCCCGCTGAAACGCGCTGGCAGACTGATCCCGGCTCGGTCAGCCAAGAACCGGATCGCCTCGGGGAAGCTAAGGTGCTCTTGTCTCATCAGGAAGCCGATAGCATCCCCGCCCTCCCCGCAGCCGAAGCAGTGAAAGATCTGGCGCTCCGGGTTGACGATGAAGGATGGAGTCTTCTCGGTATGGAATGGACAGAGGGCCTTGTGATATCGTCCGGCAGGCTTCAGTGGAAGGTAACTACCAATGAGCTGCACAATATCGGTGCTGGCCAGGACCCTGGAGACCGCCTCTTCTGGGATCACCGCCGGCCGGTCCTCCTCATGCCGCTCCGCCCGAGCCGACGTCACGCGAGTGAAGCTCGACAATCGTGGCTCCGATCCCGCCCTCCCGATAGTCAGCCAGCCTGAAGCTCGCGACCAGGGGGTGGCCCTGAAGCAGCTCCGCAACCGTTCTCCTCAGAACTCCTCCGCCCTTTCCGTGGACGATCCGAACGGTGGGAAGGCCCGCTAAGAATGCGTCCCCCACGTAGCGATCCAGGCGCCGAGCCGCTTCCCCTTTATCGCATCCGATCAGGTTCAGCTCAGCGGGCGTCTCCTCCATCGCCCTGGAGACCTGGACCAGGCTGACGGCTTCACCCCCGGGGACCCCCTCCTCAGGAACCAACGCCTCCACGGGCAATCTGACTCTCCCCAGGGGAAGCTGGACTTCCACCCGTCCAGCAGGCGTAGGCTCTCCGCTCACGGTTCCCCGCTGACCGAACCCCTTGATCCGAACCTGCTGTCCATGGCGAATGGAGCCTACGCCGGAGACCTCTGGTGAGCCCGGTCGAACCATGTCTGGCCCGTGATCCCGATCCGCCAGGTCGCTGAGGAGTGTCTCGGCGTTCCGCTCTAGCTCGGTCAAACGCTTGCGAACCGACCGGACCGCCTGCACACGTGACTCGGCTGACCTACACTCCCGGAGGAGACGATCGATCTCGGATCGGGCCTCGGAGATGGCCCCTTCGATATGCTGGCGAGCCCGGCGATAGAGCTGCTCGGCCTCGGTTCTCACAGCGTCCCGTCGCGCCTCGGCCTCGCCGCGCGCCTTCGCCGCGTCCGCAACCTCGCGAGCAAGAGCCTCGCGGTCTTCTGCCAGGCGCCCCTCCTCCCGCTCCAAGCGCTCCAGCAAGAAGCGCAGTGGATCGCCCCCTTCGCCTAATAACGCCCTGGCCCGCCCAATCAGCAGCGATGGCAACCCGATCCGGGATGCGATCGCGAGGGCATGGCTGCGGCCCGAAAGCCCAATAGATAATTTATACAGAGGTCTCAGGGTGTCAAGGTCGAACTCAACACAGCCGTTTTCGATACGAGGATGCGAATAGGCATAGGCCTTGATGGCGTCGAGATGCGAGGTCGCTATTACTCGCGCTTGCCGCTCCAGCAGCGCTTCAAGGATCGCGATCCCGAGGCATGCCCCCTCAACAGGATCAGTGCCAGCTCCCAACTCGTCCAGCAAGACCAAGGTCCCCGGACCCGCCGCTTCCAGGATTCGCTGAATCTGCCCCATGTGGGAGGAGAATGTGCTCAGGCTCTGCTCGATACTTTGCTCATCCCCGATGTCCGCTAGCACTCCGCTGAAGAAGGGAACCTCAGAATCAGGCGACGCTGGTAGATGCAAGCCGGCAAGTGCCATGAGCGATAGCAGCCCCGCCGTTTTCAGTGCGACCGTCTTGCCGCCGGTATTGGGTCCGGTGACGAGTAGCGCGTCGAAGTCATCGCCAACTCGCAGGTCGATAGGAACTGCCTCCAGTGCTCCCTCCGCTGAGGTCTGCTGCAGCAGGAGCGGGTGCCGTGCCCGAAGCACGACCAACGGCCCGCCTTCCTTCAGGGATGGGGCTGCGCAGTGAAGCTTGTTGGCCAATCTCGCCGCGGCGCATCGGAGGTCCAGCTCAGCCGCCACGCGCACCGTCCCGAGAACCGCGTCGGCCTTGGGCCGGAGCGCGGCGGTCAGGAGCGCCAGCACCTTCCATATCTCCTCCTCCTCGGACCTCTGCAGCAGCCGTAACCGGTTATTGAGCTCAACGACCTGTTGCGGCTCAAGAAAGAGAGTCGCCCCACTGACGGACCGATCTTGCACGACACCCTTGAGGACGGCCCGGTAGTTGGGCTTGACGGGGATCACGTACCGCTCGTTTCTGAGGGTGATAATCGGCTCGGCGATGAACGGCTGAAGGGTCGTATCGGTGAGGAGTGACTGCAACCGGCTTTGAATCAAGTTGCGGAGCTCGTGGAGCTGGTGCCGAAGATGGGCTAGCTCACGGCTCGCGGCGTCCTTGACCTCTCCAGTTTCCTCGATGGCTGCCCGGATCTCCGCCACCAGGCCAGAGTGTTCACCGAGTCGCGAGGCCAATGCATGAAGCCTCGGGCAGAGGCTCCTGGAGCGGGCGATGATGAGACGGATCGCCGCTGCCGCTTCCAACGATGCGGCGACCCTGACGAGATCCATCGTCGTGAGGACCGCGCCTTCAGGTCGAGACCGCCGAACCGACTCCCTGATGTCAAAGATTCGGTCAAACGGAAGCGCGGCTTCCTTGGACAGCAGAACTCGGAACTCCCCGATCTCATCCCGGACTCCCTTGGCCTCCTCCAGCGTGTGAAGAGGGCGCAGACTCTTCGCCAGCTCGCTCCCCACGGGCGATCTGGTCTCCGCTGCTAAAAGCTCTTGGATGGCAGGCCAGTCCAGGACCCTGAGGGTATGTTCATCTATCTGATTCATTCGACGCCTGGCTCTTCCGGACGGCTCCGGTCGCAGAAAAAAGGCTTTTCGAGAGCTTGCAAGGATCGAACCTCCGGCAGAACTTCACTCGTCCTGACAGGATGACAACGAAGACTTGTCAACGGTAGGGTACAACCACTTGAAAAAATCAGGGACCCAATGTCGGGTCCCCTGAACCAAGGGCTACTCCCCTGGGGGCGAACTGGTTGTGATGGGATTGCGCCACCATCACCGCCGCGACAACGCGTCTCTTACCATCTGGCTAGCGATCTTCCCATCAGCCCGACCGGAGATCTCCGGCATCAGGAGAGCCATGACCTTCCCCATATCCTTGAGGGAGGCGGCGCTTGCTGCCAGGATCGCCTCGTCCACTTTCTGTTGAAGCTCTTTCGGAGAGAGAGGCGGGGGCAGGTACGACTCGAGGAGCTTCAACTCAGCCTCCTCCTTCGCGGCCAGATCGTTTCGCCCCCCTTTCACATACTGCTCGATGGCCTCCTTCCGGAGCTTGCAAGACGCGATGACCGCCTGAATAATCTCCTGATCGTCCAGCTCTCCTCGCTTTTCTATTTCCCTGTTCTTGATGAGCGAACTTAGGAGACGTACGACTGACGTTTTCAGCCGATCCCCGCTCTTGATGGCCTCTGTCAAGTCCCCGGCCAATCGCGCCTTTAAGACCCCCACCTTCTACTCCACAACAAAACGCAGGCGCTTCAAGGCCTTCTTCTTGCGGCGAACGCTGGGCTTCTCGTAATGCTCCCGCTTGCGAAGTTCCGATAATACCCCGGCTTTCTCGCACTGTTTCTTGAAACGGCGGAGGGCGCTCTCAAACGACTCGTCCTCCCTCACCATCACGCTCGGCATCCCCTTTACACCCCCTTATTTATCAAGATATTATGAAGCATACTTCCAGAAAACTCTTAATAAAAGCAGGAGACCTACAAGGTAAGGTTTTCGGACAATTATATATAATTTTCGCATTAATCAGGTGCGATTGTCAATAATTTTCCCTAAGCCGGATGCCAGCGGAGAGGCCGCCCGCCCAATAAGTGGAGATGCAAATGAAACACCGCTTGCCCACCCTCACTGTTACAATTCAGCACGAGGCGGAAGCCTCGTTCGGCGATCCCTTTTTGCCTTGCAATGGTGTTTGCCACCAAGAGGAGGTGACCGAGCATCCGATCATCACCTTGGTTCGCGTCCAGAAGCGTCGGGAGGTGCCGGCGGGGAATAATCAGAATATGGACCGGGGCCTTTGGGTTGATGTCTTCGAAGGCTACGGACTGGTCGTCCTCGTAGACGATCTTGCCAGGAAGCTCCTGGCTGGCGATCCTACAAAAGAGGCAGGTGTCCACGCCAGCACCTCAGCGATAATCTGCCTTGCCCTTCTTTCCGTATCGTTTGCGCAATTCCTGAGCCACCTCTGACGGCGAAATCCCATGATGCCCCAGCAGGACAAGCGTGTGGAACCAGAGGTCCGCCACCTCGTAGATGATCTCCTCCTTTCTCCCGTTCTTGGAGGCCACCACCAACTCGGCCGCCTCTTCCCCGACCTTCTTGAGAATCTGGTCCTGCCCCTTTGCGAATAGATCCGAGACGTAGGATTCGACTTTCGGATTGGCCTTTCGATCCCTGATGACCTCGAAAATCTGCTGGATGATCGCGAGGCTCCCACGGTAGACTGCCTCCGGGTCGAACTGCCGCCGCGCAAGCTCTTCCGGGACCTCAGGTGAGGGATGAAGGCAACGGTAGAAACAAGACCGGCGACCGGTGTGGCAGGCCGCCACCACCTGGTCTACTTTGACCAGCAAGGCATCTTCATCGCAATCAAAGTAGATCTCGTGCACGCGCTGGACGTGTCCCGATTCCTCACCCTTTTGCCAGATCTGTTGTCGGGAGCGACTGTAGAAGTGGGTGAGGCCGGTCTCCATGGTCAGCCGCAACGACTCTTCATTCATGTAGGCAAGGGTCAGCACCTGCCCGTTCGCAGCATCCTGAATGATGGCGGGGATCAGCCCGGAGTCGTCGAATTTCAGTTGCCCGGGATCGAATCGTTCCATGGGATTTCAATCCCTGACCGGGACGCCTCGGCGACGGAGAAAGGCTTTGGCATCCTGAATGGACCATTCACGGAAATGGAAGATCGAGGCGGCCAGCGCGGCGTCGGCCCCCCCCTTCACGAACGCCTCATACAGGTGATCGAGCGTGCCTGCTCCGCCTGACGCAATCACCGGGATCCCGACGGCATCTGCCACGGCCCTCGTGAGGGCGAGATCGTAGCCATCCTTCGTGCCGTCCCTATCCATGCTGGTCAGCAGGATCTCCCCGGCCCCAAGCGCTTCTCCCCGCCTTGCCCACTCCACAGCGTCGAGCCCGGTCGGCGTCCGTCCACCGTGGGTGTAGACCTCCCAGGACAGTTCACTGTTCACGGTTAACGGTTCACGGTCTTTCCCTTCCGTGAACTGTGAACTGTGAACCGTCAACGCTTTTTGCTTCGCGTCGATGGCGAGGACAATGCATTGGCTCCCGAACCGCATTGCGGCCTCGGTGATAAGTTCCGGCCGCTCGACTGCTGACGTGTTGAGAGAGGCCTTGTCGGCGCCTGCCAGAAGGAGGGCTCGGATATCTTCCACCGTCCGGACCCCGCCACCGACGGTAAGGGGGGTAAAGGCCATTTCTGCCGTCCGCCGGACTGCTTCGAGCAGGATTTGCCTCCGCTCATAGGAGGCAGTGATGTCAAGAAAGACCAGTTCGTCCGCCCCTTGCTTGTCATACAGGGCCGCCACCTCTGCCGGATCGCCTGCGTCGCGGAGGTTCACAAACCTGGTCCCTTTCACGACACGGCCGTCCTTCACGTCAAGGCAGGGAATAATCCGCTTTGCCAGCATGCCTTATCTCGCGGCCGCGATCGCCTCTTCGAGCGAGAACCTCCCCTCGTAGAGGGCCTTGCCAATTAGGGCACCGATGATGCGAGTCGGCTCCAGTGCCGCGAGCCGTTTCACATCGTCAAGTGTGGCGATCCCGCCAGAGGCGATAAGCGGGTGGCAAGTTGCTCGAGCCATTCGGCGTAGGCCTTCCAGGTTCGGCCCCGTGAGCATCCCATCCCGCCCGATGTCGGTATAGATAATCGCAGCCAGTGGCAGGTCGTCCGATCGAGCCACCAGCTCAGTCGCTAGCAGCCCGGTGTCCGCGGCCCAGCCGCGCACGGCGACCCTCCCTCCTCTGGCATCGATCCCCAGGACAACTCGACCGGGATAGCGGCGGCTCGCTTCTGCCAGAAACTCCTCGTCCTCGATTGCTGCAGTCCCGAGGACCGCCCGCTCAATTCCCGCGTCGAACGCCTGCTCCAAGTCCGCCAGACTTCTGAGCCCGCCACCAAGCTGCACCGGCACCTTTACCGCCCTGGCCACGTCCGCTGCGATCGAAAGCTGCTGCGGCCTTCCGGAAAAGGCGCCGTCAAGATCGACCAGGTGTAAGATCGCCGCCCCCGCGCTCTCCCACCTCTGGGCCAGGGCTACCGGATCGACAGAATAGCACGTTTCGCGGAGGGGATCGCCCTGGGCCAGCCGAACGACCTGACCCCTTTTCACATCAATCGCCGGAATGACCAGCATCTACGTGAGCGACGCAAAGTTCTTCAAGAACTGCAAGCCGATGCCCTGGCTCTTTTCGGGGTGAAACTGGCAGGCAAAGAGGTTGTCTCGCCAGAGGACAGAGGTGAAGCGCAGGCCGTACTCAGTGGTGGCGGCTATCACGCTTTCATCCTCGGGTTGCACGAAGTAGGAGTGGACGAAGTAGAAGAAACCCCCGTCAGGAATGCCCTTAAAGATCGGGAGCTGCCGTTCGATCCGGATTCGATTCCACCCCATATGCGGAATCTTCAGCCTTGCCCTTGTCCCTCCCCCGTCCCAGAATGATGCGGCATTGGGAAACCGAACCACGCGGCCCTTGATGACGTTGAGTCCTTTGTGATGCCCAAACTCTTCGCTCTCGCTGAACAGGAAGTGAAGTCCCAGGCAGATACCGAGGACTGGCTTACCAGCGTCAATCGCCTGGAGCAGCGGCTCAACGAAGCCACCATCTTGAAGCTTTGTGATCCCGTCTCGGAAAGCGCCGACTCCGGGTAGGACGATACCGGAGGCGTCTCCGAGCGCCCGCGGGTCCTCCGCGATCTTGGCGTCGGCCCCAACATGCTCGAAGCCCTTCTGAACACTGCGCAGGTTCGCGATGCCGGAATCGATGATGGCGATCATGCCAACTCCCTACAGGCTCCCCTTGGTCGAGGGGACATCGGCAATCCGTGGATCTGTAGCCGTCGCCTGGTCGAGGCTCCTGGCCAACGCCTTGAAGATCGCTTCAACACAGTGGTGAAGGTTCTCGCCGTACAGGATTGAGATATGGAGGTTCACCTTCATATTCATGGCGAGGGCACGCATGAACTCCTTCACCAGGGTGACGTCGAAATTTCCGATCCGTCCCGTAAGCTGCAGCGCCTGATAGACGAGATAGGGGCGACCGCTGATGTCAATAACCACCTGAGCCAGCGCCTCATCCAGGGGAACGAGTGCCGAGGCGAAGCGCCGGATGCCACGCCTGTCGCCCATGGCCTGCGAGAAGGCTTCGCCAAGCGCGATCCCCACATCCTCGACGGTGTGGTGCAGATCGACCTGGAGGTCACCTTTCGCCTTGATGCTGAGATCGAAAAAACCGTGTTTCGCCAATTGGGCCAGCATGTGATCGAGGAAGGGGATCTCCGTTTGAACCTCGTGCCGGCCCACCCCGTCCAGGGTGAGCTCCACTGCCACATTGGTTTCCAAGGTTTTCCTGCGAACCAACGCCGACCTACCCATTATTCGACCCCCGTCTGCATTCCACGCTTTCCCACCACCTTTGTCAATCCATCCAGGAACCGATCGTTCTCCTCTGCCGTGCCGACCGTGACCCGCAGGCAGTTCTCAAGGCCCGAATTTGACCCCAGATTGCGCACCAGGATGCCTTCCGCTAACAATGCCTCGAACACGTCACCGCCCGGGAGCCTGGTCCGAATGAGGATGAAGTTTGCCTCCGACGGAAAGGTCTCGACGCCGGTAAGTGCGGCCAATCGCCCCGCCACCCGCCTCCGCTCATAGACGACCTCACGAACATTGGCATCGATCCACTCTCGATGCGCCAAGAGCACCACGGCTGCCGCCTGCGAGAAGGCATTCACGTTGAATGGGAGGCGGACCTTCTCCAGCTCGGCCGCGAGCGTTGGATGGGTCACGATGTATCCGATCCGTAGCCCGGCCAACCCGATCTTGGAGAGGGTGCGGAGGATCACCAGTCGCTCTTGGTCAACCAGGTACGACAGCATTGTCCTTCCGGCATAGGGGCCGTAGGCTTCATCCACAACGACCAATCCGGGGGCGGCGGCCAAAATCTTAAGAACCTCCGCCTCAGAGAAGACACCTCCCGTGGGGTTGTTGGGCGTGGCGAGAAAGACCGCCTTGGGGCGCGTCCGCTCGATCGTCTCGATCATCCCCGGCAGGTCAGGCTCGAAGCGAGACCCTAGGGGAACCCCATCGAAGCGAAGTCCCTGACCTCTCGCGATCAGTTCGTACATCGAAAAGGTCGGGACCGGAGAGAGAACGGTGGAACCGGGCTCCCCAACCGCAAGGAGCAACAGTTGGATCAGCTCATCGGACCCATTGCCCAGGACAAGCTGCCCCGGCACGACCCCCAGCTCTGCAGCGAGGACTGATCGGAGCCGATCTGCCTTGGGATCGGGGTAACGGTTGACTGCCACCTGCTCCAGAGAGCGAAACAGCTCCAGGCGAAGCCCCTCCGGGAGAGGGAACGGGCTCTCGTTGGCGTCCAGCTTCACAAGATCCGGCCGTGGCTCCTCTGCGCGATACGCCGTGAGTCCCCGGACCTCGGGCTTGACGAGATCGAGAATGCGCGGCCTCATCAGGGCAGCCTCCTGATCGCCGCCGCCCTCGCGTGGGCCTCAAGCCCCTCCAGGCGGGCCAACTCCACAACAGCTGGCTCCAGCGCCTCCAACTTCGCCTGGCTGAACGCGATCAGGGAGGTGCGGCGCTGAAAATCATCGACCGAAAGGGGGGAAGCAAAACGCGCCGTCCCGCCGGTTGGCAAGACATGGTTGGGGCCTGCCAGGTAGTCCCCCAACACCACCGGGCTGGTGCCGCCCATGAAGATGGCGCCGGCGTGCTTGATTCGGGGCAGGAGCCCCCACGGGTCTTTGACCAGCAACTCCAGATGTTCCGGCGCGATTTGGTTGGCGAGACCGACCGCCTCGTCCAGGTCCTTCACGACGACGGCCGCTCCATAGACCTCGAGAGACGCCTCTGCAATCTGCCGCCTAGGCAGCATGGCTATCTGCTGCTTGACCTCCTCGGACACTTCCGCGGCCAGCTTCGGCGAAGGCGTGAGCAGCAGCGCGCTGGAGAGAGGATCATGTTCCGCCTGGGACAGAAGGTCGGCGGCGGCCCAGGTTACTCTGGCCTCCTCGTCGGCGATGATCAGCACCTCCGTAGGACCAGCGATCATATCGATTCCCACCTGTCCGAAGACCATACGCTTGGCTGCCGCCACATAGATATTCCCAGGCCCGACGATCTTGTCCACCCTCGGGACCGAAGCCGTGCCGTAAGCCATGGCGGCCACCGCCTGAACACCGCCCACTTTATAGATGGCGTGAACGCCGGCCAGGTCGGCGGCGACCAGGACCGCTGCCGCCACCCTGCCATCTCGACGGGGCGGCGTGCACATGACGATCTCCGGCACGCCGGCAATCGCGGCCGGGATCGCATTCATGAGGACCGTCGATGGGTAGACCGCCGTGCCGCCTGGGACATAGATCCCCACCCGCTCCAGGGGGCGGCAGAGCTGGCCGACGATCGCTCCATCTTCCTCCGAGAACCAGGAGGCGCGGAGCTGTCGGAGATGGAAGGCCCTGATCCGTGACGCCGCCGTCCGGAGCGCTTCAAGAGAGGCAGGCGCCAGAGCAGAATACGCCTCCTTGATCTCCTGGGACATGACCCTCACCGAGCCAGCATCGAGGCGAACGCCATCGAACCGCGCCGCCTGCTCGAAGAGGGCTGCGTCCCCACCTGTCCTTACACTTTCCAGGATGGCCCGAGCGGACTGCTCGACCTCGGCAGGCATAGTACCCTGTCGCGTCTTAAGGTGCGCAAGAAAGGCCTCGCACTCGCGGGACCCGGCAGTCAGCAACTTCATGGGCGCACCCCCTCCGGACGCCGTTCTACGTGCTTCCGGATCTGCTCGATCAGCGCCTGAATCCTCAGGTATTTCGTCTTCAAGCTCGCGCGATTCACAATGAGCCGCGCCGTGGCCCTGGCGATCTCCTCGACCTCCACCAACCCGTTCTCCTTCAGCGTCTGACCGGTCGCTACCAGGTCAACGATCCGCTCCGCCAGGCCCACAAGGGGAGCCAGTTCGAGAGAACCAGTCAACTTGATGATCTCCGCCTGGATCCCCTTACGGCTGAAGAACTGTTCAGCAAGGTTGGGATATTTGGTGGCGACTCTCAGGTACGACCAGGAACGAGGATCGTCTTTCTCGTGCAGTTCGGCCGGCTCGGCCACGACGAGCCGGCAGGCGCCGAAGCCGAGCTCCAGGGGCTCGTAGACATCCGGCTGCTGCTCGAGAAGCTGGTCCTTCCCCACGATACCCATATCAGCGGCCCCGTGCTCGACGTAGGTCGGGATGTCGGCGGGCCTCAGCGTGAGGAACCGAAGTTGCCGATCCTGGTCTTCGCAGATCAGGCGGCGTGAATCAGAGAACCCTCTGACGCAGAAGATCCCCATTCCCTCGAACAGTTGAAGGGCGTCGATCAGGAGCCGACCCTTCGGGAGCGCGATCGCAATCAGATCGTTCTGTCCATGTTCCATGTTCTAAGTTCCACGTTCCAGGTTCCGGGTTCCACGTTCCAGATTCTAAACTTGGGACTTGGCACTTGGAACCTGGTACTGTTTTTACTCCGCCACCCGCTCGATGCTGGCGCCCAGACCGAGCAGCTTGCGCTCAAGCGACTCATACCCCCGGTCCAGATGGTAGACCCGCGAGAGCGTCGTGACCCCATTGGCAGCCAATCCCGCCAGAACCAACGAGGCGCTCGCACGCAGGTCGGTGGCCATCACCGGGGCCCCCAACAGCCTGGGCACACCATGGACGAAGGCCGCATTGCCAATTACCCTGATATCGGCTCCCATTCTCAACAGTTCGTTCACATGCATGAACCGGTTCTCAAAGACCGTTTCGGTAATGACACTGGTCCCTTCGGCAATAGACATAAAGGCCATCATTTGCGCCTGCATATCGGTGGCGAAGCCGGGATACGGGTGCGTCCTGATGTTGACGGCACGCACCGGCCTGTCTGCCCAGACCCGCACGCTTTGATACCCCTCCTCGACGCCCACGCCAGCCTCTTGCAGTTTGTCGATGACCGCCTCCAAGTGCCGCGGAAGGCAGCGATTGATAGTTACATCGCCGCCGGTGAGGGCGGCTGCGATCATGAAGGTTCCAGTCTCAATTCTGTCCGGGATCACCTCGTGCTCTGTCCCCTTCAGACATTCAACACCCTCGATGCTAATCGTCGGGCTCCCGGCGCCCTCGACTTTCGCACCCATGCGATTCAGGAGCGCAGCAAGGTCAGCCACCTCGGGTTCGCATGCTGCGTTTTCCAACACAGTTACCCCCTCTGCGAGGACGGCCGCCATCATCAGATTCTCGGTGCCGGTGACGGTCTGGCCATCGAACGCGATCCTGGCCCCCTTCAGACGCGGCGCCTTCGCCTCCACGTACCCGGCATCCAGGCTGATCTTCGCACCCATCTTCTCCAGACCGGCCAGGTGCAGATTGATCGGCCGCGGGCCGATGGCGCAGCCCCCCGGCAAAGAGACCCTTGCCCAGCCAAAGCGGGCCAGGAGGGGGCCTAAAACCAGCACCGACGCCCGCATCGTCTTGACCAGCCCGTAGGGAGCCTCAAGCTGACCGACGTGACCTGCGCTGAGGGTTAAGACCTTCTGGCCGAACCCCTCGACGCTCACGCCCAGATGGCTGAGCAAGGCGATAATCGTTTTCACGTCGCCCAGTCGGGGAACGCGAAGGAGCCGGATCGGCTCACCTGTCAGCAGAGAGGCAGCCATGGCGGGCAAGGCGGCGTTCTTTGCGCCACCGGCCTCCACCTGGCCCCTGAGGGGAACCCCGCCTCTGATGATCAGTTTATCCATGTGCCCTCGCTGTCCGCGGCGCGAGGATCACTCGATCACGACCGGCCAGATCCTGTGTCACTTCGGCTGGTCCGAACGCGTCGGTCCTCCGGATCAGGTTCACGACGGCGGGCGCCTGACCATCACCGACTTCGAGGGCCAACCACCCACCTTCGCTGAGATAGCAGGGTGCCTGTTCGATGATCCGTCGATGATAGCGCAGGCCGTCAGGGCCGCCATCGAGGGCCTCGAGAGGCTCAAAGGCGGCAACATCCGTGGGAAGCGCACCAAGCGCGTCCGAAGGGATGTACGGCGGATTGGAGACGATCAGGTCAAACCTTCCCCCACCTTGGATGGTACGGAGCGGCTCGACCAGATCGCCTTGCACGCAATGAACCCTGCCCGTAAGTCCCAATGCCTCCGCGTTCCGCCTGGCGATCCTTAAGGCACCCGAGGAGCGATCGAGGGCGTAGACGCGCGCGCGAGGGATCTCGCTGGCCAGCGCGAGGGCAATGGCGCCGCAACCGGTGCCAATGTCCACAATGGTAAGTTCCGAGTTCCGGGTTCCAAGTTCCGAGTCTCGTGGTTCGGATGTCTTGGTGTTAACCTGGAACCTGGAACCTGGAACCTGGAACCTGGAACCGATCTTCTTCAGGACCGCCTCGACCAGCGTTTCGGTTTCCGGCCTTGGGATCAGCGCCCCACAGCATACTGTAAGGGAAAGGGACCAAAACTCTTTCACTCCAAGAATGTAAGCGATCGGCTCTCTGGCCTCGCGACGGGACAGCATCAACTCAAGGAGGTCAGGTCTCCCGGAAGCAATCGGTTGCTCACGCTCCGAGATGAATCGCCACCGCGGGATTCCCGAGGCAGCTTCCATGAGGCAAGCAGCGTCGAGCAAAGGGCTTTCCACGCCAGCGCGCACCAGCCGATCAACCACACGACGATATGTGTAACTCGCGCTTCGCGGTCCGGAGGGGACAGGGCTATGGCGCCTCTTCAAACCAGACCCACTCACCACCCCCGGGGCTATGAATCCCATCTTCAAATCAAGGCCTTCAATCGTTCGGCTTGAGCGTGCGCCGCCAGCGGGCCGATCAGCTCCTCCAGATCCCCCTCCAAGATCCGCTGGAGACTGTAAAGCGTGAGACCGATCCGGTGGTCAGTGACCCGACCCTGCGGGAAATTGTATGTGCGTATCCGCTCACTCCGGTCCCCTGTCCCGACCTGCTGACGTCGGGTTTGAGAAATCTCCGCCTCCTTCTCCGCCCTGGCTAACTCGAGCAACCGAGCTCGCAAGACCTTCATCGCCTTGACCCGGTTCTTATGCTGCGACTTCTCGTCCTGACAACTGACCACCATCCCGGTCGGCAGGTGGGTGATCCGGACGGCCGAATCGGTGGTGTTCACGGACTGTCCCCCAGGACCGGTGGAGCGGAAGACATCGATCCGGAGATCCTTGGGGTCAACCTGCACCTCTACCTCCTCTGCCTCGGGCAGAACCGCCACGGTGACGGTGGAGGTGTGAATCCGGCCGCTCGATTCAGTGACAGGCACTCGTTGCACCCGCTGGACGCCGCTCTCGAACTTGAGGCGGCTGTAAGCCCCGCGCCCTTCGATGCCAAGGATCGCTTCCTTCACCCCACCCACGCCGGTCTGATGGGAAGAAAGAATCTCCACCTTCCAGCCTTGGGATTCGGCGAATCGGCTGTACATCCTGACCAACTCCGCTGCGAACAGTGCGGCCTCTTCGCCTCCAGCCCCAGCGCGCACCTCCAGAATGATGTCTTTCTCGTCGGCCGGATCCCGCGGAAGCAACAAAAACCTCACCTCCTCCTCCATCTTCTCCCGCTTGATCGCCAGATCCTGCAGCTCCGCCTCCACTAGCTCGCGCATCTCGCTCTCGGCCCCGCCCCGGAGCAGCGCCTTCGCCTCTTCCTCATCGGCTAGGAGCTTACGATACCGCCGGTACGCCTCCACGACCGGTACCAGATCCGCATGCGCCTTAGCCAGCCGCTGGAAGCGGGGTTGATCCCCGATGACAGCCGGATCAACCATCTCCAGCACGATCTCCTGAAACCGTTCCTCGACAGCTTTTAGGCGCTCCAGCCAGTCTGGCATCGATGTCATCCTCCCGAATGAGCAGCCTCTTTATTCCGAGGCCACCTCCCCTGGTGTCACTGCCGAGGGCTCCGTAGGGGCGGCCTCGTCGACTGATGCGGCCGCCTTCGGCTTCCCACGGTACTTCCTCCGGAACCGATCGACCCGCCCCTCGGTGTCGATCAGCTTCTGGCGGCCGGTAAAGAGCGGGTGGCACTTGGAGCAGATCTCCACCCGGAGAGCAGGCGCGGTGGAGCGAGTGTGGATCACCTCGCCACAGGCACACGTGATCGTAGTCGGTTGATAGTTGGGGTGGATGCCGGGCTTCATCGCCGTCCCTCCTTAGAAATCCCAGATTTTCACTATGTTAGGCGCTTTATATTATATGTCGAAACGCTGAGACCTCTCAATAAAAATACAGCCCGTCTCTCGGCGGGCTGCTAGGTGGTGCGAGATTCTGGGAAATCGCTCAAGAATTCATGGCCTTCAAGAACTCCTCGTTGCTCTTGGTTTCCTTCAACTTCTCTTGGAGGAGTTCCATTGCCTCCACCACGCCCATGGTCTGAAGGACCTTGCGCAGGACCCACATCCGGTTGAGCTCCTCCTGGGTCAGCAGGAGCTCCTCTTTGCGGGTACCTGACCGGAAGATATCGATGGCAGGGAAGACCCGCTTGTCCACCAGCCTTCGATCCAAAACAAGTTCGCAGTTGCCGGTCCCCTTGAACTCCTCGAAGATCACGTCGTCCATCCGGCTGCCGGTGTCGATGAGGGCCGTGGCTATAATCGTAAGGCTCCCGCCCTCTTCGATGTTCCGCGCCGCCCCGAAGAACCGTTTGGGCCGTTGCAGTGCATTGCTGTCCACGCCGCCAGAGAGGACCTTGCCGCTTGGCGGTACAATGGTGTTGTATGCCCGCCCCAGCCGCGTGATGGAGTCCAGCAGGATTACAACATCCCGCTTGTGCTCCACCAACCGCTTGGCCTTCTCGATCACCATCTCTGCCACCTGGACGTGACGCGTGGCCGGTTCGTCGAACGTCGAACTCACGACCTCCGCCTTGACGGATCGCTGGAAGTCTGTCACCTCCTCTGGCCGCTCGTCGATCAGGAGAACGATCAGGATCACCTCGGGGTGATTTTTGGTGATGCTGTTCGCGATCTTCTGGAGAAGAATGGTCTTGCCCGTCCTTGGCGGCGCGACAATCAGGCCACGCTGCCCCTTCCCGATCGGGGTGAGGAGATCCATCACTCGCATGTTTAGCTCATCAGCGGTGGTCTCCAGCCGGATTCTCTGATTCGGGAAAAGCGGGGTCAGGTTATCGAAGAGGATTTTTTCCTTGATCAGCTCCGGGTTTTCGAAGTTAACCGCCTCGACCTTGAGGAGGGCGAAGTAGCGCTCCCCTTCCTTGGGGGGTCGGACTTGCCCCGAGACCGTATCGCCGGTCCTGAGATCAAAACGTCGGATCTGCGATGGCGAAACGTAGATGTCGTCCGGCCCCGGCAGGTAGTTGTAATCCGGCGCCCGCAGGAATCCAAATCCGTCGGGCAGGACCTCGAGCACTCCTTCTGCGAAGATCAGCCCGCTTTTTTCCGTTTGTGCCTCGAGAATCTTGAAGATCAGCTCTTGCTTGCGGAGCCCACTAGCGCCCACCACGTTCAAGTTCCTGGCGATGGAAGTCAGCTCAGAGATGGTCTTCTCCTTCAACTCCACAATGTTCATCGATGCCCCCCTGGGAAGGGCCGCAGCCATCTCCTTGGCTTCTGACGCAGTAGTTCGCTTGCTCGGTTCAGATGCTGAAGACGCCATCTACGCGCACTCCTATTCCTCAATAATCCTGTTAACGATGATCCTGCCTCGCAACCTCGACCTAGTGGCCGCCCTTACCTGTGAGCGATCTACCGTGTGCTGCAAATACACATGACAGCCCGGTCACCAGGAATGGGAGCCCTGCCGGAAGCGTGGGAAGCAACGGTCTGAATCGGAATGCAAGATGGGTCAGATCTCAGGCAGCGCCATCCTCGATCAACCGGCCCTCTGTACCGCCTGGCAGGACCAACGAAGAATGGACGCTCTATAGAAGTCAAATCCTCAGCGAGAGTTTCGAGGTCAGTGTAAAGAGGCCTATGACCTTTGTCAAGCCTTTTTTCGACGCCGTTCGGTATCAGATTTGTCGCGCCGCCGTTCGGCTGAGCTCACGACGAAGCCTCGACCGATAGGCGTTCCCACGCAGCTTTCACCTGACGCTCCGTCTCTTCGAGCGGTCTTCCATTCTCGATGACGAGGCTGGCGTGCCGACGCTTCTCTTCCCGCGGCATCTGCAACCGGATGCGCTGCAGCGCCTCGTCCCGGCTCAGGCCCATCCGGGCCATCAGCCGGTCTATCTGGACAGCCTCGCTCGCCTCGACGAGGATTACCATGTCAAAGCGGGCCTGCCTCCCGCTCTCGATGAGCAGCGCGGCGTCCAGAAGGCACACGGCCGCTCCGGAGGTGCCCGCCTGTTGGATTCGCCGCTCGCATTCCTCGACGATAGCCGGATGGAGGATATCCTCCAATCGAGCACGGGCCTTGGGGTCGGCGAAAACCATGGCGCCCAGCTTCCGGCGGTCGATCCGGCCATCTTCTCCCACAACCTCCCGGCCGAACGCCGAGACTATCGCCTCATAGAGTGGCTGCCCAGGCTCCTGCAGCTCGTGAGCGACCCGATCCGCGTCGATGACCGCGGCGCCCAACCGCGCAAACATGGCAGCGACCGTGCTCTTGCCCGAACAGATGCCGCCGGTTAGGCCCACAACCAACATTCGTCCGACTCCCCCTCACGATCCATGGGCCTCAGCCCAGTTGGTCCCCAGGCCGAGGTCTACCTTCAGGGGAACCCGCAGCGATGCTGCCCGCTCCATCTCCCCGGTAGCCACCCTCTTCGCCACCTCCAACTCGGCCTCAGGTACCTCGAACAGGAGTTCGTCGTGGATCTGGAGGATCAACCTGGTCTCCAGCCCTTCCAGCCTCATGCGTCGGAAGATAGCGATCATCGCTATCTTGATAAGGTCGGCGGCCGACCCCTGAATCCGGGTGTTCACCGCCAACCGCTCCCCGAGCTGCCGGACCGCCTGGTTGGAGCTCCGTAGCTCCGGGATGGCCCTGCGGCGTCCCCATAGCGTGGCCACGAAGCCGCACTCCCTGGCCTCCTGCACCGTGCGGTCGATGAATGCCTTGACCCCCCGATAGATCTGAAAGTAGCGTTCGATGTAGAGAGCCGCCTCCTCCTGCGAAATCCTGAGATCCGAGGCAAGGCCAAAGGGGCTCATCCCGTAGATGATGCCGAAGTTGATCGCCTTCGCCCGCCGCCTCATCTCGGCCGTCACCGTCTCCGGCGCCACGCCGAAGATCTCGGCCGCGGTGTTGCGGTGGACATCGGCATCGACCGCGAAGTCGGCGATCAAGGCCTGGTCCTCGGAGAGGTGCGCCAAGACCCGCAGCTCGACCTGAGAATAGTCAGCCGAGAGAAGCCAATGACCCTTGGCGGCGACGAAGGCCCATCGGATCCGCCGCCCAAGCTCGGTTCGAACTGGGATATTCTGGAGGTTCGGCTCGCTGGAACTCAGGCGTCCGGTGGCGGCCACCGTCTGATTAAACGAAGTGTGGACTCGGCCGGTCTGGGGATCGGCAAGCTGTGGAAGGACATCGACATAGGTCGATTTGAGCTTCGAGAGGCTCCGGTAGTTCAGGACTTCCGCGGGCAGCTCGTGCGTCCTGGCCAACTGCTGGAGCACCTCCATATCGGTGGAATATCCGGTCTTGGTCCGCTTGAGCGGCTTGAGCTGAAGTCGCTGGAACAATACCTCCGCCAACTGCTTGGGCGAATTAATGTTGAAGTGACCGCCGGCCAGGGCGAAGATCCGCGATTCAAGCTGGCCGAGTTGCGTCTCTAGCTCCTTGCCCAACTCGCGGAGCTGGTCGCCGTCAACCCTGAACCCGGCCATTTCCATCGAGGCCAGAACCTCGATCAATGGCATCTCGATCGTAACAAATAGCGAGGCAAGTTCCGAGGCCTGGAGCTTGGGAAGCAGGACCCCCTTCAGTTGCCACGCTAGGTGAGCCTCCTCTGCCGCTCGCCTCATGACCTCCTCTGACCTATCGCCCATCCCATCGGCTGCGGGTCCCGCCTCAGGTTTGACACCCAGATGCTCCAGTGCCACGGCCTGGAAGGAGTGGTCTGATCGGTTAGGGTTCAGGAGATAGGAAGCCACCATAGTATCGAAGGCGAGTCCCCCCATGACGAGGCCTTCTTTCCGCAGGGTGCCCACAGCCCGCTTGAGGTCATGGCCGATCTTCCCTGGTCTCTCGGCTGCCAGGACCGATCGTAGCCTCTCGAGATTAGAGGTGCCCGTGGGTCCGAGAAATAGGCTGATTGCCACACCCGACTCAACACAGAAGGCGAGGCCCCGCAGTCGCTCAACAGCCAGCCTGCCCCCACTGACCGCGACGGCGATGGCTAGCTCGTCGGCGGCCAAGAGATTCCTGGCGACCGCCTCGACCTCTTCTTCTCGATCAATGGCAACCATGCGTAGCGATCCGCGCGGGGCCTGAGGGGTGAAGGCCTGCTGGAGCCCTGTGAACTCCAGCTCCCGAAAGAGGGCCTGCAATGCGGCCTTATCATGCTCTTTCAGCCTCAACTGTTCGAGGTCCGCCTCGACCGGAAGATCGGTCCTGATCAAGGCCAGACTCCGGCTGAGGCGGGCCTGCTCTGCTTGGCTCATCAAAATCTCCCGTACCTTCGTGGATTTTACCTCGGGGAGGCGAGCGAGCATCTCTTCGATGGTCCCAAACTGTTGGACGAGGCTCCTGGCGGTCTTCTCTCCAATCCCCCGCACCCCGGGAATGTTGAAGAGATTATCACCCATCAGCCCCATCACTTCCACCACCTGACCGGGTACCACCCCAAAGCGCTCCAGGACCTCTGGCTCCCCATAGACCTTCTCTTTCATCGAATCATAGACCTGTATCCGGGGTCCCACGAGTTGGAGCATGTCCTTATCTCCCGTGACAATGATGACCTGGCGGCCCTCCTCTTCCGCCCGCCTGGCCAGCGAGCCGATCAGATCGTCCGCCTCCTGGCCCGTTCGCATCAGGAGCGGGATCCGCATCGCTTCGACCACGCGATGAATGTACGGGACCTGTTGGCTGAGCTCGTCTGGCATCTGGGGGCGATTGGCCTTGTAGTCGGCGAACCGCTCATGCCGTTCGGTCGGGCCAGGCGCATCGAAGACTACGACCAGAGCATCCGGACGCTTCTCCCGGATGATCTTCAGGAGCATGTTGATGAAACCATAGACGGCCCCGGTCGGCACCCCTCTGCTGTTGCTTAAGGGCGGAAGCGCATGGTAGGCCCGAAACAGGTAGGAGCTGCCGTCGAGCAGATAGAGCGATTCTCCTGCCACTAGTGCGCCTCCAGCGGAATCTCGATATGGGTGGTGAGCACTGTGCTGGGCCAAGAAGCGAGCTGAGCACCCGCCGAAGGTGGGTGCAGACGCGCCTCACGGGATTGCACCCACTCCGCGGGTACCCGGCGCACGGTGTCAGGTACGTTCCAGGGAGTATCCCGGGGTGAAGCCTTACCGCTAGGCGAAGTTAATTGGCCCAGCACCGGCTCAGTTGCCTCCTGGCAATCCCAGATCGCCCAACTCGTACTGAATGATGCCCAGTGCGACGAGGGCGGCGGTTTCGGTCCGCAAGGTTCGTTGGCCCAGCGAGGCAGTGACAAGCCCCAGATGTCCAGCCAGCTTCACCTCGTCAGGTGCGAGGCCCCCTTCTGGCCCGACGAGCACGTGCAGGCGCTCGGCATCGGCCATGAGCGTCAATGCCTCCCTGAAGCCTCTGCCCCCCTCATCTTCCCACAGCGCAATCCCGCGAAGGCCAGCGCCCCCCTCTGCGGCAAAGAAGGCAGCGAAAGAAACCGGCTCGTCGATATTGGGAACCACGGCCCGGCCGCACTGCTCCGCGGCCTCCCGGGCAATGATCCGCCACCGCGGCAGGCGTCCGGAACCCTTGGACATACTTCGCTCACAACGGAGGGGAACGATCCTGTGAATTCCGAGTTCGGTCGCCTTCTGGACGATCAGCTCCATCTTCTCCGCCTTCGGAAGGCCCTGCAGGAGGATCAGCCGGAGTGCGGGCTCCGATGCTGTCGCTCTAATCCCCTTGAGAAGCGCGGTTACCTCGCCGGACCCGACCGTGGTGAGTTCAGCCTCATGTTCAGCGCCCATCCCATCGAAGACGGCCAGTGTATCGCCGTGGCGCATTCTCAACACCCGGACGATCTGATGCGCCTGTTCGCGGGAGAAGCGGACCTGGCCCTCCGAAATCTGCGCCGGCGCCACGCAGAAGCGATGGAGCGACTTTGGCCGCATCAGTTCAAGCCTCGAGGAGACGCGGCGGGCCGCCGAAACATCAGACCTACCCATCCGCGGCTCCGTCGCACCCGTTCCAGCACCATGCCGCATCCTCGGAACGTGGCCGCCACCCCTTGCTCCTGATTCCTCAGGATCCCCGAAGCGATCATGCGGCCCCTCGAACGCAACGACCGCGCAAGACTGGGCGCAAAGTTGATGAGCCTCTCCGCCGTAAGGTTGGCAAGGACCATGTCAAAGGTCCGCCGGCCAACCATCTCCAGAGAACCGTGTTTCACGGCGATCCGGCCGTCTCCTCCGTTCCGTCTGATGTTCTCCGAGGCGATCCGACAGGCTACCCTGTCGGTATCCAAGGCAAGGACTGTCCCCGCGCCGAATCGGAACGCCGCAATGGCAAGCAGGCCGGAGCCTGTCCCGAGGTCCAGCACCGTTGGTCCACAGTTCACTGTTAACTGTTGACAGGTAGTCCTCCGTGTGAACAGTGAACTGTCAACTGTGAACTCTTCGATGGCCTCTTCGAGCAATTCGAGACACATCCTTGTTGTGGGATGCTGCCCGGTGCCGAACGCCATCCCGGGGTCAAGCTCCACCACGATGTCGCCTTCCTTCACTGGAGTGCGCTCCCAGGACGTTTTGACCACAAGGCGCCTGCCGATCCGCATCGGTCGAAAGTACTCTTTCCAGCGGGTGGCCCACCCGCGATCCTCAAAGCGTCGGGTAATGAGCCTTACCGGACCGGGATCAAAGCCCAGTGATCGGAGAGACGCCAGATAGCTTCTTACACGTTCAAGATTGGCCTCGAGAGCGGGATCGTCTAGAAGATGTGTATGGAGGCGGGACCGTGCCCCCTCCGTAACAGCGATCGCTGTCGCACCCGATTCGAAGAGCAGCATAGAGACGAGGTCGGCCGCGGTGGGGGAGAGCGTGATGATCACCTCGATGTAGGCGGATCGTGCAGGTCTGACCGCGATACTGAGCCCGCGCCTCGTCGAATCCCTCCGACGCTCGGCGACGAGGTTAGCCGAAGAGGCTCTTGACCTTCTCAAAGAAGCTCTTGATCAGAGGGCTCCCGTCCCCGTTTTCCAGCTCAGCGTAGGCTTCGAGCAACTCGCGCTGCTTCATCGTGAGCCGCGTGGGCACCTCGACCACGATCCTTACCACGAGATCTCCGCGGCCATGACCACGCAAGCTAGGCACCCCCTTCCCCCGTAGGCGAAACTCGGAGCCGGACTGGGTCCCGGGCGGGATCTTGAGCTTCATCATCCCGGACAAGCTCGGGATCTCGAGCTCGGTACCCAGGGCGGCCTGGACAAAGCTGACGGGGACCCCACAGTATAGGTCGGAGCCATGCCGTGAGAAGAGCGGATGTTCCTGAACTGTGATGACGACGTACAGATCGCCGCGATCTCCCCAACGGAGGCCGGCCTCTCCCTCGCCTATCAGCTTCAAGCGCGTTCCGGTCTCCACGCCCGCCGGGATCTTCACTGTGAGCGACCGATCGGTCCGAGACCGCCCGGTGCCTCGGCAGTCCCGGCACAGATGCTCGATAACCTGTCCCTCGCCTCGGCAAGCCGAGCAGGTTTGACTGATGGTGAGAAACCCATGGGAGTATCGCACCTGACCGCTGCCCCGGCAGGAGCGACAGGTAGTAGGAGAGGTCCCTGGCTTCGCGCCGCTCCCCTTACAGGCGCCGCAAGGCTCCTGCCGAGGGATGGTGATCTCTTTCTCTGCCCCAAGGACCGCTTCCTCAAGGCTGATTTCAAGGTTGTAGCGGAGATCGGCGCCTCGCGAGGTAGGCCGGCGAGAAGAACCTCCAAAGAAACCTTCCAAGAGATCCTCGAAGACAGATCCGAACCCTCCATCTCCAAATCCTCCGAAGCTTGCCCCTTCCCCGGCAACACCAAAGCGGTCGTAGGCTGCACGCCTCTCTGGATTGCTCAGGTTCTCGTACGCCTCCGTGGCCTCTTTGAACCGCTCTTCTGACGCCTTATCACCAGAGTTTTTATCCGGGTGATACTTATGGGCCAACCGGCGGTAGGCCCGTTTGATCTCCTCGGGAGCGGCCTCCCGGTCCACCCCGAGCACCTGGTAGTAATCGCGCTTGCTCATGGGTCAGACGTTCCAGGTTTCAGGTTCCGGGTTCCGGGTTGATCTTCTGCAGAACCCGGAACTTCGAACCCGGAACTCGGAACTTTGCTCTTCGATATCTTGACCATCGACGGCCGCAGCAGACGCCCCTCCAGCAGGTACCCTTTCTGGACCTCTTCTACAACGATGTCGTCCCGGCCATCGGTGGACTCCACTTGAGTCACAGCCTGATGGAGGTTCGGGTCGAATCCATGCCCCAGTGCCTCGATGACCTTGACCCCGGCCTTCTCCAGGGTTGTCTGAAAGAGGCGAAGAATGATATCGAGCCCCTCAGCGACACCCTGTGCGTCCATTCCGGAATTGGCCATGGCGACGGCACGCTCCAGGTTGTCTAGGACCGGTAGAAACTCCAGAATCAGCGCTTCATTCGCGAACTTCACGAACTCGCTTCGCTCGCGAGCCATCCGTTTCTTGTAGTTCTCGAACTCCGCATGGAGGCGAAGCAGCCGATCGTTGAGGGCCTCCACTTCGGCAATCTTATCCTTCAGCTCAGACTCCGACCGGCCGACTGTTGCCTCTTGCTCGGTGGCCGCGGCAATAGAAGCCCCGGGGACCTCATCCCCCGTCGTCGTTTTAGCTGCCTCGGTTTCTTGCCCCATTATTCGGTCGGCTCCACGTGATTGATGAACAGCCAAATGAGATCGATCCGCTATGATGAACGGAACATCCGTATCCCAATAGCAGGCTACGCCTCTACCTCTGAAAGGATTTTGCTCACGAGCCTGGCCGTGAAGTCGACCAGGGCTACCATCCGGTCATAGGCGATCCTTTTCGGACCCACGATTCCGAGAACGCCGAGAACATGATCCCCACTCTTGTACGGCGAGGCGATCAGACTGAGTTCGCGCATCTCTCTGATCTCGCTCTCGCGGCCAATGATAATCCTTAATCCGCCCTGAGTCAGGCATTGATCGAGAATCTTGATGAGCTTTGACTTTTCCTCGAAGGCCTGGAAGATCTCCTTCATTTTCTTCACATCAGCAAACTCAGGCTGGTGGGCGATATTGGCCGCCCCCCCGATATACACCTGTCCCTCCTCACCCTCCAGCGTCTTGTTGCTGAGTTCCAGGGCGCGGCGCAGCAGCTGATTAAACTCGTCGCGCTCCTCGGCCATCCGGGCGACGATCCGATTCCTGACCTCGTGGAGGGTAACCCCGCAAAGCACCGTGGTGAGGTAGCGGGAGATCCGGTCCAGCTCCGGCTGCTCGATCACCTCGTCGATCGCAATGACCTTTTGCTGAACGAGGCCGGAATCCGCCACCAGCACGACCAAGATCCGCTCCCGATTGAGGTGGACGAAGTCGATGCGCCGCCAGGTGTTCTGAGCGAGCTTTGGCGCCAGAACCACGGCCGTGTATCGCGAAAGATCGGAGAGGATTCGGCTGATCTCCTGCATCAGCTCCTCGGGCTGACCCCAGTTCGGTCGAATCCCCTGCTCGATTCGGCTTTCCTCTACCTTTGACAACCTGGGGCGCTGCATAAGGCTATCGACGTAGAAGCGGTATCCCAGGTCGGTTGGCACCCTGCCGGCTGAAGTGTGCGGTTGGGAGAGGTAGCCGATCTCTTCCAAATCTGCCATGACGTTGCGAATGGTCGCGGCGCTGAGGTAGCTCAGATATCGTCTGGCAATGATCCGGGATCCCACGGGCTCCCCGGAGGTGATGTAGTCGTGGATCACTGCCTTGAGGATCTGACGCTGTCTGACGCTGAGTTCACTCGCTTGCATCATCTCTTCGCTTCCTCACTCCTGGCTTCTTCGCCCCTCTTTCAGCATTTAGCACTCTCATTGAGAGAGTGCTAAGCTGGCAAAATATTATTAGGAGAAATACCTGCCATTGTCAAGCGGATTTGCCACGCCTCGCAAGCCCCTGAATTAGAGAAGTTGGACGATCAGCTCATTGGCCACCAGGAGCCCCCGCTCTGTGATCTGTAGCCGTCCCTCATTCAGGCCAAGGAATCCCGCATCCAGGAGACGCGTGACACGATCCGATGCGGCAAAGTCTTCGATGCCAAGCAGGTCTCTAACCGTCTGTAGGTCGAGTCCAGCCCGCATTCGAAGCCCCAGCATCAGTCGCTCGGACCGCAGCAGCTCGGGAGAGAGCTTCTCGCCGCCAGCCATCGCCGTCCCACGCTCCCGGATGGCGCGCAAGTAGCTTTCGGGCAATAACTCGTTGTAGAACCGTTGCCCGTCAAGGAATGAGTGAGCCCCCGCCCCGAGGCCGAGGTACTCTTGGTGTTCCCAATAGACCAGATTGTGGCGGCAGCGGAACCCGGGGCGCGCGAAGTTTGAGATCTCGTAGTGCTCGAAGCCGGCCTTTATCAACCAGTCCAACGTCATCCGGTACATCTCCGCCTCCTTCTCTTCACCGGGCAGTTCGAGGGCACCTGCGCGATGCTCCTGGTGGAGTCGCGTGCCTTCCTCGAGGATGAGCCCGTAGGCAGAGATGTGCTCGGGACTCAGGCGGATGGCCCAGGTCAGCGACTCTACCCAGTCATCGAGGCTCTGACCGGGCAGGCCGAACATCAAGTCCAGGTTGATATTGGTGAAGCCGGCGTCTCGCGCCATCCAGAAGGCCTGCTCGGCCTCCTGCGCGGCATGCGCCCGACCGATCCGCTGCAGGAGCCGGTCCTGGGCGGCCTGAACGCCGAAACTCAGACGCGTGATCCCGACTTCTCTCATCGCACGGAGCTTCGGAAGGTCCACCGTCCCGGGATTTGCTTCGAGGCTGATCTCCACTCCGTTTTCGAACATGAAAGCCGTTCGGCAGCGATCGAGGATACCGGCGATCTGCGACGCCTCGAGTATCGAGGGCGTCCCGCCGCCGAAGAAGATGGAGCAAAGCCGTCGCTCGCGGACCGCTTCCGAGGCGGCGCGTACTTCTATCTCCTTCGCCAGCCCTCGCAGATACTGTTCCGCCTGGACTGCATCGAACCGATACGTATTGAAATCGCAGTAATGACACCGTGAGGCGCAATAGGGGATATGGATGTATAAACCAATAGGTTTCGGGTTTCGGGTTTCGGGTTTCGGGTCAAGGGAAGAGCCCGAACTCAAAACTCGAAACTCCAAATTCGAAACGGTGTTCATCGGATCAACATCCCGATCCGCCCCAGGCGAGGTCGGAAGCTATCCCGGTCCCATGACCAGTAGATAATGAAGGCTTTCCCTTTGATCTTCTTCATGTCAAGAAAGCCCCAGAACCGGCTATCCATACTATAGTCCCGGTTGTCGCCCATCATGAAGAGCTGGCCCGGCGGAACCACCACAGGGCCGAAACTGTCCCGGGGGGAGAGGGGATTCTCCTGGATGGCGCGATCCAGATGGACCGCGTACAGCTCCTGAAGCGGCTTGTCGTTGATGTACACCTGCCTTCCCCGGACCTCCACCCTTTCACCCGGCAGGGCGATGACTCGCTTGATAAAGTCCCTCCCATCATCTTGGGGGAACTTGAAAACGATGATGTCGCCGTGCTGGGGCGCCCGCAGGCCGGGCAGGTGGTAATCGGTGAAAGGCAGTTCCGCTCCGTAGAGGAACTTATTGACCAGGATGTGATCGCCGATCTGCAGGGTAGGCAGCATCGATCCGGAAGGGATTTTGAACGCCTGGACCACAAAGGTCCTGATCACCAGCGCCAAGACGATGGCAATGATGAAGGCTTCTGCATACTGGCGGATAACTGACTTCTCGGGCACCGGCTTTTCCGGCACAACCGGCTCCTCGTGCTTTTCCGTCGGTTGATCCATCATCTGCCGTGTCATGGGCTTTTCACTTTCAGGACCGCCATGAAGGCCTCCTGCGGGATCTCCACGCGCCCCACCTGCTTCATCCTTCGCTTCCCCTCTTTCTGCCGCTCGAGCAGCTTCCGCTTCCGGGTGATGTCCCCGCCGTAGCATTTGGCCGTCACGTTTTTACGCAGTGGCCGCACGCTCTCCCTGGCGATGACCTTGCCGCCAAGGGCGGCCTGGATCACCACCTCAAAAAGCTGCCTGGGGATCAACTCCCGCATCCGCTCCACCAGTACCCGGCCTCTGAGATTGGCCTGCTCCTTCGGGACGATGCAGGAGAGCGCGTCAACCGGCTCATTGTTCACCAGGATATCCAGCTTCGCCAGGCTTCCCTCTCGATAATCGAGGAATTCGTAATCCATGGAGGCGTAGCCACGGGTTGCCGACTTGAGCCGGTCGTAGAAATCCATGACGATCTCATTCAGAGGGAGGTCATAGGTGATGAGGACTTGACCGCCCTCCAGGTATTCAACGCCGCGCTGAATTCCTCGCTTCTCCTGACAGAGTCCAAAAATTGGACCAACATACTCACCAGGGGACATGATGGAGGCCCTGATGTACGGCTCCTCAATACGTTCGAGCTGCTGGGGGGCGGGAAGGTGGCTGGGGTTCTCCACCTCAACCACCGAACCGTCGCGCTTGGTCACTCTGTACATCACGGTCGGGGCAGTCGTAATCAGGGTTAGGCCGAACTCTCGTTCCAACCGCTCCTGGATGATCTCCATGTGAAGCAGGCCAAGGAAGCCGCACCGGAAACCGAAGCCGAGGGCCAGCGAGGTCTCTGGCTCAAACGTAAAGGAGGAATCGTTGAGACGGAGTTTCTCCAGCGCATCCTTCAGCTCAAGGTAGTGCTCGCTCTCGGTGGAATACAGGCCGGCGAAAACCATTGGGCGGACCTCTTTGAAACCAGGAAACGGCCTAGTCGTGGGTCTGTCTTCAGCGGTAACAGTGTCGCCCACCCTGGTTTGACGCACGTCTTTGATCCCGGCAATGATGTACCCGACCTCCCCGGCTGACAGACGGTCTGCCAGTCGCATCTGAGGAGCGAAAACCCCTACCTGAGCCACCTCGAAGGCGGTCCCGGTGGACATCAGGACGATCCGCATCCCCGGGTACACCTGCCCTTCGTAGAGCCGGACATAGACGATCACCCCTTGATACAGATCGAACGAGGAGTCAAAGATCAGCGCCTTCAGAGGAGACTGTGGGGAGCCTTCGGGGGGCGGAATCCGTTTGATCACGGCCTCGAGCACCTCCTCGGTGCCGATTCCCTGTTTGGCACTGCACTGGATCGTCTCCGAAGCATCGATGGCCAGAATCTCCTCTATCTGCCTCTTCACCCGGGCGACATCCGCATTGGGGAGGTCGATCTTATTAATGACCGGGATGATGGCCAGATTGTGCTCCATGGCGAGGTGAACATTGGCCAGCGTCTGCGCCTCCACCCCCTGGACGGCATCGATCACAAGCAGTGCGCCCTCGCAGGCGGAAAGGCTCCGGGAGACCTCGTAACTAAAGTCCACGTGGCCGGGTGTGTCGATCAGGTTCAGGATATATTCCTGGCCACCCTGCCGCTCATAGCGGAGACGAACAGCCTTCGCCTTAATGGTAATGCCTCGTTCCCGCTCCAGGTCCATCTGGTCCAGGACCTGGGCCTCCATCTCTCGGGGCGGCAACGCGCTAGTCGCCTCCAGAATCCGATCGGCCAGAGTCGACTTTCCATGGTCGATGTGCGCAATGATGGAGAAGTTGCGGATCTGGTTCAGGTCGGTCGCCATGTCTTCATCAAACCCAGCAGCCTACAATCTCAAAGCAGGGGAACCACGCCCACCGGGTCCTGACCTCGACGGCGCAAACGGGCGTCCCCCATGGAAACGGCGGAAGGGCAAACGTCCAAAGCAGATCGGGAAGGAGGAAGGCGAGACGTGCACCCCCGCTAGCGCAAGGCTGGTCAGAGATCACCAATCTCGATCTCGGACGAAATCGACCATCAGGATAAGCGAACGCTTGGCAGCCGAATCCGGAAAGATAGCAAGGGATTCCTTAGCTTTCTCGAGGTACGTCCGAACCTGCTCCATGGTGGCCGCGACGGCGCCGTGTCGTTCCACCATCTCCTTCACCTCTGCCAGGTCGGACTCTCCGATCGTCTCCTTTGCGGCCAGTTCCCTGATCTTACACCGATCGGCCTCCGAACCTGCCCGCAGGACGTGGAAGACCGGAAAGGTCACCTTTCCCTCCTTGAAATCATTCCCCACGGGCTTGCCCAGCCGGTCCTCCTTGGCGACGAAGTCCAGGGCGTCGTCCACCAACTGGAACCCGATCCCCAGATTCAGCCCAAATTCCGTCAGCGCGGCCACCGCCGCTGCTGGGGCCTTCGCGATCAGGGCGCCAGCCCTGCAGGCAGCGGAAATCAGGGCGGCGGTCTTCGAGCTGATGATCTCCAGGTACTCATCGTAGGTGATGTCGAGGTTTCCGGCCATCTGAACCTCGCGAACCTCGCCCTCGGTCATCCGGACTGTCGCGTCGGCGAAAGCCTGCATAACCGCAAGATCGCCATCCGCCACAAGGATCTGGAGCGATCTGGCATACAGAAAATCGCCCGCCAGCACCGAGACCTGCGGGCCCCACGTACTGTTCGCCGACGGGAGTCCCCGGCGCTTGTCGGCGTTATCGATGATATCGTCGTGGATCAGCGTGGCGGCGTGCATATACTCTGCGACGGTCGCGAGCGCGATGTTGCGCGAGCCGTCCCGATAGCCACAGAGCTTCGCGGAAAGCAGCAGCAGAGCTGGCCGGACCCGTTTTCCGCCGCTCTTCAGCACATACCGCGTGATCTCGGCGATCAGCTCGACGTCGCCGCTGATCTCCTGGAACAGCCGCTCCTCAACGTCGGCCAGCTCCCGAGCCACGGGGGAGAGAATCCTCTCGACAATCACACGCACGCCTCTACATCAACCGAAGCGATCTCAACGACCGGGACGACTAGAGTATAGGACATATCCCCCTCGCCTGTCCAAGGGGAAAATGTCCGGGACCTCCCGTAATTGAGGCTCAGCGGCGGCCCTGGCGATGACAAGGAGCCGCCGGCCAGGGGCCGCAAGCCGCTTGAAATTGGCCTCCTCGCATTTCCCGACTTTCACCACCTCGTGTCGCGCATAAAAGACCAGGCTGGGCGCGTTCATGTCATAGGCCACCAGCCGGTCATCGGGCCCAAGCTGTCGCCCGGCAGTAACAGCCAATTCCTCGAGGACTGTCTGGTGCCTCTCCTGGACAGCCGGGGCAATCCTCTGGATCACCACCAGGATGC
>Ga0209515_10000455_pt1 | contig 75347 bp, 74 predicted proteins | sample Subgroupgradi54m_FD_187454 | JGI IMG/M metagenome (GOLD analysis project Ga0209515, IMG submission 187454) | Subsurface groundwater microbial communities from S. Glens Falls, New York, USA - GMW60B uncontaminated upgradient, 5.4 m (SPAdes)... ...
ACCAGACTGAGCTGTCCACGATTGCCTAGAAAGTAATCCATTATCGAAAAAAGTGTAGGTCGTGGTGTTAGATTGCGTTAGACTAGTCCTGGTCTTACTTTCAAAAGAGTCCAAGTAATAATTGCTGCTCGTCTTGGCTACGAAATGAAATGTCCATTGGGTTTTCGGATCGCCATCTGGTGAGTTAATCATAACGTTCTTCGTTGTAGGATTAAATGTTCCAGTATATGTCTTGCTATTCCAAACGACCGTAGCATTGTTGTCTTGATCGATAGTGATGGTCAAATTCTTGTTACCATCCGGTGAAGTGGCTACTTGGTACCGTGAAATGGTTATCGCCGGAGGAGGTGCTACAGGGGATAAAGCCCCATTTGCCGCTATGAGTTTATCAATGGTTGTTACTGAAGCCGAACCTGCCGGTGGTGCTGCTGCTGGTGCAGGACCTTGCGTTGGAGCTACTACTGGACCTTGAGGAGGAGCCGCAGCCGCAGCCGTGATTGGTGTTGCGTCTCCCGCATAAGAAGTGGGTAAGAAAATTAAGGAAAATGTTACGATACCTGCTACAACCTTCCTCCACGAACCCTTTTGTCTTTGTATCATTAGTTTTTCCGAAGCCTCCTTCAACTTTCAAAGTGTCTAACTGAACCCTAGCACATGAATTTGAAAGTTGGAGGCTAGTATGCGAAAGTTCGAAAATATTCTTCGTTTATTTAACGATCAATTAAGTTGCAAGGTATTGGGCAGTCTAGCGATTCAGGAAATAGGCAGGTGTGATGGTACAGGTTTCCAGCATGGAACGTTAGAATGGGTGCTTGTTTAATGTCTTTAGTTTGTCATAGCTCCCATGCCATCATGAGATAGAATTGAACCATTCATTTAAGAAGGTTTCTTAAGTGAGATTTCGTTGACTTCAAAGAAGCTACAACACCTATCCAATTCAAAATCCTCCGCAGGAAGCATAAAGCCACTATTATTGAACTTGCTGCAGTCGTAGGAATCGACCAAGAGCGCATTGCAGCCTGGGAGATGGGCCTGGAAGATTTACCGACTGAGACAATTGAGATGCTTGCGGGGACAGTAATGAACTTTGGTGAACTGAGAAATCAATGGTTCTTACAATCTCTTGGGGCTTGGATGTCAGACGGTGATTCTTCAGAATTCCAGTAGCTTCGAGCAGGTTATCTTGAACGCTTTGGCAAGTTTCTCTAGCGTGGTAATTCGCACCGCATAAGGACTCTTTGATTCAAGCTTCTGATAATATCGTATCGGCAGGTCAGCTCTTTCGGCTACTTGCTCTTGTGTCAGGCCGTACTTGACTCGCAAGTTTCTCAGTTTTTGCGCTAGCTTTAGAGCTATTGTTGGAGTGCTCACGCCCCATATTATTTGGTAGCACGATGTCTTTGAACACGCTCATATTCATCGTATAGTAGGTTGCGGATTGCAGGCTGTTAAAGTACAATACTTGCTATGTCAACTCACCAATAATGAGGAGAAAGAACGAAAATGAAAAAACTTATTTTGATACTTTGTTGTATTGTTTTATCCCCATCAACGGTTAGTGCCTATCAAACCAGAGATGCCTTCGGTAATTACGTTGACAGCGACTCTAACTACCAGACTCAAGACGCACATGGGAACTTCGTAAGCAGTACAGACAGCTATCAGACTAAAGACGCTTTCGGAAACTATGTAAATAGCCAGGATGAATATCAAGCCAAAGATGCTTTTGGAAACAATGTAACTCACACTACTGATGAGGCTGAGAGCTAAGGGGTAGCGTCAGTGCGATTAAGAGATTAAAAAAAGTAATAAGCTGGAGACGTAGAGTCTTGAAAAATCTAAACGCAAATACACTAGTAAAATTATTTGCCTCTATTGCGGTACTTCTAATGGGTTTTTCATTTTTTTACTATCTCGTAATTTTTAAGCCATCAGTTGAGCGCTATAAACTTAGTGAAATAAAGAAGTCACACGAAGTAAATAATATTAGCCAAGGTCGGGCTTCGATGCTGAAATTACTCTCTGTGTATGACAAGAATTTTAGCAAGTTACTTCAAGAAGATGTGACGTATGGAGAACTGCAGGAAATAGCCAGAATTCTAAAAATGGAGACCCTATCTTTAAGGAAAGAAGTGTATGCTATTCAATCTAGTGAAAAGATAATCCTAAATTATGTTTCGGATTTCAATAATATTTTGGATTTAATTGATGACATAGCAGATACTCAGTTGAAAATTTTCAGTTCGTTTACGCAACTCGAAACGGCTAAGGGTTCAGTTAAAAATAGTCTTTGGTGGGCGGAATTTTACAAAACAGGCAATCTTGCAGACCCCAAACAGGTGAAAGAATCTTTAAATAATTCGCAAGAGCAGTCTAAAGAAGTAGAGAATAAAAAGCGGCTTTTAGATGGTTTGTTGATTAAATTTAATCTAAAGCGTGCTTCTATCAGTAATGAAATCGAGAAGCTAGCAGCACAATATGCGCCCTACTTCAATGTCAATGTTGAAAATAGCTTTAAACTTCTTGCGACTGGGAAATGAAGAAAAAGCTAGGATAAATGTTGAATAAGTCCATAAAATTTGGAGGGCATGTTATACTATTTGTAGTTGTTTCAGGTAGTACCAAGAAACGATTGATGGGAACAACCCATTCCTTCTTGGGTCTGAGCTAGTTTAAGAATTAACGAATTCAAACTTCAAAAAGAAGCGAATTTGACGGGAAATAATTCCGTTAGGTTCGCTTTTTTTGTTTTAAGCAGCCTCACAAATTGAGAAGAAGAGAATAACAATGGAAAAAGATAAGCCACAGTTTCAGACCACAGACCTTAATACGGCAGCATTTCTGAAGTCTAAGAACATTCCTTTGACGGATGTTGTCCGTCATGGCTCCCGAATCCATTTCTGCTTTGACCACCCAGATGCCGAACCGCTTGCTCTTCAATACTTGAACGGGGCTCAGGTGTCCGCAACTACTTTTGCTTGGGCTTTGCAGGAACTCAAGACGCTAGTGCATGCGAAGCTGGAAGGGAGGCGGTCATGAATGAATCTCTTCAGAATTTTAGCCAAGCTGATAATGAAAAGCTAGTTTCACTATTTGCTGCGGCGATTAAACAACAGAGAAAGCTCAACCCTGCAATTGAAGCAGAAAAAATACTAAAAAAGGAAGAACTCATCTTTGTTAAGCAACATTTCCTTCGCTATCACGAAGGGTGCTATAAAATTTTAGATGACTGCGAACTTAACGCGCTTCTTAAGGATTATCTGGGTAAGAAATATTCAACGCATACTCGCGACCAAGTAAAGGCGAACCTTGAGGCCGATTGCCTTGAGGATTACGAATCCCTGAACAAACACGACGGCTTTTTGAACTGCACAAATGGAATGCTCGAAATTAGAACAGGGAAGCTTCTTAAGTACAGCCCTGAATATCTTTCAACGCAACAAATTGCAGCGGATTACAAACCAGGGGCAGATTGCCCGAGATTCAAGAAATTCTTGTCTTATGTCCTTTACGATGACCTTTCCAAAATTGAACCACTTCAGGAATATTTTGGATACGCCCTAACCAATTCTTGCCGCGAGGAAAAAATGTTATTCCTTGTCGGAGAACGCGGAGCTGTAGGTGGCATGAACGGAAAATCTGTCACACTAGATTGTTTGGAAGGACTGCTCGGGCGTGACAATGTAAGCGCATTAAGTCTCAGGCAGATTGGAAATGACCATTACACGCCTCAGCTTTTGTTCAAAATGCTTAACCGAAGCACCGAGAATGACACACAGAAAATGAATGAGGCAGTTCTGAAAATTCATACTTCAGGTGAACCTGTTGAAGCAGACAAAAAGTTCAAAGACCCATTTAGATTTAGCAATACCGCAAAGTTCGCATTCTGTATTAACAACCTGCCGCACGTTAGCGACAAAACAGATTCTTTTTACCGCCGCCTTCTTTTGATTCCGTTCAATAGGAAAATAACGAATGAGGAACGGAACAAAAATCTTGCTAAACAAATTATTTCAGAAGACTTAAGCGGAATCTTAAATTGGGCCCTTGAAGGTTTAATGCGGTTGGAATCTCAAAATGGATTTTCTGTAAGCAGGCAAGTTAGTGAAGCGTTAGAAAGTTATAGGCGCGAGAACAATTCGGCTCTTAACTTTATTCATCAGTCTTGCGTTCTTGAGGTTAATGCTGAGATTACTAAGCGTCAACTGTACGAGGCGTACGGTGAATTTTGCAAACAAAGGGGCGTTTTGAAGTTGGGCGAAATTAAGTTTGGCAAGCAGGTCAGGAGTTACTGTGGTGTCGTTGAGGGCAAGGATAACTTAGGCAATCACTGTTGGAAGGGTTTAAAACTGAGTGAGCAGTACATCAATGAACAACTTCAAACCCTTTGACTGACTTGACCACTTTTTAGAATCTTTATAGAAAAAAGGAAAAAATAATAGATAGGCATGGAACAAAACGGTCAATTTAGTCAATCAAACTTCTGGTTCAGCTTAATCGATGGACACTTCCAACGTGGTCGGGAATAATCGGGAACTTTCGGGAAATCTGGATTATACGCCGCAGGTCAAAAATGACAGGGACGGCCTTGCCATTGATATGAAGCTTCAAGGGAAAACAAACAGGGAGATTGCTAAGGCCACCGAAATGAGTCTTAAGACGATTCAGAATATACTCACAAAAGGTGGCAGACTCTACCCAATACTCGTAAGCTTGCGGTCTAAAAAGGCTCTTGTTCTTCAAGAGGGCAATCTATCAACTTGGCAGAAGCTTTTGGCATCCAAAGACCCTGCGATTGAGGAATTAAGACGCATTGCAAGAGAAGATTCAAACCCAGCGGCAAGGCTTAAGGCCATAGACATGATTCTTGAGCTTACAGGTGTTCGGGATGGCGAGAAGCCGCCTCTCTTAGACCCCGCAAATCAAGATGAAACCCTAAAACGATTCGTCGAATGGGCAAACCAGTATATTCTCAAAACATTCCGAGAAGAGGCCCCTACTCTTTTTATAGAGCACGTTATACCTAAAGAGCTTCAGGTTACTTCTGAAGAAATAAAGAAAATGTCACAAGCAGAACTCTGGGAAAAATGTCGCAAGATGATAGGGCTTGAATGATTGACGAGAAACGTCCACCAAAGTTAGCAACGGTCGACCAAATGGCTGAGATACTTCAGGTTCCAAAAAGTTGGCTTTATGAGCGGACAAGACAGGGACAAACGGCTATCCCACATGTGAAACTCGGTCTTTACGTCCGTTTTGACCCCGACGAAGTGATTAAATTCTTTAAATCTAATGGGAATTAGGTATTATGAGAGTTTATGAAGCATCTATTGACCACTTACGAAGCGGCAGCGAAACTCGGTTGTACAACAGGGTACATGCGCCGTTTAATGCAAGAAGGAAGAATCAAGGGTCGCCTCGCTTCAATCAGCAAAAGCCGCAAGATGTACCTGGTCGATGCCGCATCCCTTCAAGCCTACATAAAGAAACGTCCTACCCCTGGTCGCCCCCAAAAATAACTATAGAAAAACTGTTCCGTGTACGATACAATAATACCAAGATAGCGAGGTATTGAATGGGCGTATTCCTTCGGAACGATAACTGGTATATCAGCTTCTTCTATAAAGGTCGCAGGATAAAAGAGAAAGTCGGCCCATCTAAGAGTCTCGCCAAAAAAGCTCTTAAAAAACGTGAAACAGAAGTTGCTGAAGAGAAGTTCCTCGATGTGAGAAAGATTCGTCGGGTACGATTCAGTGAGTTAGCAAAAGATTACTTACGCTTACATGCTCAGGGAAAAAAGTCTTTTCGTTCCCATTATCAAGTTTGTCTCAAGAACCTTGAACAGTTTTTTGCGAATTCGTACCTTCATGAAATAACTTCCAAGAGAATTGAAGATTACAAAATGGAAATAAGAAAGTCGGGAGCTTCTGAAGCGACAGCGAATAGACGCTTAGCATGTCTCAAGAACATGTTTACCAAAGCTATTGACTGGCACATGGCTGACGATAACCCTGTTAGAAAAGTAAAACTTTACAAGGAGAACAATCAACGGGTTCATTATCTGGAAGACGAGGAATTATCTCGTTTACTTGAAAATTGTTCTGCGCCACTTCGTGCAGTAATTTTCTTTGCGATTAACACAGGTATGCGTAAAGGGGAGATTCAAAAGCTTAAATGGAATGAAATTAACTTCAATCAAGGATATATTGCCATTACTGAAACGAAGAATGGTGAAGTCCGTTATGCTCCCATGAACGATACGATTAGAGAAGTCTTAGTCTCTATCCGCAAACATCCAGCAAGTCCTTACGTTTTTTGCTCGAAAGATGGGGAGCCTTACGATTTCCGCAAGTCCTTCGAGACAGCCCTAAGGAAATCTGGTATATTGGATTTTCGATTTCATGATTTGAGGCATACATTTGCTTCACATTTGGCTATGAAAGGTGTCGATTTAAACACCATTAGGGAGCTTTTGGGACATAAGAGCTTGGATATGACGCTGAGGTACTCACACTTATCCAAAGACCACAAAATGAGAGCGGTCTCAATTTTAGACAAACATGTCCCTAAAGTGTCCCCAGCACCTTTATTGACAGACAAAGCAAAATCAGTAGAATCCATAACCTCTTTGGAATTAGTTAGTTAACAATTAAGCGCCCGTAGCCCAATTGGATAGAGCGTCTGACTACGGATCAGAAGGTTGGGGGTTCAAGTCCCTCCGGGCGCATTTTTTCTGGTTGAATCAAGTACTGTGTTGGCGGCGGCTAAGGTGTGCCGTCGTCCACACCGCACGTCTCACATAAGTACAGCGCCTCTCGCGATACGTGAGAGGAATTTTGCAGCCCACTCTCTATAGACGTAGCAGTCCCTCGCTGCGCGAGGGACGGGCACCTTTACACTGATTTTGTAAGTTACGGCGGTGTAGTTATTTGAGTTGTTGCGCTTGAAATAAAATTAAAAAGTGTGGTCAGCTAATGATGAGGTCCTCTTTATTTTTAAGCGATGCGGGAGGATCAATTATCTGCTACGCAGCCGCTTTAAAAACGCTTACCAGAAATGCGCTTCGAATTAAACTTGAGCCGGAGCTCCACGTGCTTTCCGGCCTTATTGCGCGCGGCTCTGTCTGTTTTGACATTGGCGCCGCCCATGGAACATACGCCGTATTCCTGTCGAAGATAGTGGGCCCAACGGGCCGGGTACACTGCTTCGAACCGAACCCGCACAATTATAAAGTTCTACGTACTATTACGAACTTTTGCCGCCTGAAGAACATCGTTGCTTTTGAGAAAGCATTATCAGATCATGAGGGCATCGAAACGCTGGCCATTCCGATCAAGAGACCTTCGAAAATTTTCCCAGGCCTTGGCCATGCCCTAGCACATTTAGCCACTCCAATGGATGTCCACTGTGCGAAAACATCCGTTGTCGTAACAACCCTAGACCGTTATATCTCGCAAAATAATTTCACGCGGCTTGATTTTATTAAATGCGATGCAGAGGGTGCAGAACTCATGATATTTCGAGGAGGTGTGCAGACAATCCAACGGTTCAGGCCTCTTATTTTGTGCGAAGTTTATAAAGTTTGGTTAGAGAGATTCGGCGCCACGCGAGACCAAATCCGTGATTTTTTTGCCGGCTTGGGGTATGCACCCTTTATTTTAGAAGGTGACAAGATTTCGGCCGTGAATTCACTGGATGAAGATCGAAATTATTTTTTTATTCCTCTTTAAAACCCGTCACCACATTGACATCAAAAACACATTGAGAGAGTTGAAACAGTAAATTTCTGATAGAATAATACTCCACTGTAGGTAACTTTATCTTAAATATATGAACACCCCACCAAGATGACCACAAACATAAAAACGAACGGTAAATTTAAATCCCGGTGCTGGCCGATGGATCCTGACGATGACCGGATGATTCGCTATCACGATACCGAATGGGGAAGGCCGGTTCATGACGACTGGAAACACTTTGAATACCTTGTGTTGGATGCTTTCCAAGCCGGTCTCAGTTGGCGAACCGTGTTGCATAAAAGGGAAAATTTCAGAAAGGCGTTCAATAATTTTAATCCGAAACGGATCGCGCGCTACAATCAGACGAAAATCAAAACGCTCATGAAAGATGCCGGTATTATCCGAAACCGGCTGAAGATCACCGGCACCGTTAAAAACGCCAAAGCCTTTTTACAAATTCAAAAAGAACACGGAAGTTTTGATCAATTTATTTGGCAGTTTACCGGCCACAAGACGATTAAAAATTGCCTCAAGCATTTGAAGCAGTTGCCGGCGAGAAGCAAGGAATCTGATTTCATGAGCGCCGAACTTAAAAAACGCGGGTTTACTTTTGTTGGTTCTACCATTTGTTATGCTTATATGCAGGCGGCCGGTATGGTGAATGATCATTTAGTTCATTGTTTTCTTCACAAGCATAAATAGTTAGAATAGACTTGATGTCCTCACCAAACGAAATCCACGATGCATTCATGCGGGAAGCGCTGAAGGAAGCAAAGCGTGCGTTCGACAAAGGAGAAGTTCCTGTTGGCGCGGTTGTTGTATTTCAAAATAAAGTGATCGCCCGTGCGTACAATCAAATGGAAATGCTGCATGATCCGACGGCGCATGCCGAAATGATTGCGATTACACAGGCGGCGGATTTCCTGCGTTCAGAGGGCGGAGAGACTCACCGGGGTTCCCTTGAGAAGGCTTCTATATATGTAACTGTAGAGCCATGCCCCATGTGCGCGGGAGCGCTTGTGATGTCCCATTGCCAGAATTTGATTTTTGCGGCGAAAGATGCAAAGGCAGGGGCTTGCGGCAGCCTGTATAATATTGCGCAGGATGACCGCTTGAATCACCGTTTGAATGTCACAAGCGGCGTTCTCGAAATTGAATCCAAAATTTTGCTTCACGAATTTTTTAAGAGCTTGAGGAAAGAGAAAAGATAGAATTGGAGCTAACGCGATCCCGATTCGGCTGCTGGGCCGCAGCCTCACGGGATTAATTCGCACGGATGACTTGACGTCGCCTGCGGCTCCGTAAGTCATGTGCTCATGAAGGAGAGGTCGCATAGCCCGGCCTAGTGCGCTCGCTTGGAAAGCGAGTAGACCCTAAACAGGTCTCCAGGGTTCGAATCCCTGCCTCTCCGAAGTTGCCCACATTAGCTGTGCCAGGCGAATATTAACCAAAGGCAACGCCGGTCCCAGGAAAGCCAAAGGCCTGACGCAGGACCGCCATGATTCTCAATTGATTGTTTTAATTGCAAATCAGCACCACACTGAACATATTGAGATCACTCACAAAGGAGATAACTTATGAAAACAGCCACAGCGGAAAAGAAAAGTTTAAACTCGCCTGACGAAGTGCGTTTATTTGACAAAGGCAAAGTGGAACTGGTAACTCTTGGGGGCGTTACTTTTGGACGCGCCGTTTTACAACCGGGTTGGAAATGGTCGACCTGTGTGAAACCGATTGCGAAAACGGAAAGCTGCCAGGCCCCGCATGTTCAATATCATGTATCGGGGCGGTTAAAAATTGTGATGGATGACGGCTCCCAAACAGAACTTGGTCCCGGCGATGTTTCGGTCATTCCTCCGGGGCACGATGCATGGGTAGTCGGGAACGAACCGGCGGTTGTCATTGATATTTCAGGAATGAAAGACTACGCAAAATAATCAGCTAAAGGGAAGCTCCCCGCGTTTGCCAGACATTGACTTTATAACCTCCTATGATATAATCCCAAACCCTTTTAAAAGCTATTAGTTATGGCAAACGGCGCTCGCGAACAAACTCTCGTTATAATTAAACCAGATGGCTTATCCAAGTCTCTGACTGGCAATATCTTAACCCGCCTTTCGGAAACAAAACTCGAAATCGCCGCTGCAAAATGCCTCCACGTCTCCCGCGAATTAGCTGAGGAACATTATAAGGCGCTTCGCGCTAAACCTTTTTTCGAAGAAGTGATCGGCTACATTATGGGCGAGTATCATCCGCGTAAAAAGGTAATGGCCATGGTTTATGTGGGGCCTGATGCTATCCAAAAGGTGCGCGCTGTTACCGGGGACACCAATCCTGAAGAAGCAGATTCTGTTACGATCCGCGGGCAGTATGGCCGCATTACCACCAAAGGCATTTATGAAAATGTGATTCACGCTTCTACAAGCTTAGAAGAAGCCGAGCGGGAAATTAAATTGTGGTTTGAGCCGAATGAAATTATTTACGATCTTTACCCCACGAAAGAAATCGAAACAAAAGTAAAGAAACGTGTTTGGACAATACCCGCAAGCGCCATTAAAGCAGTCAACACCCAGTCTCCCGCCAAGGAAAAATGAAGTCGCTCGCCCGATCTTTTCCGGTCTATTGTCTTGTGTTTTGCCTCCTGGTATTTTCAGGCTGCGGTAAAAAGCAACCGGTCGCGGCGGACAACAGCTCCGCCGTTGAAGTTAAAGTTGCTTTTTGGGGAAGCCCCGAAGAAATCGAAATTGTTACTCAATCCATGCAGGGTTGGCAGAAGGAACACCCCAATATCCACGTGAGATTTGAACACACACCGTACACAGGCTACGACTCCAAGATTCTGACGCGCATAGCGGGTGGGGCTGCTCCGGACGTCATCGCGGCGGAGGTCAATTATTTTGTTACTTTTGCGACCAGAGATGTGTTTTTGGGTTTGAACGCTTTTATTAAAGATGATAAAAAATTTGCCGTTGATGATTTCTTCGTTCCTATCATTGACCGCTTCACGGTAGGCGGACAAATTTATGCCATTCCTCGCGATGTAGCGCCTTTTGCCTGCGTTTTTTACAACAAAGATCTTTTTGACCAGGCCGGGCTTCCTTATCCAACGGATGATTGGACATGGGACGATCTTCTTCGCATAGCCAAAATACTTACCAAGCACGATGCCACAGGGAGAGCCACACAATATGGATTCTACGGTTGGGCTTGGCAGGACTTCATTTATGGAAATGGCGGCGGTTTGGTGGATGATGTCAAAGCACCCACAAAAAGTCTTTTGGACGACCCAAAATCAATTGAAGGGCTCCAATTTTATTCGGATCTGATTAATAAATATGAAGTCATGCCAACTCCTACGGCTCTTGCCAATCTTGGAATGGGCGTGGACCTGATGTTTGCAAGTGGACGGCTCGCCATGTTTTTATCCGGCATTTGGGAAACGCCGGGGCTTAGGACTAAATATTCCTTCCATTGGGATGTGGCGATGTTCCCGAAAAATCGGGATGGAGTCCGCCATTTTGGAAGCGGCGGAACAGGTTATGGAATTTTAAGATCTTCTAAACACGCGCGCGAAGCATGGGAAGTGGTCAAAGCGCTTACCAGCGCAGAGGTTCAAGAGGAGCTTGCGGAACGGGGGCTTGCACAACCATCGCTCCGCTCTGTGGCAATGGGAAAACATTGGGCTGAAAGTCCGCTCCCGCCTGCGAACAAAAAAATGCTCAATGAAGCGGTGAATCAAATTGTGTTTGACCCGTTTCATCCGAGATGGCGTGAGATCGAGGCGAAATACATCAATCCCGAATTTGATCTGCTGAGAACCGGAAAAGAAACAGCTGAGGAAGCGGTTAAAAAAATTACTCCTAAAATTAATGAACTGCTTACGGAAAAAGATTGATCACAAAATTTAAAATAGAACATGGAAAGGAAAGCAAATAAGATGAACGAGGCAGTACTTGAAGGGAAGAAAAAAACTTTGAAGGCTAAAACAACTTCTTACAAAGAAGCAAAAAAATTTGAAAGCAAATACGGCTATTTTACCGTCGATGGCCGCGAGTATGTTATCACACGGCCCGATACTCCGCGCCCATGGGTGAACGTAATTTGTAATGGAGATTACGGTCTTGTCGAAACCCAAACAGGATCGGGTTTTTCATGGCTTGATAATTCTAATCTTTCACGTATTACCCGTTGGGATCAAGATCTGATTCGTGATAGCTGGGGCAAATATATTTATCTTCGCGACAACGACAGCGGGAAATTTTGGTCAGGCACCTGGAAACCTTGCCGTCCGGATTATGATTTTTTTGAAGTCAGGCACGGACAAGGTTATTCCATTCTGACGAGCCGGCTCTATGACATCACCTGTGAAAAAACAATTTTTGTCGATATCGAAGATCCGGTTGAGGTTTGGAAAGTCGTTCTCACGAACGAAAGTTCCAAAAAGCGCAGCTTGAGCGTCTTTACTTATTTTGATTGGTGTTTGGGCAATTGGGCGGATACGCACCGGGAGTTCCACAAAACCTTTATCGAAACCTGGATTGACAAGAAAAATGGTGCACTCCACGGTTTGAAACGCGCACCGCTTGTTCCGGGCTTTATTTCAACCGGCATGACCGAGAGACCCTTACAAGGATTTCACGCAGCAAACCCGAAGCCGGTAGCCTATGACGGCGATAAAGAATCTTTCCTCGGCCGTTACGGCGAACCGCACGCTCCTGAGGCAGTCGTCCAAGGAAAACTTCGCAATTCCGAAGGCAAGTGGGGTGATGCAAGCGCAAGTCTTCAAGTGGACGTGGAACTTGGGCCCAAGCAATCGAAGACCATTATTTTTACGCTTGGCTCAACTCAAAATCGTGAGCAAGCCGAGCGAATCATCAAGAAATATTCAAATTCAAGCACCGCAGACCAAGAGCTTGCCAAAGTGAAAGCGCTTTGGAATTCTTTTGTGGCTGCAACTTCCATTGAAACGCCCGATGAATCCATGAATTTCATGACCAATATTTGGATGAAATATCAGGCGATCTCAGCACGCCTCTGGGCGCGCTGTGCGTATTATCAATCCAGCGGCGGGTTTGGGTTTAGAGACCAATTACAAGATTGTCAGATTTTCTTTTCATCCAAGCCAGAACTTGCAAAGAAGCAAATCCTGCTTCATGCCGAGCAGCAATTTCCGGATGGCACCGTTTATCATTGGTGGCATCATGGAACAGGCATGGGCGCGATCACTCATTGTTCAGATGATTTGCTCTGGCTTGATTTCATCGCGTTGAATTATCTGGATGAAACGGCAGATTATGCCATTCTTGATATCAAAACAAAATTTTTGCCGGATCCAAAAACCAAGGAAGTGACAGAAGGCACGCTTTACAAGCATTGTCTTCGCGCAATCGACAAAGTGTTCACACGTTTTTCTCCGCGCGGCCTTCCTTTAATAGGTGAGTGCGATTGGAATGATGGTTTAAGCCATGTCGGTATTAAATGGAAGGGTGAATCCATTTGGCTTGGTCAATTTTTATATGGAATTTTAACCCGCATTGCTCCCATCATGGAAGAGCGCGGCGATAAAAAGAAAGCCGCTGAGTACCTGAAAAAAGCGGAAGATTTGAAGCGGGCTTTGAATACGCACGGCTGGGACGGCGAATGGTATCTTGGCGCAACCCGGGATGACGGACGGCCGCTCGGAAGCAAAACGCAAGACCGGGGCAAAATCTTTTTGAATTGCCAAACTTGGGCTGTCATTACTGGAGCGGCAACGCCCGAGAGAGCCAAACAAGCAATGGCTTCAGCCGCCAAGTGGCTTTATAAACAGTATGGGCCGCTTCTTCTCACGCCAGGTTATGATAAAACGGATCCAACGATTGGCTATATCACTCGCTACGCGCCTTCTGTGCGCGAAAACGGCGGACTTTATACACATGCAGGCACATGGGCTATTCAGGCTGAATGCATGATGCGAAATGGCGAGCAAGCTTATGAAGTGTATAAGAGTTTCAATCCAGCCCTTCGTGGTCTTGAGCCAGATCTTTATTATTGCGAACCTTATGTGACACCGGGTAATGTCGACGGGCCTGATTCACCCAACAATGGCCGCGGAAGCTGGACTTGGTATACAGGTTCCGGAGCATGGTATGCGGTTGTGGTACTGAATTGGTTGCTTGGGATCCGGCCTACGCAAGAAGGGCTTTTGATTGACCCTGTGATTCCGAAAAAATGGCCGTCGTTTAAAGTGAAACGCCTTTTCCGAGGAGCGACGTACGAGATCGTCGTTGAGAACCCAAAACATGTTTCGTCCGGCGTGAAGAAAATTACCGTAAACGGGAAAGCACAAGAAGGCAACTTGATTAAGCCCATCAAGTCTAAAGGGCCCCACCAAGTGCGGGTAGTAATGGGTTAAGATCGGTCAAAGTCTTATCCAACAAGGTTTCTTCAACCTCTGTTAAGCATCAGTGAATTTAATTGACTTAGGTTATTTGCAATCCTATAATTAGGTTACTTTTATAAAACTTTTAATTGGTGAGCACTTTTGGGCATTTAAAGCCCGCAGGGCAGTCGGCATTCTAAAGCAAATAGAAAAAGGTTTGTTTTTGTTACCGCGACTCAAGTTGTTGGTTTTTTTATCGCTCTTTGTCATTGTAGCTGGTTGTGCAGTCCAAGAACCCGTTTCAATTTTCACTAGCGTTCCTGCAGGGAAAACAGCTGCTTCCACTTCCCGCTTTCAATTGATCGATGATTTCAATGGCGGTGTCGGAAAAACGAAATTAGGGACTGAGTGGAAAACGTCAGAGTCTGACGGAGTTAAAATCCGGTTGCTTCCAAATCGGGAAGATGCAGTAAAGTACGGCGGGTCACTTACGATTGACTACGCCCTGCCGCCTCATGCAACAGCAGGTTTTTTTACACCGCTTAACGGGCTTGATGTAAGCCAAGCTCATTTTATTGTCCTTTTGATTCGGAAAAAGGAACTTAATTCGTTTCCGGGCAAGGCGGCAGTTAGTTTAAGGGACTACACGGGGAAGAGCATAGCTGTAGACATTCATAAGTCCATGAAACGAACATGGGCAGGCCCGGGCGGTGAATGGATTGAAATAGCAATACCCAAAACCGCTTTTCAGGCACTTGACTTTAATCAATTGGAACGATTTGAAGTTTTGTTGACGGCGCCCAGCAATGAAATGAAGGGCCAGTTAGTTTTAGATGAGATTGGGTTCTTTGGGCGTGAAGAAATAGTTTTTGAGTCCGAGGCGGACAATTTAGTTGGCTTTCCTAAGGAAGAAGTAAACGAAGCGCGCCGCAAAGAACTTCTTCAAATCCAGGACGATAAACAATTTTTAACAGAAGTTGCTCGAGATACTTGGCATTATTTTGAAAATTTAGTCGACCGCAAAACAAGCCTTGTGGTCGATCATATCCGAGTTGGAGAAACACCCGGCGTCGGCAGTTATGTCAGCCCAACCAATTTGGCATTGTACTGGCTTGCGAATGTTGCAGCTTACGATCTTTCTCTGATTTCGAAGGAACAGGCGATTAAAAATATCAAATCGAGCCTGGACTCTTTCGAACAATTGAGCCGATGGGGGCGTGGATTTTACTATAATTATTACCACACCCGCAGCTTTCGGGTTACCCGTAAGTATGTATCAGTCGTAGATAATGGGTGGCTTGCGGCAGGGCTCGTTGTGATTCGGCAGGCGTTTCCTGAGGCGTTCGATAAAAAAGCGAGCGCGCTCCTTAAGAGATTGGATTTCTCCGAGTTTTACGATCCCTCTAATGGGCAATTGAAACTTGGGTTTGATGCCGACAAAGATCTTTATTCACCGTATCATTACGGGCTTCTTGCGACGGAAGCACGCCTAGCAAGTTACATTGGGATCGGAAAAGGCGATCTTGAAAAAGAACATTGGGCGCGGGTTTATCGAACTCTTCCGACAGAGTGGGATTGGCAGAAGCAAGTTCCCCAAGGAGCGGAACAAACATTATTTGGTACGCAAGTTTTCGAAGGTTTTTATACTTATCTAGGTAAAAAATTTGTTCCGAGTTGGGGCGGTTCGCTCTTTGAATTTTTGGCACCAACCCTGCTTTTGAAAGAGCAGGAACTGGCGCCAAAGGGTCTGGGCAAGAATAATGAAATTGTAACAGACCTTCATATAGAGTATGCTCTTCGCGAAAAAAAATATCCTGTTTGGGGTATCGCTCCTTGTGCTATTCGCAACGGAAAGTATTGGATCTATCGAGAGTATGGAGTTCCTGATCTTGGGGCAAAGGGATATTCTGATCGTGGCGTGGTGGCGCCTTATGCTTCATTCCTGGCTTTAGCCATACGCCCCGAAGCAGCGGTTCGGAATTTGCGCGAGATGCTTTCGCACTATCCGGATATTTATGGTGAGTACGGTTTTTATGATTCAGTTGATGTGTTGAAAGAAACCGTGAATCATCAGTACCTTGCCTTGGATCAGGCGATGAGTTTTCTGGCAATCGCCAATGATGTAAAAAATGGTACGATTCGAAACCGGTTTCATTCGGATTCAATCGGTAAAAACGGCGAAGCAGTGCTGAAAGAAGAAACTTTTTCAATCAAGTAGTTATAAGATAGAAAGGAGAACAAGATAATGAAACGTTTTATGAGGTTCTTTTTGGTTGCATCTATTGCACTTTTATTAACAAAACCAGCGTTTGCTGGACCCGAGGGCGCACAACCTGCCGCCTCAGGTTCCGAACTCGTCATCGCCGACTTCAACACAGGGGATAAACCCAATAATTTAGGCGGTGACTTCGGCTCTTGGGATAAAGACCCCAATGATGAAACCCAAGGCTGCCAGATGAGCTTTGAGCAAGATGACGCCACGGGAGATAAGTTAGGCTACTCCATTAGATTAGACTATGATGTTGATTCCCCCAACCCTGCTTATAACGGTTTCTGGATGAAACTGAATGCTCTGGATGCCACCCAATACAACACCCTTAATTTCTACATGAGGGGAGATGCTACCAATGGATTCTCCAAGAGAATTAAGATTGAGATGAAGGATGACACCAAAACCCCATCCCAGTTCATCATTGCAGGCCTGACCGATAAATGGCAGAAGTTCTCCATTCCTTTCGAGAAGTTCAGACGGGTGAAGAACTGGAATGCTTTAAGTGAATGTGTCGTGGTCTTCGATGACATCAATTCCAACCCCAAGAAGGGGACTATCTTTGTAGACCAAATAACGCTGTCGAAGGAATAATTCAATAAAACAAAATACAGACAAACCGCTTTTTAATTTGAGATAGAGAGAGGAGGTTTCCGTGATCAAGCAGATGCTTTTAAAGGACAGGATTCTTACCGACAAGGAAAGAAAAAACCTAGCTATTTTGGAAGTGATCCGGAAAAATGGGCCTATCTCGCGGACCGATATTTCTAAAATTACCGAATTAAATATCGTAACCGTCTCTAATTATGTGAGTCATTACATTAAAACTGGGCTTGTGGTCGAAGGCGAATTAGATGAATCCACAGGCGGCCGCAAACCCATTTTGGTAGAACTCAACCCAAAAGCTGGCTACATTGTGGGAGTCGGCCTTAACATGCTGAACATGGTTGGTGTTCTGGTTGATCTTGAGATCAACGTGATTACCGAAATTAAGCGTGAGCGGTTGCCTGAAAATTCAGAAGCCACTGTATTACAGATGGTTGATTTGGCAGCCGAGATGATTGAAAAATCAGAAGTCGACAAAACCAAAATTGTCGGAGTCGGTGTTGGAATCCCCGGAATTATTGATGAACGTGGCCGCACCATTCGCTGGCCCCAGAGTCTTGGCGAAAAAGACGTCTCCGTTTGTCTCTCCATTAAGGATACTTTTGAAAAACGCCTGAACGTCCCCACTTTTGTTGAAAACGACGCCAATGCCGCGGTGCTTGGCGAAAAATGGCTAGGTCTTGATCGCGACGTAAAACATCTTGTGTATATGTTCTCAGGTGTGGGCGTTGGGATTATCATCAACGGGGAAATTTATCGAGGTGCAACCGGTGCTGCGGGCGAGCTCGGCATTTCAAGCCTCAAAGCTTCTCGCGAGGACATCTTGAACATGGCTAAAGACCTTGGGCGTTGGGAAATGGATCTTGGAATGACGATTCGGGCTAAAGAGCTCATCGCAAAAGGGAACGCGTCTGTTTTAAAAGATTTGGCGGGAGGCGACCCTAAGAAAATTACATTCAAAGAACTCGTGAAGGCAGTGAAAGAAAAAGATTCTCTTGCATTAAAGGTGGTTGAAGAAGGCGGTTCTGCTTTAGGGAGAAAGATTGCTTTTCTGGTTAATCTTCTGAATCCTGAAATCGTTGTGATCGGCGGCGGAATCGAAGATTGCGGAGCACCCCTGTTGGATGCAGTCAAAATTGCGATTAAAGAGTGGGCTGTAGAAGAAGCAGCGTCCCACGTAAAGATTATTCCATCTGCTTTTGGAGAGAACGCCGTTGCGCTTGGCGTGGTAGGCATTGTTGCCCGCGAAGTATTTGCGCAGGCTTAATCGCTCGACTTCTTTACGTAGTAAAGATTTTTCAAGTTGTTAGCGGTACCCCATCATCTCCCTTGTCTTTTTGCTCCTAAAAAGGTATATTACACATTCTTTTCTTCGAAACAGATGGCCTACTAATCTTTCAGTAAGTCATTTATTTAAAATAGGATAGGAGGAATTTCATGTCACAGGGAGTTACCATTTGGTTTACCGGCTTGTCAGGGTCCGGCAAGTCCACAATCGCCCGAATATTGGAAAAAAAACTTCGAGCCACCGGTCAGAAAGTGGAGATTTTGGATGGTGATGTTGTGCGGACTAATTTAAGCAAAGGCCTTGGTTTTTCTAAAGAAGATCGCGATACAAACATCAAGCGGATAGGTTTTGTGTGCCATCTTTTGACGCGAAATGGTGTCGTCGCAATTTCTGCGGCGATATCTCCATACCGCGAAGTGCGAGACTATAACCGAAGCCTCATTGGAAATTTTGTTGAGGTTTATGCCAAATGTGCTTTTGATGAATGTGTGAAACGTGATGTGAAAGGCCTTTATAAAAAAGCAATCGCCGGAGAAATCAAAGGCTTCACGGGTGTGGACGATCCTTATGAAGAGCCGTTTCATCCCGAAGTTGTTTGCGAGACGGATAAAGAAACGCCGGAACAATCGGCGGAAAAAGTTTTAAACAAACTTGAAGAGTTGGGATATCTTTCAAGCGGTCACGCGACGGGGAAAAAGGTTTAAACGATGGCAGGCGAGAAGCGTTGCGATCTTCACATGCATACGGTTCATTCGGACGGGACATTTACGCCGAAAGAACTGGTCGAGCTTGCCAAGCGAAAAGAACTTTCGTGTATTGCCTTGACCGATCACGATACGTTGAGCGGTGTTCAGGAAGCTCAAGAAGAAGGCAGCCGAGCCGGCATTGAAGTGATCGCAGGCGTTGAAATCAGCGTGAAGTTCGAACCTGGCACCATGCATATCCTTGGATATTTTATAGACCGGAACTCAAAAAAACTTCAAGAGGGGTTATCCGAAATTCAAAATGCGAGACGTCAGCGAAACCCGATAATTATTGAAAAGTTGCGCGCTTTAGGAGTGAAGATTTCTTTAGAAGAAGTAGAGCGTGAATCCGGCGGTGATCAAGTCGGCCGTCCGCATTTCGCCCGCGTTTTGGTGAAAAAAAAATACGTCAAAAAGTTTGAGGAAGCATTCAATAAATATTTAACCAAAGGGGCTCCCGCTTATGTGGATAAGCGCAAGCTGACAAGCCGCGAGGCGATTGAAATGATTGAAGAGGCTGGCGGAGTTGCTTCTTTGGCTCATCCGAAATTATTGAAGCTTGATTCGATACCCAATCGGTTTGAACAAACAATCGAACAATTGCGTTCGGAAGGCTTGAAAGGTCTTGAAGTTTATTCAAGCTGCCAGTCCAAACAAGAAGCAGCTCAGTATAAAAAAACTGCAGATCGACTCGGGCTTTTGGTCACAGGCGGCAGTGATTTCCACGGAGCAAATCGTCCTCAAGCTCCTCTTGGTTGGATGGGAGACGGCGCCTTCATTCCTTATGAGACGATAGATCGGATGAAGCAATTGTTATTGGAACGCAAGACGAAATGAGTATAGCAATGCCTAAAAAAATTGATTTAGAACAATTGAACGAACGGTTTGAAAAAACCCAACCGGAGGAAATCCTCCGTTGGGCCATTGACGAGTTCCGTTCGAAGATTGCCCTGAGCTCTTCTTTTCAAACCGAAAGCGTTGTTCTGCTTCATATGGTTTCTCAGATTGATCCCACAATCAAAATTCTTTTTCTAGAAACCGGCTGGCATTTTAAGGAAACCCTTGATTTCAAAAATGAAATTGTGAAACGTTTAGGGCTTACCAATGTCATTGAATTAAAAGCCGATCCTAAAAAGCGTGAGGCCTTTAACGCCAAAACAGGCGGTAAGCCGTATGAAGTTGATCCGGATTATTGCTGCCAGATTAATAAAGTTGATCCGCTTGATGAAGCGCTAAAGGGACTTGATGCCTGGATTTCAGGCATTCGCCGTTCACAATCGAAAACACGGAAAGACATTCGAATTGTGGAGGAATATCAAGGAGGCATTTTCAAAATTAATCCGCTTGCGAATGTTACCTCAGGCGATCTTTGGTGGTATTTAAAAGAACACAATTTACCGAAGCATCCTTTATTTGATAAGGGTTATTTAAGTATTGGCTGCTGGCCGTGCACAAAACCGGTTCAACCCGGAGATGATGAACGTTCCGGCCGCTGGGCTGGGAAAGAAAAAACGGAATGCGGGATTCATACCTTTATGAAACCAAAGCCGGTCAAACAAGAAGCCGAGACTCCGGCAGAGAAACAGGAAGGAAGCGAAATATGACAGGCATTACCCCACATGGTGGAACTTTAATTAATCGCGAACTAGAAGGAAAAGCAAAAGAAGAGGCAAAGCTGCGCGCGCAAAAATTAACGCGTTTAACACTTTCCGAACGAGAAGTTTCCGATTTAGAAATGATTGCAACCGGCGCCATGAGTCCTCTTCAAGGTTTCATGACAAAAGAAGATTACGAGAGCTGCCTTAATAAAAAACGGCTCAAGAATGGTCTTCCTTGGACGATTCCGGTAACAAAATCCATTACAGCAGATGATAAATCTAAGATTTCAGGCCAAAAAGAAGTAGTTCTAGCAGATACTCAAGGCAACGGTCTTGCGATTTTGGAAGTCACCGATATTTTCCCGCATGATAAAAAAGAACAGGCCACTAAAATTTACGGGACAGATGAGGAAGCCCACGCGGGGGTCCAGCAAATTTTAAAAATGGGAGATTTTTTCATTGGCGGAAAAATTTCTATTTTTCAAAGGCCTAAATACACAGATTTTCTGGAATACCGGTTAGATCCCAAACAAACCCGTGAGTTGTTTCAGAAAAAAAACTGGAAAACGATCGTTGCTTTTCAAACACGGAATCCCATTCACCGCGCCCATGAATACCTAACCAAGTGTGCTTTGGAATCAGTGGATGGCCTTCTCATTCATCCATTGGTCGGTGAAACAAAAGGGGACGATGTCTCAGCTAAGGTACGCATGGAGTGTTATAAAGTATTAATTGAAAAGTATTATCCAAAAGACCATGTCCACCTTTCTGTTTTTCCTGCAGCCATGCGGTACGGTGGGCCTCGGGAAGCGGTGTGGCATGCGATTTGCCGGAAAAATTACGGCTGCACGCATTTTATCGTAGGCCGCGACCATGCTGGTTGTAACCGGCCAGATGGAAAATCCTATTATGGAACTTATGACGCCCAGCTGATTTTTGATGAGTTCAAACCGGAAGAGATTGGAATTGAGATCTATAAGTTTGAACATTCTTTTTATGATCGAAAGACTGGTGGGATTGTCAGTTTCAAAACTGCGCCGCCGGATGCCGATCAATTTAGTGTTTCTGGAACCAAACTGCGCGAAATGCTCAGGGCCGGCGAAATTCCGCCGCCTGAAATTACGCGTCCCGAAGTGGCGCAAGTGTTGATTGCAGCGATGAGAGAAAAAATAGAGAGTAATAAATAGATCTAAAAAACACTCTTATAGAAAGAGTAAAAAATGGCAACTATTCCAAAGGATGTTAAGCAGTTCAAAATTTTATTTATTGTGTATATAGGTTATCAACTGGCTGGCTGGATTTATAGGACGGTTGCTAATGTTAATATAAAAAACTTTCAGTGGACGTGGTGGAATATAACAGCGGTTGTTATTTCTGTCGTACTTTACATTATTTTTCTTGTTCGCCTTTACGATGTGGCGAATATATTGAAACTGAACAATATTATACGTGTTAAACCATGGGTTTTTATTGTATTGCAGCTCGTTTTAACTAGTAAGCTACTTATTCCCGAAATAATAGTGCCAATATATATTTGGATAATGTCTAGAAAGCTAGGGAAACTTGACAGTATCAGAGCTTTTGACCCAACAAAAATAAAATTTCCACAAAAGTCATGAGTTACATTAAAGGTCTGAAGTGCCGGGAGTGTGGGAAGCTCTATCCACTAGAAGCTCTCTATGTGTGTGAGTTTTGTTTTGCCTCACTTGAAGTGGACTATGACTATGAAGCGCTCAAAAAGATTGTTACTCGCAAACGGATTGAATCAGGCCCTTCCAGTCTCTGGCGCTACAAAGACCTCCTTCCTATTAATGGAGAGCCGACCGTAGGGTTCTACTCCGGATTTACGCCGCTCGTCAGGGCTAATCGTCTTGCCGATGAACTTGGTGTTAAAGAACTTTATATCAAGGACGATTCGGTTTGCCACCCAACGTTGTCGTTTAAAGACCGCGTTGTGGCGGTCGCACTTTCTAAGGCTAAAGAACTGGGTTTTGATACCGTTGCTTGCGCCTCGACAGGAAATTTGGCAAATGCTGTTTCTGCCCACGGTGCTTGGGCAGGGCTTAAGCGTTACATTTTTATTCCAAATGACCTTGAACAAGCGAAAGTTTTAGGGACGCTTGTTTACGCTCCAAATTTAATTATGGTTCGTGGCAATTATGATGATGTGAATCGGCTCTGCAGCGAAATTGCCGCCAAATACAACTGGGCGTTTGTGAACATTAACATTCGTCCTTATTATGCCGAAGGTTCAAAAACGTTTGGATTTGAAGTGGCCGAGCAGCTTGGCTGGCGTACGCCCGATCATTTAGTATGCCCGGCGGCAAGCGGTTCTCTATTAGTTAAAATCTGGAAAGGCTTTAAGGAATTTGAAAAATTGGGTTTGATCGGATCCGTAAAAACCGCGCTTCATTGTGCCCAACCCGAAGGATGTTCTCCCATTTCGGATGCCATTTTGACGAAGTCGGATGCGATTCGGCCCGTGAAACCAAAAACGATTGCGAAGTCTTTAGCCATTGGAAATCCGGCCGATGGATATTATGCGAGAGATGCCGTGAATCAAAGCGGTGGAACGGCCGGAGTGGCCAGCGATGAAGAAATCAGGGAAGGAATTCAGTTGCTTGCGCGGGCGGAAGGAATTTTTACTGAGACGGCGGGCGGAGTAACAGTAGCGGTCGCCAAAAAATTAATCGAAGAGGGTAGAATCTCCAAGAATCAATCCTTGGTGATTGCCATCACGGGAAATGGTTTAAAAACTCAAGATGCAATTCGTTCTTCAGTTGCTAGCGCGCTTGAAATTGACCCGCAGTTGAAGTCGTTTGAAGAAAAAGTGTTAACAAGCTGCAAGCTTTAAGTGTATTGCTTACAACTTATACATCAATTACAATAGAGGGTAACATGTCAATCAAGGTCAGAATTCCAACACCTCTTCAAAAATTAACCCAAGATAAATCGGAAGTTCTTATCAGCGCTAGCACAATCGGTGGCGTGATCCTAGAATTAGATCGCGCTTATCCTGGAATCAAACAGCGCGTTTGCGATGAACAAGGCAATATTCGCCGTTTCGTGAATATTTTTCTAAATGAAGAAGATATTCGTTTCCTCAAAAAAGAACAAACCCCGGTTAAAGATGGGGATGAAGTTTCAATCGTTCCAGCAATCGCCGGCGGCTAATAGCTCATGACGCTTACCGCCGAATCCATCTCAGAACTTAAAGATCGAATTATCGCGGGCGGTGAGATTACATACGAAGAAGCAGTAGCCCTCATTGAGATTGAAGACCCCGAACGATTAGAAACTCTCCGAAAATCAGCTCACGAAATTACCTTAGCACTCCATTCCAATAAAGCCGGCCTTTGCGCACTGATTAATGCCAAAAGCTATTTGTGCGGGGAAGACTGCGGATTTTGTGCCCAATCGGTTCGGTTTGAGACTTCCGTTGCCCGTTACGAATTACTTGAGCCTGAAATTATTATCGAAGCAGCCAAGAAAGCCGAAAAGCAAGGCGCACAGAATTTTTGCATTGTCACAAGCGGCGGGGCTTTGAATGGTGACGAATTTGAGCGAATCGTTGATGTCGTGAAACGTCTCAAGCAAGAAACCAAAATGGGAATCGACGGATCTTTAGGATTTATGACCCCCGAACGCGCTGAGCGGTTAAAAGCGTCAGGCCTCAGGCGTTTGAATAATAATCTTCAAAGTTCACGCGAGTTTTATCCTTCCATTGTTTCGACGCATTCCTATGATACGCGGATTGAAACAAACGAGTTGATACGCGAAAGCGGAATCGAGCTTTGTTCGGGCGGTATTTTAGGAATGGGAGAGTCGCGTGAAGATCGAGTGAAAATGGCATTTGAACTTAAGCGGTTTTCTCCGGAATGCCTTCCTATTAATGTATTGAATCCGCGTCCGGGCACGCCCTTGGAAAACGCTCCAAAATTGGAAAACTCAGAAATTCTTAAAACCATAGCTGTTTATCGATTTATTCTTCCTAAATCTAACATCAAACTTGCTGGTGGCAGAGAAGTGAGCTTAGGGCAAGAACAGGACAAAGCGTTGCAAGGCGGGGCAAACGGTTTGATTGTGGGCGGTTATTTGACCACAGCCGCCAATCCGGTCAAAGATGATTTAGAAATGCTTCGCCGCACAGGCTATCAAGTATAGTTTTATCCCACAGATTTCATGGATGTTAACCTTTCCGGGAAGCTTATCCTCATCACCGGCGGAACGAGTGCTCTCGGCCGCGTTTTCGTGAAGCGTGCTCTAGAAGAAGGCGCTACCATTTTCTTCACTTATTATCAAAATTCAGAAGAAGCCAAACGTCTTGAAGAACTTGGCGCAAGAGGTTTCCAAGTTGATCTCTCAAAACACTTTGAAATCGATCTATTAAAAAAAGAAATCCAGTCTCTCACGCGAGAACTGGACGCGATTGTTCACAACGCAGCAATTGTAAAAGATCATACCATTCAAAACTTGTCAGAAGAAGAATGGGACGAAACCATCTCCGTTGATTTAGGCGCTGTTTATTATCTCACCAAGAAATTTCTTTCCTTTTTATTCAAGAAGCGCGGGAGTAAAATTTTAAACATCATCAGCCGCGTCGGCCTTCGAGGCGGATTCGGGCAAGCCAATTACGCCGCCGCAAAAGGTGGGCTCATAGCATTAACAAAAACTTTAGCCCAGGAGCTTGGGAGGAAAAAGATTTTGGTCAACGCTTTAAACCCAGGCTTTATGAAATCGCATATGACAGAATCAATTCCTATGGATGCGTTTAAGCGGAATGTGGAAGAAAGCGTACTGGAACATGTTTCTGACCCCAAAGAAGTCAGTGATTTCATGATTTATTTGTTGTCGGACCGTTTCCAAAACGTAAGCGGTCAGATTTTTCATTTTGATTCGAGGAGAGTCTAGTTGAATCGAGTTGTCATTACGGGAATTGGTTGCGTTACGCCCATTGGAAATAACGCCCGTGAATTTTCGGCCTCACTTAAAAAAGGGATTGTAGGGGTAAGCAAGATAAGTCGTTTACAGCAAGAATCCCCAATCGAGGGCAAAGCCTTTCAAATCCATAATTTTTCAGCCCCTAAGTATGCCACAATCCTAGATCCTTTCATTCAGTATATTTTAGCTGCCACAGAAGAAGCGCTTGAAGATAGCGGCCTGAATCCTTCTGCGATGGATTTAACGCGTCTTGGTATTGCCGTCAGTTCCAGTAAAGGAGGAATGAGAACATTTGAGAGGTTTTATGAGCGCTTTCAGAAAAACAAAAGTGCTCTTTTGGGCGCGCGCGTGTACGCTAATTTTGTTCCGAATATTGCAGCTCAATGGATTGCCCGCCATTGGAAAATCTCAGGTCCTGCGAAACCTGCCGTTGCCGCCTGTGCAACAGGGCTTTATGCGGTGATGGAAGGGATACGGATGATTGAGCAAGACGAGGTAGACTATTGTATTGCCGGGGCGGGGGACGCCTCACTTACTCAATTGATGTTGGCAGGTTACCGCAATATGGGAGTTTTGGCGAAAGACGAAATGCGTCCTTATGACTTGAACCGAAGCGGCTTTTTAGTGGGAGAAGGCGCCGGAATTGTTATTTTGGAAAAGCTTGAGAGTGCTAAAGCGCGTGGTACGAAAATTTATGGGACAGTTTTAGCTCACGCATATGGCTTTGAAGTATCTCATCCCATTTCTTTTTCGCTCGATGGAGACGGCCTTGAGTATTGCTTAAAAAAGTTGCTTCAACAGGCAAAGATTACGCCGAGCGAAATTGAATATTTGAATTTACACGGGACGGCTACAAAACAGGGAGATATTTACGAAACAAGGCAAATCAAAGCAGCATTCGGGAAAGATGCATACCGTATCCCAATGAGCGCAACAAAATCGCTTGTAGGTCATATGCTCGGCGCTTCCGGTGTGGTGGAAATCATCGCTTGCCTGATTGCGATGCGGGATGGATTTATTCCTCCGACGGCAAATTTAGAAAAGCCGGGTCCCGAATGTGATTTAGATTACACACCGCGTATTTCAAAAACCAAACAAGTGAATCTCACCTGCTCTATTTCAATGGGTTTCGGCGGCCATCTCGGAGGTATTCTGATATCAAAATGAAGACGATTTCTAAACTCGGTTGGATGGCAGAGGAACTCACCGCGCTTAAGGGTCAAAATCTGTACCGCAAGTTGCGAGTTCTTGAAGATATAAAAGGGACGCAAGCCACAATTGATGGCAGAAAAATTTTTCTTTTTTGCGGGAATGATTATCTTGGTTTAAGTCAACACCCCAAGTTGATTCTGGCAGCTGAGCAAGTGCTTCACGCATCGGGAGTTGGTACTGGAAGTGCGCGGTTAATTTCAGGTACACAGAAGTGGCATACGGAACTTGAAGATCGAATCGCCCGCTTTTTTGGAAAAGAAAAGGCGCTTCTTTTTTCAAGCGGCTATCTGGCTAACCTAGGCGCGATTTCCGCTTTAACTCAATCGGGCGACACTGTCATTTTAGATAAACTGAGCCATGCTTCACTCATTGATGCGGCACGGCTTTCCGGCAAAACCGTTCGGGTTTACCCACACAAGAACTTGGAGTATCTTGAAAAAATACTCAAAGGAGTTAAAACCGGAAGAGCTTGGATCGTGACGGATTCAGTTTTTAGTATGGACGGGGATTTGGCCCCACTTCCTGAGCTCGTTGAGATCAAAAATAGATATGGAGCATACCTTATCATTGATGAAGCGCACGGAACCGGGGTTTTTGGTGAAAGCGGCCGCGGTGTGGCCGAGCACTTTCATGTTTCCGATGAAATTGACATTCACATCGGCACGCTTTCAAAAGCAATCGGGAGTTTTGGAGGTTTTGTCACAGGGCGAAGCGAATTGATTGATTATCTGGTAAATTTCGCACGGCCCTTTATTTTTGAAACAGCGCTTCCGCCCTTAATTTGTGCCGCCTCAATCGAAGCTTTTAATCTCATCGAAGAAGAGCTCGATTTTCGCAAACGTTTGTGGCAAAATGTTAAACGATTGAGAAAAGGGCTTGCGAAAATCGAAGCCCCGCTCTTAGAAGGAGAATCGCCCATTATTCCTGTTGTATTCGGGGATGAAAAGAAAACGCTTACGGCAGCGGAGTTTTTATTGAAAGAAGGTTTTCTCATTCCAGCCGTTCGTTACTCAACGGTCCCAAAAGGAAAAGCACGTCTTCGGATCACAATTTCTGCGGTACATTCCGACGACCAAATTGACGAGTTGATCAAAACATTTAAGAGGTTGCTTTCACTGGTCGATGAACTATAGCGGCCGCAAAAAATAGGGGGCGTTCAAATGAATATAAGGAAAGTTATCCTTCTTGCCACAATTTTGTTTTCTCTTTGCTTTGTCAATGCCTGCCGGACGACAGAAGGCCAACTTCAATCTCTCCCGCCGGAGCTTCTTGCCCAAGTGAGACAAATGGACCAAACAGTTAATATTCCAGCCACACCTACACCCAAACCAACAGTACATTGGTTTCTGTTAACAGCGGCTATTTTAGCCGGGGCGGTTATAATTTTTGTCTCGGATCGTTCGGAAAAGAAGAAACCGGTCCCCAAACGGCGGACATCGGGCAGCAAAAAGCGGAAAAAGTAATTACCTTCCCAACGCTCCCTTAAAAGATTATAATAAGGTACGTTACGTGTCCCCATGTCTGTTTCTGTTCAAAAACCAAAGTTAAAGAAAACCCCTCGGGTTAGTTCAGCACTTCTCTCCCAATGGGATAAGCAGTGGGTCTGGCATCCTTTTACGCAAATGAGCGAATGGTCCAAAGATGATATTTTGATCATCGATTCTGGAAAGGGAAGTTATCTTAAGGATGTTGAAGGAAAACGTTATATCGATGGCGTTTCATCGCTTTGGTGCAATGTCCACGGCCACCGGGTTCATGAATTAGATCAAGCAGTTCGAAAGCAATTGAGCCGAATTGCCCATTCCACATTCCTCGGACTTTCCAATGTCCCCGCCATTCAGCTTGCAAAAAAATTGATCGAGGTTGTACCTTCAGGCCTTAAACGTGTTTTTTATTCTGATTCTGGATCTGAATCCGTAGAAATTGCGCTTAAGATTGCTTATCAGTATTGGCAGCAGAAGGGAGAGAAGCAGCGTACCAAATTTATCCGTCTCGCAAATGCTTATCATGGAGATACCATCGGATCAGTTAGTGTGGGCGGAATCGATTTGTTTCACGAAATTTATCACCCGCTTCTTTTTGAAACATTTCAAGCTCCTGCGCCTTACCGTTATCGAGATCAATTTGAAGGCAGCGAAGCCGAATATACCGATTTATGCGCTAGGCAGCTTGAAGCGGTTATCGCCAAACATCACAAGGAAAGTTGCGCCCTGATTATGGAACCTTTGGTGCAGGGAGCCGCTGGAATGATTGACCAGCCAAAGGGTTACATTTCACGTGCGCGAGCCCTTACAAAACAGTATAATATTCTCCTTATTTTTGATGAAGTTGCGACCGGATTTGGAAGGACAGGCCGAATGTTCGCAAGCGAACACGAATCTGTTACCCCAGACATCTTGTGTCTGGCAAAGGGGTTAAGTGCAGGCTACTTACCTTTGGCTGCAACAGTTACTACCGAGGAAATTTACGAAGCTTTCCTGGGTCAATATGAAGAATTGAAAACATTTTTTCACGGACACACTTATACGGCCAATCCGCTTGCTTGTGCCGTTTCGTTAGCCAATCTCGAATTTTTTGAACGCGAGCGGGTAATTGAAAAACTCACGCCGAAGATTAAATTTCTGCGCGAAGAACTTAGTCGATTCGGCCAGTTGAAACATGTAGGCAATATTCGCCAAGTTGGTTTTATGGTCGGAATTGAGCTTGTTTGGAATAAGGCAACACGCGAACCTTATGAGTTTAATGAAAAAGTTGGGATTCGCGTGATTCAAGAAGCAAGACGTTTAGGCGTTATCATCCGGCCCCTTGGAAATGTGATTGTTCTCATGCCGCCGCTTGGGATTGAAATAAAAACGTTGAAACGACTACTCAAAGTTGTATATCAGTCTATTCGAAAAGTGACGGAGGAAACGAACGTTTAAATGGCTAAAGGAGTTTTTATTACCGCTACGGATACCGGCGTGGGCAAAACTGTTATTTCGGCAGGACTTGCCATGGCGCTTAAAGCTCGAGGCATACGCGTTGGTGTGATGAAGCCAGTTGCGACCGGTTGTATCGGTGACAATGGCCGTTTGGTGAGTTCAGACGCTGTTTATCTTTTTGAAGCTGCTGAAAATGAATACGCGCCGCTCACAAGTCCCGTTCGATTTAAAAACCCTGTGGCTCCGAGCATCGCAAGTATTTATGAACAAAAAGAAGTCGATTTGGATGCGATCCGAAAAGCTTATAAGGAGCTTCAAAAACATTATGACTTTTTGATTATCGAAGGAATTGGCGGAATCTTGGTTCCGATCAAGAAAAACTATTTAGTCGCTAATTTAATCCGTGAAATGGGGCTTCCGATCGTAATTGTTTCGCATGTCAGCTTGGGCGCAATCAATCACACATTGCTTACCGTGGATTCGGCGCTTATGCGCGGGTTTCCAATTAAAGGTATTATTTTCAACCGGGCGCCGCTTGTGAATTATTCTTTAGCTGAACTGACCAACCCTCGCGTGATTCACGAACTAACAGGTCTTCCGGTTTTGGGGACACTTCCTGAATTGGAAAACGTTGATGTCGAACGCTTTCGATATGGAAACTTAAGAGCTGTATTCGAAGAACGTATTAACATCGATGCAATTTTAAAGTAAGCTGAGAAAATAAATGAATAGAAGCCATAAAAAAATTTTGGTGGCGATGTCGGGCGGAGTAGACAGTTCCGTTGCCGCTTATCTTTTGAAACGTGAAGGCTTTGAGGTGGGTGGAGCTACCATTCGCACTTGGGCGAGCGGAGATTGTGCTGAGAAAAATACAAAATCCTGCTGTGGCGTAATCGGAGTTGAAGATGCGCGGAGCGTTGCTTGGAAACTTGAAATTCCTCATTATGTATTCAATTTTGAGCGCGAGTTTAAAACGCACGTCGTGGATTATTTTTCAAATGAGTATTTTAAAGGACGGACTCCGAATCCGTGCGTTGCCTGTAACCAGCACATCAAGTTTTCTCTTTTCCTGAGGCGAGCCCGAGCCTTAAGCTATGACGCTATTGCGACCGGCCATTACGCACGGCTGAATTTTGACGAATCGATGGAGCGTTATTTCATTCAAGAAGGAAAAGATCAAGCGAAAGACCAATCGTATGTTTTGTTTCCGCTCCCGCAAGATCTTTTGTCCGATCTCTATCTTCCTGTTGGGGATTATTCGAAACCTGAGATTCGGGATATGGCGCGCGAACTCAATCTTAGCGTTGCTGAGAAACCGGATTCCCAGGAAATTTGTTTTATCCCAAGCAACGATTACGGTGCTTTTTTAAAACGGGAGAAAAAAATTGAAGATCAGCCGGGCCCTATTCGGGACCGTCATGGAAACGTTTTAGGGGAACATCGCGGTTATTTTCATTATACGGTTGGCCAACGCAGAGGTTTGAGGATTCCGTTTAAGCACGCGCTTTACGTGGCTGAAATTATTCCCTCTGAAAATACGGTAGTGGTTGGAACTAAAAGCGAAGTTGCGAACAGATTATGCCGTGTTGAGAACATCAATTGGTTTTTGACTTTAAACGGCACTAAGTCGTTCCGCGTTCAGGCAAAGATTAGGTCAAGGCATACAAAAGCCTGGGCTCAGCTTGAACGGCTTTCTGAAAATGAAGCAACGCTTACTTTCGACGATCCTCAAGAGGCCATTACTCCGGGGCAGGGTTGCGTTTTTTATGATGGGGACCGTGTTTTGGGCGGAGGATGGATTGCGAATCAAACGGAAAAAGTTTATGGACCAGTCGTCTAAACTCAAACGATTAAAAGAAGTAATTTATGGCTACCGAAGCGTGCTCGTCGCTTTTTCTGGAGGCGTGGATTCTGCTTTTGTTTTGAAAGTTGCCCGCGATGTTTTAGGCCGTGACCATGCCAAAGCTGTTACCGCTGAAAGCGAATCAGTTTCCGCCCGCGAGCTCGATTTAGCGAAAGCATTGGCGCTCGCGCTTGATGTAGAACATAAAGTGATTCAAACCCACGAACTAGATAATGCAAATTACAAAACCAATCCCATGAACCGTTGTTATTTTTGCAAGACGGAACTTTATGGGCAATTACTTCCGATCGCCAGAGAATGGAATCTTGAGACGATTGCGAACGGTACAAACTTCGACGATCTTGGCGATTTCAGGCCGGGCCTTGCCGCAGCGGATGAGCATGGAATTAAAAGCCCGCTTGTGGAAGCGGGTTTAACAAAAGCAGAAATCCGCGACTTAAGCCACACGCTCGGGATCCCGGTTTGGGATAAGCCGGCAGAACCTTGTTTATCAAGCCGTTTCCCGTATGGCCATGAAATCACGCCCGAGAAATTAAAACAAGTTGAGACAGGCGAAAATTTCTTGAAAGATTTAGGGTTTAAAATCGTTCGCTTGAGGCATTTTGGAGCGAAGGCGCGTTTGGAGTTGGGCCATCGTGAATTTGTACGCGTGATGGATGTTGAATTGCGCGGGAGGATTACAGAATTTATCCGTTCACTTGGTTTTAAAACCGTTATTTTCGAGCCTTATCAAAGCGGCCGGTTGAATGAAGAAGCAAAGGCGGACGAAAATATTTCACAGGTTTCACAATCATTATGAAAACGCTCAGACAAGGAATCCGCTTGCCTGATTTCAAGTACCGAAGTCTTTCGAGTACGCACATTCACCTTCCTCAAGCCTCTCGTTTTATCACCCTTCTCCTCAATCAACACGCTGGGGTACCCCTAAAACCTTGCGTTCAGTTAGGCGATCCGGTATTCGTAGGGACTAAGGTTGCAGAAGGCGAAAATTGGGTTTCAACGCCCATTCATTCAAGCGTAAGCGGCCGCGTTTCTGAAGTGACACAACATTCGATTGTGATTGAATCCGATGAAGCTGATCGGCTGGATCCTGCTATTCAAGTGCGCGGGGAAATTCCTTCAGATCCTGATCAATTGATTGAAATTATTCGTCAAGCGGGTATTGTTGACCTTGGCGGAAGCGGATTTCCTACCCATGTTCATCTGGTTGAAGCTAGAAAGAAAGGTATTGAGGCCTTGGTTTTAAACGGCTGTGAATCTGAACCTTTCCTTGTGGCGGATCATGTGCTGATGCTGAACCATCCTGTTGAAATCATAAAGGGGGCAGAACTGCTCCGGATTGCTTCGAGCGCGAAACGGGCAGTAATTGTCATCGAACAAAATAAACTAGAAGCGGTTGAGATTCTAAACAGCAAAAACTACAATTTGAAAATTGAAACCGTCTCCACTGTAACAGTTCCTACGCGTTATCCGCAAGGTTCTGAACGCGCGTTGTTTGAAGCAGCCACCGGCCGGAAACTCAATTGGAATCAATCAGCTTTGGAGGCCGGCGTTTTGGTTGAAAACGTAGCGACAGCATTCGCCGTTTACGAAGCAGTTTACCTGAAAAAACCTTTGTATGAACGGGTGATGACTGTGACTGGCGACTGTATTGTTGAGCCGAAAAACCTGTGGGCGCGCATTGGAACTCGAGCAGTTGATCTCATACGTTCTTGCAAAGGATTGATGCGCGAACCAGAGCGCGTTATTTTCGGAGGTCCGATGACTGGAGAAGCTGTTCCAGATCTTGAGATTCCGGTGACAAAGAAAGTGCAAGGGATTCTGGCGCTGCCTTCGGATTCGCTTGCAGTTTATAAAGAAGAACCTTGCATCCGATGCGGGCTGTGTGTTGAGGTATGCCCCGAGTCGCTCGTACCCGAAACTTTGATTCGCGCTGTCGAGATAGGAGATCGAGAACTTGCAAAAGAATATGATATTGATTCATGCACGGAATGCGGTTGCTGTGCCTACATATGCCCTTCCAAAATTCCGATGGTGGCTATGATCCGAGAGGGAAAGCAAGTGTCTATACAAGAAAGCTTCCGACCCCAGCCCGCCTATGCCTTCTCTTCTAACGGGTAAATTCGAAAAGCCGTTTTCAATTCTCCCGGGCCCTCACCTAAGAGCTTCCAATTCCATTTATAAAATAATTTGGGGGAATTTTGTCGCACTCCTCCCAATTCTAGTCAGCAATACCATTTTTTTTGGTTGGGATGCGTTGCGAATTTTTATAATAGCGACGAGCTCGGCCCTCATTTTTGAATATTTGTTTCAAGTTATTTTCAGAAGAAAAGTACAAATTAAAAATAGCCACACTCTTTTTCTTAGCGCTTTGCTTGCTTTTCTAATACCTCCAACAGCCCAATGGTGGGTTGTTATGCTCGGATCTTTCGTTACCGTTGTGATCGGGAAGGAAATGTTTGGAGGCCTTGGACAGAATCTGTTCCATCCTACGCTTGTGGGGTATGCTGCTTTGCTTGCGCTTTTTCCGGTGGAAATGACGGAATATAATCAAACATCCTCCCCGATGGCTGTCTTAGCTATTGGTATTTCAGGCGCTCTTATTTTTTTCAAAAAGTGGATTTCTTGGGAGCCTCCTTTGCTTTATTTGACGACGGTTGTAGGCAGCGTTTTTTTGTTAGGGGGAAATCCTGTAAGTGAGATTTTGGTTCCAAGCATTTTTCTTTGTGCTTTCTTTTTTGTTACAGACTCGGTGACCACCCCTATCACCAAACAAGGACGCATGCTTTTTGCCGTCGGAACAGGCGTTTTGACAGCAATTGTGCATTTGTGGGCAGGGCCTTTAAAAGCCATGACCTCTTCCGTTCTTTTAATGAATGCACTCGTGCCGCTTATGGATCGGTTTATCCGACCGAGATCAAGGAAATTGCGATGAAACAGACCAAGCGCTATCGCTCCTCTATTTATTTTTTGTCATGGGGCGGGATCACGGTCGTTATTCTGCTAAGTTTCATCTTTCTTTCTGAGTTGGCCGTTTGGTTGAATCAATTCAAATGAATCAAAAGCGAGCGTTAAATCAAACGACGATGATAATTGTTTCTACCGCCCCACTTTTCTATGGTGCAAGCGATATCGGACAAGCAGCCTTTTTGAGCGCTGCGGTACTTTTGGCCGTCCTCATCTTCGAAATCATTTTTTATGTGACGAAGCGTTTTTGGCTTCATTCGCTCCGCCCGCTGTTTGCGCTTATTGTCCTTGCCTCTGTTTTGAGTGGAATTTTTCTGATTTGCGAGCCGTTTTTAATAAATGGAAAAGAAGCCTCGTCCCATTTTTTCCCACTTACACTTGTCAGCGCTTTCTTGCTTGTGCAAAGCACCATCACGATGAACCAATTATTCAAAAGCCGCATTAAAAACTGGATCGGATTTTCAGCACTTCTATTGATTATTGGAGTTTCCCGCCACTGGAACGGAACGTTTCAAATGTTTCCGTCCGCAGCTTTCTGGGTAAGCGGGGGAGCGTTAGGAATTTTCTTTTTTCTGAAACGAGAAGCAAAATTATGATGAACTGGTGTCTGGCTGAATTGGCAGGTTTGGTTTCAGCTCAAGTGATTTTTTATCAAACCAGTTCAAAACAAGCTCTGAAAACTTTTTGGCTTCTTGGACTTTTTTATTTTTTTCTTTTTTCATTTGTACAAGGCCTGCTGATTTTTTGTAATCTTTTGTTTATTCCTTTTTATGAAATTCCTCTTCTTTCGCTTGCCCTGTTTTTTGTGTTCGGAAGAGGAGTAAACGGCTTCCCAAGTTTTCAAAAAGCATTTCGAGAAGTGCCAAATTTTTATCTTTTTTCGAGCCTTTGGATCAGCCTGATCTGGATTGGTTTTTCCCGTGGACACAACCTGCAGTCTGAGCAAGCAATCACAAGCTTGTTACACGGTTTTGTCTGGTCTTTTGTTGCAGCTTTTATGTTTCCAGTTTTGATTGGTATTAAAGACAAACTCGCTCTGATGAATCCGCCAAACGTGTTCCGCGGTCTTCCTGTTTTTTTGATTGCGACCGGAATTTTGCTTCTTGGCCTCGTCTTTTTTATTCATTTTAGTAACTAACCTATTCAACCGATCTAAATGAGGGGAAGCCACTTGGATTTAGAGCTACCTTTAAATGGACGGCTGGCAAGGGTTAAGACCATATGTTATACTTACTTCCATAAGTTGAATCAATATCTAACCAAAGGATTTTAATGGATATTAAGCAGGTTTTGGGCGAAGCAGTTCGAAGAAAAGCTTCAGATGTCCATCTTTCCGTTGGTCGTCCCGCTACCCTTAGAGTCGATGGAAGGCTTGTTTCGATAGGCGATAAGCCTTTAACCCCAAAAGATATGGAAGACTTCACCAAGGCAATCGCTTCAGAGCAGCACCTTTCACAAGTCGAGCGCGTTGGCGGTGTCGATTTTGGTTTCAATACGGAAGAGGGGGTTCGTTTCCGGGCCTCTTGTTTTAAGCAGAAAGGGACTTACGGAATTGTGCTAAGGCTTTTGCCAACGCAATTTTTTACCTTTGAACAGATTGGTTTATCCGACAGCGTCGTTGCACTTCTTAACCGCCCGCGCGGACTCATTTTAGTAACAGGCCCGACAGGCTCTGGAAAATCTACCACGTTGGCTTCAATGATCAATTACATTAATGAGCAACATGATGTTCATATTATTACGATTGAAGATCCGATTGAGTATTATCATACGCACAAAAAATCAATTGTTACTCAAAGGGAAGTTGGGGCGGACGTTTCCTCTTTTTCTGAGGCGGTGATCAAGGCGTTGCGTCAAGATCCGGATGTCATCTTAGTCGGTGAAATGCGCGATTTGGCCACGATGGAAGCTGCCGTAACCGCAGCGGAAACAGGCCATCTCGTATTTGGCACACTTCATACTACGGGCGCTGCGCGCACAGTAGACCGAATTATTGATGTATTTCCATCGCATCAACAAGCTCAAATCCGCGTTCAGTTGGCCTCGACGATTGTTGCTGTTATTTCTCAAGTTTTGCTTCCAAGATTGGATAAGCCAGGCCGTGCAGCCGCTTTTGAAATTATGATTGCGACCCCAGCTATTGCTAATTTGATTCGAGAAGGGAAAACCCACCAACTTGTTTCAGAACTTCAAACCGGCGCTAAGTACGGATCGCGAACTTTAGATAGCCATCTGCTTGAACTTTACTCCAATGGGGTCATTTCCTATGACGATGCCCTTTCCAAATCCTATGACCCTGCACAATTTATGCAGCAGGCAAGCCAAAAAGGCTTATCGGGTAAGACTCATACGGCCTTTGCCAAGAAGTAAAAAACACTTGATTTGCTGTTCTTTTTAAGGTATCTTAACCAACAGTTAGGGCCTTTCAAGTCCGTCCCTCTCAATGAATTCTCAAAATTATTAATTCCCATAAAATAAAACGAAACAGGTGGTTTTTAGTTTGAATTTAGTAATTCCTAATAACGCTCGTCGTTAAGCCGCATTCTTAAGCTATTCCACACATGAACATATTCGTTTCCCTGTTGGTTGGACGATTGCAAGCCACCTTGGTCGTATGTATTTAAAAGTATGAAGGGGCGGCTCCTTTTGATTGATGGACATTCGTTTTGTTACCGCGCGTTTTATGCCATTCGCGAGTTGACTAATTCAAAAGGGGAACCCACGAATGCAATTTATGGTTTCATCACCATGCTTCGCAAATTGCTTCGGGAAGAAAAACCCGATTATATGGCCATTTGTTTTGATCGGAAAGAACCTACGCTTCGGCGTGAGCGTTACGAAGCTTATAAGGCGCATCGGAAACCGATGCCGGATGATTTAATCAGTCAGATGCCTCATATTAAAGACTTTGTTCATGCGTGCCGGATTCCTATTTTTGAAAAGGCAGGTTACGAAGCGGATGATTTGCTTGGCACTCTTGCGAAAAAGGCAGAAAAAGAAGGGCTCGACGTACTCATTGTAACGGGCGACAAGGACGCTTTACAACTTGTGGATGAAAAGGTAAAAATTCTAAACACTTATAAAGAAGAAGTGCTGGATCGGAAGAGCGTTGAAGAACGTTTCGGCGGTCTCGGCCCTGAACGGGTTGTGGACGTCATGAGTCTTGCGGGAGATGCCTCAGACAACATTCCGGGCGTTCCCGGAATTGGAGAAAAAACAGCGGTGGATTTGATTTTGGAATATGGTTCTTTGGATGAGCTTTATCAAAATTTAAAGCAGGTGAAAGGGGCCCGCAAGAAAACGCTTGAGGAGAATGAACAAATTGCGCGCCTTTCTAAAGATTTGGCCACGATCGATTGTTACGTTCCACTTGAAATGGATTTTGAAAAAATGAAACTGAAGTCACCCGATGAAAACCGCCTTGCAGAACTCTTCCGGCATTTTGAGTTTCGGAGTTTTTTGAAGGAATTGACACCCGCAGGCGAAACGGGGGAGGAAGAGCGGAAGTATCATTTAGTGACTACCGTAGAAGCACTCGAAAAGTTAGTCGAAAGACTTGGCAAAGCAAAAACAATCGCGGTGGATACGGAAACGACTTCACCTGAGCCAACCAGAGCCCGTATGGTTGGGGTCAGTTTCTCGATGAAATCTAAAGAAGCCTATTACATTCCTGTTTCCTCAGAGCATCACAAAGGAGTTGGTCTCACCTGGACAAAAGTCCAAAAGGCCATCGCACCCATTTTAGAAAATGAGAAGGTCGCGAAATACGGGCAGAATATCAAATATGACCTCATTGTTTTGAAACGTCACGGCATCGAACTTCGCGGACTCGCCTTTGATACGATGATTGCTTCCTATTTAATCAATCCCGTAAAACTTAATCACAACTTAGATGATATTTCTTTTGAATATCTCGGCATCAAGAAAATTGATATTGGAAGTTTGATCGGTTCCGGCAAAAAACAGATTTCAATGGCCGATGTTCCTCTTGAACAGATTTCAGAATACGCGTGCGAAGATGCCGATTGTGTTTTTCGTTTGCAAGAATCCCTTCAAAAGCTGCTCGAAGTTCATCAATTGACGGAACTTTTCGATAAGTTGGAAATGCCACTCCTTGAAGTGCTTGCACAAATGGAAATGAACGGTGTAGCGGTAGACCGGGAGTTTTTGGGTAAGCTTTCTGAAAAATTAGGCCGTGATTTGGATCGATTAACTTCTGAAATCTATAAAGAGGCAGGGGAGGAATTTAATATCAACTCCACAAAGCAATTGTCCGATATTTTATTTACCAAACTCAAGCTCCCCATTATTAAGCGGACAAAGACGGGTTATTCGACCGATGCAGATGTCCTTGAACGGCTGGCGGAAAGCTATGAACTCCCAAAAAAATTACTGGAATACCGGGAAAAGACGAAATTAAAGTCTACTTATGTCGATGCGCTTCCGGATTTGATTGATCCGGAAACGAAAGTTATACACACATCATTTAATCAAACCACGACCTCAACCGGAAGGCTTTCGAGTTCAGAACCGAACCTTCAGAATATCCCGATTAAAACCGATATCGGCCGCGAAATCAGGCGGGCTTTTGTCCCGCGGGCGGCTGGGCGAAAAATTTTATCAGCTGATTACTCTCAGGTGGAGCTTCGTGTTTTAGCTCATTTTTCAGGAGATCCTAATTTGGTTCAAGCGTTTCAAGAAGATTTGGACGTTCATCAATTTACAGCAACGCTCCTGTACAACACGATTCCTGAAAGCGTGACCCGTGAAATGAGAAATGTGGCCAAGACAATCAATTTCAGCATTGTCTACGGTGTAAGTGCTTTTGGTTTGGCGCAAAGCTTGGGAATTTCCGTGAGTGAGGCGCAGGCCTTTATTGATTCGTATTTCACTCGTTATTCCAAAGTGAAAGAATACTTGGAAGCCCAAAAGGAAGAAGCGCGCCGGCACGGGTTTTTAAAAACTATTTTAGACAGAAGGTCTTACTTCCCGGAAATTAATTCTAACAATCTTAATCGCCGTCAGTTTGCGGAGCGCGCCGCAATCAACGCTCCTATTCAAGGCTCGGCAGCGGATATCATTAAACTTGCGATGATTGAAATTCAAAGCGAATTGGCCCATAAAAAATTAAAGTCGCTCATGATTATTCAAGTTCACGACGAATTGGTTTTTGATGTTGTTTCAAGCGAGCTCGAGGACTTAAAGAAGCTTGTGCGCACTAAAATGGAAAATGCCTATGAGCTTCGAGTCCCTCTTAAAGTCGACATGACCGTCGGCGCAAGTTGGTACAAAGAGTGAGCAGGCGTCTCGTCGTTGGGCTTACCGGAAGTTTTGGAAGCGGCAAGAGTACGGTAGGCCGAATTTTGAAAGACTTGGGTGCACGAAAGGTAATTGACGCGGATCGGTTGGCTCATGAAGTGTTTCATACAAATCATCCGATCGCAAAAAAGATCAAAACGCTTTTTAATATAAAAGGTGCGCTTAGCCGCAAAGTAGTTGCGCAGGAAGTGTTTTCAAAACCAGAGAAGCGTAAGCAGCTTGAAGCATTGATTCATCCTTATGTGTATCGAAGGATCGTTTCAGAGCTGAAGAAAGTTAAGAGCGGTATCATGGTTTTGGAAGTTCCGCTTCTTTTTGAAACAGGATTTAATAAAATCTGCGATATTACCGTTGCCATTTTGGCGGGAAACCGTAATATCGTGAAGCGGCTTGTACGGTCAGGTTTTAGTTCCAAAGAAGTACGCGTCCGTCTCCAGATTCAATTACCTGAACGGGAAAAAAGAAAACGCGCGAATTTATACATAAAAAATTCAGGTTCAAAGAAATTGTTGATTCAAAAAACGAAATTGGTTTGGCAGAAATTGCAATCGATTTTAAATAAAAACTAATCTAAGAGGAGCGTGAAACTAAACATGGCAAGAGAAATAAGAGAAAATTTAAACAGAGGTGGTAAGAAAACTTCGGTAGCTGAAGAGGAACGTTACACGGAATCCGATGTGGCACGCGGTGGCCACGAAGGATTGCTCGATGTGGCGGCACTTAAGAAAAAGAAGGTGTCCGAACTTCATGAAATCGCAAAGAAGTTTAAGATTGGTGACACCATTGGGCTCAACAAACAGGATCTGATCTTTAAAATCCTGCAAGGACAAGCCGAGCAATCCGGAGTCATGTTCGGTGAAGGCGTTCTTGAAATCCTGCAAGACGGATTCGGATTCTTGAGGTCTCCCAATTACAATTATCTGCCGTCGCCGGACGATATTTACGTTTCTCCTTCTCAGATCAGGAAGTTTAATCTGAAGACAGGCGATACCGTAAGCGGTCAGATTCGTCCTCCCAAGGAAGGTGAACGTTATTTTGCGCTCCTCAAGGTTGAGGCGGTTGATTATGAAGCCCCCGAGGCGATCAGGGACAAAATTCCTTTTGATAACCTTACGCCGCTTTATCCCGACAAGCGCATTATGCTTGAAACAGAACCGATGGAACTTTCCATGCGCGTCATGGATCTCCTGACACCTATTGGGAAAGGCCAACGCGGGCTGATCGTGGCGCCTCCTTACAGCGGCAAAACGATTCTGCTTCAAAAGCTTGCAAATAGCATCACTAAGAATGAGCCGAAGGTTTATTTGATCGTGCTTCTTATTGATGAACGCCCGGAAGAAGTGACGGACATGCAACGTTCGGTTAAAGGTGAAGTTATTTCTTCTACCTTTGATGAGCCGGCAGAACGCCACGTCCAAGTAGCCGAAATGGTCATCGAAAAAGCGAAACGCCTTGTCGAACACAAGCGCGACGTCGTGATCTTGCTGGATAGCATTACGCGGCTTGCTCGGGCGTACAATACAGTCGTTCCGCATTCCGGAAAAATTCTTTCGGGAGGCGTGGATTCAAACGCCCTTCACAAACCGAAACGGTTTTTCGGAGCTGCTCGTAATATCGAAGAAGGCGGAAGCCTTACGATTATTGCCACGGCTTTGGTGGACACAGGCTCCCGAATGGACGAAGTGATTTTCGAAGAATTCAAAGGAACCGGCAATATGGAACTTCAGCTGGACCGTAACCTCTTTCAAAAGCGGATTTATCCGGCGATTGACGTGAAGAAATCAAACACGCGTAAAGAGGATATGCTCATGCATCCGGATGAACTTAATCGCGTTTGGATTTTGAGGAAGGTTCTAAATGAGCTTAACTCAACGGAGGCGATGGAGCTTCTTTTGGAACGGCTTGCAAAAACAAAATCCAACCCTGAATTTTTAATGAGTTTGAACAAAGCAGAAAAGTAAGGAGAGCTATTCATGAAGAAAGAGATTCACCCTAAGTATGGCCCTACGGTCATTCGATGCGCCTGCGGGAACGTGATTGAAACGAGAAGCACGAAGGCGGAAATTGCGGTCGACATTTGTTCCGCTTGTCACCCACTTTTTACGGGGAAGCAGAAGTTAATTGATACCGCCGGCCGAATCGACAAGTTTCAAAAGAAATTTGGCGGACGCGTTTCAGCTTCAACGAAAAAGAAGCGCTAAATTCACTTTGTGCGAAGCGGGTAAATTCCAAACGCTTCACTTGACCCCTCATGTTGATCGAACAACTTCAGAAAATCAGATTGCGCGCCAAGGAATTGGAAGGGCAGCTTGCCGATCCAGAACTATTTAAGGATCGAGTGAAATACCAATCCTGTTCTAAGGAAATGGCACGTTTGAAGCCGATGGTCGAAGGATTTGAAAAATATGAACGCATGAGCCAAGAACTTAAAGAAGTAGAGTCCCTGCTCGGAAATAAAACGAAGGATGAAGAACTTTTAAAGCTTTACCAGGAAGAAAAAGAAAAACTATTAAAAGAACGCGCCGAGCTCGAAATTTCCCTTGAAGAGAAACTTTTGGAAGGAACTGATACCGATCAAGACAAAAATATCATCGTGGAAATCAGGGCGGGGACCGGTGGGGAGGAAGCTGCTCTGTTTGCACGAGATCTGTTTCGAATGTACAGCCGTTATATTGCAAATCACGGCCTCCGGATGGAAGTCATAGATACCAATGCAGGCGGCAAGGGCGGACTTAAGGAAGTCATTTTTGGAGTTTCTGGTGCCGGTGCGTACAAACGATTTCAGTTTGAAAGCGGAACCCATAGAGTCCAGCGCGTTCCGGATACAGAAGCAAGCGGTCGAATTCATACATCAGCTGCAACCGTAGCTGTTTTACCTGAAGCAACGGAAGTGGAGGTAACCATCAAGCCCGATGATTTAAGAATTGAAGTTTGCCGCGCTGGAGGCCCGGGCGGCCAAGGTGTTAACACAACTGATTCGGCAGTTCAAATTTTCCATATTCCATCGGGCCTCATGGTGCGGTGCCAAGATGAACGGTCACAGCTTAAAAATAAAAATAAGGCCATGCGCGTTTTGCGTGCAAGGCTTTATGAGCATGAACGGGAGCGGCTTCACAAGGAAATGTCTGAAAATCGTAAGAAGCAGGTAGGCAGCGGAGACAGAAGTGAAAAAATTAGAACTTATAATTTTCCGGACAATCGTGTCACCGACCATCGAATTGGGCTTACTCTTCATTCGCTGGGCGATATTTTAGAAGGCAATCTCGACGAATTAATTTCTGCGTTAACAAAGGAAAATCGGATGAGGCGCCTGCAAGCTTTATGAGACCAACCATTTTTGTATGTCTTAAAAAAGGAATTAAGTTTTTGGAATCTGCTGGCGTTCCCGAAGCTCAAATTTCAGCTGAAGAGCTTCTTTCGTACGTGCTCGCACGGCCTCGTTTTTCATTTTACGTGGATTTAGGAGTAGAAATGGAAGAACAGCAGAAGTTAGAATTTGAAACGTTACTTGCGAAGCGCGCGTCGAGATATCCGCTTCAATATTTAATGCGCACCGCCCATTTTAGGAATGCAGTGCTTGAAGTAGGAGAAGGGTGTTTGATTCCGCGGCCTGAAACAGAAACGTTGGTGGACATGGTTTTTCGTACGCTGGGGCGAAGCACAGAACCACTCAATTTATTGGATGTCGGAGCAGGTTCCGGCAATATTGCCATTAGCTTGGCTCAGGAACGTCCTCAGTGGTTCATTACAGCAACAGAGGCTTCGCCTGAAGCGCTTCGGTATGCTAAAATGAATGCCGAACGGAACGGTGTTTCCGGCCGGATCCGTTTTATTCAAACCGATCTTTGGAACGGAATCGAAGGTTCTTTCGACGCAATCGTTTCCAATCCGCCTTATTTGACCGAACGTGAGCTTTGTGAGCTTCAGCCTGAGATTGAGTTCGAACCTCGCTTAGCCTTAAATGGCGGAACAGACGGGCTTCTTTTTTTTAAGAGAATGATTTATGAAGCTGAAACCATTTTGAAAAAAGGAGGATTTTTCTTTTTTGAGGTGGGAGCGAATCAAGCAAAAATTATTTCAGAAATTTTAAAATCGAATAACTTTAACTCAATTCAAATTTCGAAAGACGACGCCGGCATTGACCGAATCGTCTCAGCGCGTTTAGGAAATCATGGATAAAATTGTTGTACGAGGTGGAAAAAAATTAAAGGGTGAAGTCGTTATCTCGGGCGCCAAGAACGCTGTGCTTCCGATTATGGCAGCTGCACTTCTTGGAGAGGGCACTTCTCAAATTGAAAATGTTCCTAACCTGCGCGATGTTACGACCATGATTAAGCTGTTGCGGGTTTTGGGCGCAAAAGCAAATTATGTCAACGGAACGGTTGAAATCAAACCCGGAAATAATCTGAAGCATGTAGCGCCTTACAATCTGGTGAGCACAATGCGCGCTTCCGTTTGTGTTTTAGGGCCGCTTTTGGGCCGTTTGGGGCAAGTGGAAGTGTCCCTTCCTGGTGGGTGTGTGATTGGAGCGCGGCCGATAGATCTTCATTTAAAGGGGCTTGAAGCGTTAGGAGCGGACATTACCATTGAACATGGTTATGTAAAAGCACGTGCCAAGAACGGGGTTCGTGGCGCGGACGTTTATTTAGGCGGAAGCTACGGTTCTTCCGTGTTGGCAACAGCCAATGTGATGATGGCCGCAGTTCTTGCACGTGGAACTACTTATATTGAAAACGCCGCTTGCGAGCCGGAACTAGTTGATTTAGCCGATTTTCTCGTTAAAATGGGAGCTAAGATTAAAGGCCAGGGATCCCATCTGATTGAAATCCAAGGGGTTCGGAAGCTTCACGGCGCCAAACACACCATTATCCCTGACCGGATTGAAGCGGGAACTTTTATTGTGGCTGGTGCGATGATGCGGGGAAGCGATGTTACAATTAGAAATTGTAATCCAGAACACAACCATGCGCTCCTTGATAAATTAAGACAGGCCGGAGTTATCGTTAATAAAACCAGGAATTCGATTCGAATTCGTAGAAATGGATTGCTTCGGCCGGTTGAAGTGACAACGCTTCCATATCCTGGTTTCCCAACGGATCTTCAGGCGCAGATGATGGCGCTTGCGACGATTACGCCCGGTATTAGCGTGATTACAGAAAAAATTTATCCGGACCGCTTTATTCATGTCAGCGAATTAAACCGCATGGGTTCCAAGGTGTTTCTGGAAGGATCAAGCGCCATTGTGCACGGCGTGAATCATTTGAGTGGAGCTCCGGTGATGGCTTCAGATTTAAGAGCAAGCGCGGCCTTGGTATTGGCCGGCCTTGTAGCTGAGGGTGAAACCGAGGTTCATCGTATTTACCATTTAGACCGGGGTTACGAGCGGATTGAAGAAAAGTTGTCCGCGTTGGGCGCTTCTATTAAGCGAGAGAAAGAATAAATTAGTTTTACCAAAGGAGGGTAACTTGGCTGTACGTATTCGATTGAAACGTTTTGGTACGAAGAAGAAAGTGCATTGGCGTGTTGTGGTTGCTGACGTCAAGATGCCGCGAGACGGGCGGTTTATTGAGGAAGTCGGTTATTACGATTCCAGAAAGAATCCACCACTGATCCATTTAAAGATGGACAGGATCAAGAATTGGATTTCAAAAGGAGCTCGGCCGACCGAGACGGTAAAAAGCCTTCTCAAGAAGCAAGGTGCGCAAGCGAGTTGATTGTTAATGAAGGAACCTCGCCTGAAAATTGATATCATCACGCTTTTCCCAAAATTATTGGAAGCGCCGCTTGATGAATCCATGGTGAAACAAGCCAAAAAACGCGGCTGGGTTCAAATTAAAATCCATAATTTAAGGGATTACGCGCTTGATAAGCGCAGGACTTGTGACGACAAGCCTTTCGGCGGCGGCGCCGGAATGGTGATGATGGTCCAGCCGATCTTTGACTGTCTTAAAAAAATTGGAAAAAGCGGTTTTAGGATTTTGGTTTCTCCGAGAGGAAAAGTATTCAATCAATCCGCCGCTGACCGGCTTGCTCGGAAAAAGCATTTGATTTTTATTTGTGGCCATTACGAAGGAATTGACGAGCGAGTCCACGAACATTTAGTAGATGAGGAAATTTCCCTTGGAGATTTTGTGACGACGGGCGGAGAGTTTCCCGCGCTTTGTTTTGTCGACGCTATTATTCGTTTGGTGCCGGGTGTATTGGGCAACCAAGATTCTTTAATATCAGAGTCTTTTACGAACGGGCTTCTTGATTTTCCGCAATACACGCGCCCGAGAGATTTTTCGGGTTGGAAGGTGCCGGAAGTCTTATTTTCCGGAAACCACCGCGCGGTTGAATTATGGCGGAGGGAGAAAGTGCAAAGCATTACGAAAAAATTTCGGTCGGATTTAATTTCAAAAATAAAAAAATAAGAAGGAGTGTTTGGAGGCTTTCATGAAAAAAATTGAGATAATCGAAAAAGAGTATTTGAAGAAAGAGATTCCCGAATTCCGAGTGGGAGACGAGGTTAAAGTTCATATTAAGGTTCACGAAGGAGATAAAACCAGAACCCAGCTTTTTCAGGGAACGGTGATCCGTAAACGCGGCCGCGGTACGAGCGCAACTTTTACCGTTTTAAAAGAAGTAAGGGATGATATGGTTGAGAAAGGTTTTTTACTTCATTCACCGCACGTTGAAAAAATTCAGGTGGTTACTAAAGGGAAAACCCGTCGCGCCAAATTGTACCACCTGCGAAAAACACATGATTGAAAGCCTTGGTAGACTCATTTATTGAAACTCGCCACTGTGGAGAACAGACACACGCAGTTGGAATCAGTCTTACGCCAAGAAGGTTTTCGCCTATTAGCGGGTGTTGATGAAGTAGGCCGAGGCCCGTTGGCAGGGCCTGTCGTAGCCGCTGCTTGCATTATTCCTAGCACGATTCATTTGGAAGGAATCCGAGATTCAAAAGCCCTTACCCCAGGATCCCGCCGAAAATTATTTTGGAAAATCATAGCTCATACCATTATAGGAATTGGCGTTGTCAGCGAGCAGGAAATCGATAGAATTAATATTTTACAAGCGTCTCTCCTTGCCATGCGGGAAGCCGTGCTAGCGCTTTCTGTCACACCCGATCTTCTTTTGATCGATGGACATTTAAAAATTGATCTTCCAGTACATCAAATTCCGATTATTCGTGGCGATGCAAAAGTTATTTCAATTGGCGCCGCTTCCATTGTGGCGAAAGTGACACGGGATGAAATGATGATGCTTTATGACATTCAATATCCGCACTATGGTTTCAGATATCACAAAGGTTATCCCACATCAGCCCACATGGCTGCTCTTGAAGAACAAGGGCCTTCGCCTATTCACCGAATGAGTTTTCGGCCGGTGGCACGCTTTGCTTTGGCAGCTGAATCATGAGCGCTAAGCAATCAAATCAAACCACGGGAAAGTTAGGAGAGCAAATCGGAGAGGGTTATTTAAAAAAACAAGGTTACCAGATCGTCGAACGGAATGTACGCTCTCCGTTTGGGGAAATCGATCTGGTTGCTCTTCATCGCGGCACTTTGGTGTTTGTTGAAATCAAAACCCGCCGTGACCATACCTTTGGTTATCCGGAAGAAGCAGTGAATGAACGCAAAAAGAATCAATTGGTTCGTTTGGCGTCTTGGTATTTGGCCGGACACCCGAAACTTGAACCTCCGGTTCGTTTTGACGTTTTGGCTATCCAAATGGAAGGGGAGAAACCTAATATCCGGCTGATTGAAAATGCCTTCGAGTTGTGACCCTTATCAAACATTAAATTTTCTAGCAGAAAGGTCGATCAATATAGGTATGAATTTTACTAAATCATTATGCAGAAAGTATTTGCAAATTATGCCTAATACTTTTATTATATTGAGGCTGTTAACTTTCATAGAGCGATTTTAGCGTCTTCATTTCTCTTATATCGCCCTGGAAAGTTAAACAAGGAAGGGGCAACAAATTCAAATGTTTTTAAGTAAAAGGGTTTTTTTGGTTTTAAGCGCCGTTTTCTTTCTATTTCTTGCCTTGTTTGCCGACGCCTCTTCTCTCCTCGCAGAAAAGGAAATTAGTTACGATCCTTACATTTCTATTTTGAAATATCCAGAAGCAAATCAGCCAAAGACTGCCGAGAAACGCAACCGCAACCAGTTTCTTGCACGGATTTTGGAACAACCACTTCGCCCCATCGAATATGGTGTAGGCAAGACGGCCCAGTGGGTTGAGGAAAAGCATATGGATCAGAAAACGATTTGGCTTGTCGACGAACTTTCCCTACATGGTATACATCCAAGTTTGAAATTTCCTACAGATGGTAGTTTCGGCACTTTTGGTCCGGAGGCTATGGTTGAGCTGGATAAACTCTTTAAGATACAACAACCTTATGTATCAGCCGATGTTTTTGGTGGATGGACCCCAAATAAAGATTTTGCCGGTAGTTCAGTTGAGCTTGGCGGGCATTACGAAGTTCAATTACCTTTAGGTCATATGTATCATGAAGGAAACGTTCATTACTCACGGAGTTCGGCTGAAAGGTTTTATGGAATCGGCCAAGACTCAAGCCCGGGCAACCTTTCGACTTATCAACCGGAAGAATTGGCGCTTGAGAGCAAATTAGGTTTTCCTTTGGGTCAAACGGTTGAAAGCACGGCCTCATTTATTTTTCAAAGAATGAATATTGGAAATGGGAATCGCGAACGAGTCGGAAAAATCAAGGAACATTTCCCAATCGCAGGAATTCCTGGAATTAACGGGGGAGATTTAATCGGGCTTGTGGCTGGACTTGGGCATGATAACCGGGATCGTGAAAGCGACCCGAAACATGGAGGCTACGAATCTTTAGGATTTTCTTATTTTCACGGAGTGGACGGAAAAGATTTTCATTATTTGAAAGTTTCCGGTGAAGTCTCCCATTATTTTCCCATTGCCTCAGATAGAAGAATTTTTGCTGTACGTTTGGTTGCCGAGAAAAATCAGGAATTGGGAGGAGGGCAAATTCCATTTTATAATTTGTCACGGCTGGGCGGGTCTGGTCGTTCAGATGGGAGCGGTCTTCTTCGTTCTTATAACTACAACCGGTTTTTTGAAGAAGGCCTCGCCTTAGCTAATTTTGAATATCGGTATAATATTTATGAATATGGTGATTTTGCGGCAGATGTGGTCGCTCTTTTTGATGCTGGAGAGGTATTTGAAGAGATCGGCAGGTTTGGTTTTGATGAGCTAAGGCTTTCTTACGGTGGTGGTTTGAATATTAAATTTCGCCGCCGTACATTGCTGTCAGTTACGATAGCTCACGGTGATGAAGGATGGCAAACAGGCGCCCAAACAAAAGTATCGTTTTAGGATATGGAAATGAATAAAAGGAAAAAATTTAAAAGATATTTATCAGGCGCTTTGAGCGCTCTCGTCCTATTGACGTTTGTTGTGCTGATCGGGCCCTCTCGGAGCGGTTTTGGCGCAATGCCTGAGGAATTTGACCGAAACATTAAGAACAAAGAAACTTCCTTTTACCGTGAGTTCTTTGACCGGATTTTTTATGACCAGGTTGCTCAATTTTTCCGTTTGGATCGAGTTAAAGATAAAGTTTCACTTAAGAAACATGAAGCTCTCGATATTAATCCTTTTGATGAAGTTCCAGACTCTGGATTTTTTGTGAATCGCAATGCCCGGAAACACTTGTCTCCATCGGAATTGAAAGAAGGGCCCGCGAACATGAAAGGACCCGGCCCGGACTCTAAGGGGCCATGGAAGGTCCTTAAAGGAGAAGTTGCGGGGGTAAGCGCAGGGCTTTTAATTGAAGACCAAAAGGGAGATCGTTATTTCCTCAAATTTGACCCTAAAGATAATCCGGAAATGGCAACTTCCGCCGAAATTATTTCCCACAAGTTTTTTTATGCCCTTGGATATCACGTTCCTGAATATTATTTGGTTCGTTTTAACCCAGAGATTCTCAAACCCGATCCAAAGGCAACTTACTACAATAAAGATGGATTTAAAGAACCGTTAACACAGGAAGCTCTCGGGGAAATTTTGGATCGGGTCCCTAAATTTAAAGAAGGACTTGTTCGTGCTTCAGCGGGCAAAATGCTTACAGGAGTGAAGGGATACACGAATTTTGACGGCCGTCAGAAAACTGACCCAGACGATTTGATTCCACATGAAGACAGACGTTCGCTCAGGGCTCTTCAGGTTTTCGGTTCTTGGCTCAATCATTATGATCTTCGGGAAGGCAACACGCTTAATGTCGTGGAAACCGAAAATGGAAAGGTGCTTGTAAAACATTATTTGATTAATTTTGGAGCTACACTGGGAAGTGCTTCAAGCCACCCAAAAGTTCCTGCGGCAGGTTACGAACACATCGTCGACTGGTTTGCCGTTGGTAAGACGGTGCCTACTTTGAAAGTCGTTGAAAAACCATGGGAAAAGAAATGGGATGCCTTGAACCGCCAGGTAGCTTATCCTTCACTTGGTTATTTTGATAATTCCCAGTTTAATCCGAACGAATGGAAAACCCAACTTCCCTATGAGGTGTTTAACCGTTTGACCCGCGGGGATGCTTTTTGGGCTGCCAAACTTCTGATGTCGTTTACGGATGAAGATATTCGTTCGATTGTTGAAAGTGCGGAGTTTTCGGACCCTGAGAATGCAAAACTTCTTTCTGAGATATTGATCGCACGCCGCGATATTATCGGCCGTTACTGGTTTTCTCATGTTACTCCGCTGGATCAAATCCGCTTGTCCGAAGTAGAAGGCGGGAAGTATCAGATTCAATTTGTGGATCTTGCCGTTCAGCATGGTTTCGCCAAACCAGAGGAATCGCGCTACCGTTATCGATTGGTTGCAATTGATCCCAAAGGCCACCATCGCCAGCTCAAGGGCTGGCAGGAAGTAGATACCCCAACTTTTTCTTTTGAGTTACCTTCACTTGACTCGGGAAACAAGGTGGCCCTTAATATTCAAGCAAAACATGGTGGGAATGGGGTTTGGAGCGACCCCCAGCTTAAAGTCGTTTTAGCCAAGACGACTCAAGATACTCCAAATAATATTATCGAAATCGATCACGGAATCTAGTGCCCAAGCGCTTAAATGCCCTCATGCACAATTCCGAAGCTTTTTATACAAAAATGTAGCAGTCATTTTTGTAGATTGCTCAAGTCTTTTTGCTATGAAAACGCTTTTTCAATCTAATGAGCAGCTAATCTAAAAAGTTGGCACGGGGTTTGTTAGTATTTAGGTATTAACCTTGCAGTTTATGGTTTAATGGGAATATAATTTGGAAGACTCATCGGGAAGAAACTCAGCGTTAAAACTAGTTCTAACAGGGAGGAGTATTATGAATATATTTACTGAGAAACAACTGCTGAAAAGGGCAGTTGGGATCTTTACAGTCTTTTTGTTTAGTGGAGCATCTTTCGGCTGGGCAGATATTTCGCAGGCTGCTTTTGATCAATTGATTAAGACCAACAAGGACCTGATGGAAACCGTAGGCAAGTTAACCCAAAAGGTTGATCAGCTGGAAGGCCGGGTTGTTCAGGCAGAACGCGGTCAGGGCGCAGTTTCCGTTCCTGCTGCTGGAGCACCTGGAGATGGAGTGCTCAGGACTAAGGGCGGTGATATCCACATGGACGGCTTTGTAGACACTTCGTTCAATTGGAATTTTACGAATCCTCCAACCCCTGCGGGTGGTACTAATGCAACCGGTAATACCACACTGCGTGCTTTTGACCGCGCATCGAACACCTTTAATTTGAACAACGTCCAGTTTAATTTTTATCGGCCGGCTCCGGACAGGGGTGGCGTTGGTTTCCATACGGAATTCACCTATGGTACCGATGCGGGTGTAATTCAATCTGTACCTTTTGATACCACCAGCAGTTTTTCGATCCAAGAAGCTTATGTGGAAGGAAAATTTCCCATCGGTTCGGGTTTGACAGTGTGGGCGGGTAAATTCGCAACTTTAATGGGCGCAGAGGTGATTGAGAACTATCAGAATTGGAATGCCTCGCGTTCGCTGTTATTTCAAAATGCCATACCGTTTACCCATACGGGTGTTCGCGCCATGTACAATTGGCTTGGCGGCAAAGTCGGAACAACCATCGGTCTTGTGAACGGTTGGGATATGGTCGTTGACAACAACAACTATAAAGATATTGAAGCACAAGTGAAGTGGACACCTAATGAAAATTTTAACATCGCACAAAATTTTATAGGTGGACCGCAAAAAGTGGAAGACCTTTCGGATCAAAGGCTTCTTTTTGATACCGTTGCTACATGGAAGCCATTGCCTAAGGATCTTCCTAAATTGTCTTTGATGGGTAATTATGATTACGCCTGGGAGAATAAACTTGGTAAAGGAATTGAAGGCGGCGGAGCTGATTGGCAAGGTTATGCTGTTTATGCCAAGTATGATGTCAATGATTGGTTGACATTGGCTGCTCGTTGGGAACAATTCTGGGATGATCAAGGCGTTCGGACCGGAATGCTTGCCCTGAACAGCTTGTACGAAATGACGTACACGGCAGATTTTAAGGTTTACAAGAATCTTTTGACCCGTCTGGAGTATCGGCATGACTACGGTGATTCAAACAGATCTCGGGGCTTCAGAGGACCGTTTGACGGAGCTACACGACGGGATCAAGATACGGTCGGCGCTTCGTTCGTCTACCTATTTGGATAGTTTGTTGAATTAAAATTAGTTAAGTCCGCGCGGACGAAAAAAAGAGCCAGTTTTCCTAGGATTCACTGCCTCCCATGTCCTAGAAAACTGGCTCTCTATTTTAAAACAAGGTGTGAGCTGCAGATTTTGCGAGATAAAGAATGGGTTCTTGCCAAATTCCAATTCCAACGGTAGCAATAGCAAGAAGAATCAATGCAACTTTGGCGGGCCTTCCGATCTTAATTTTCCTTTCCGCTGCTTGACCTTGTTTGAAGTACATTTCTTTAACTACCGACAGATAGTAGTAAAGAGAAACAATCACGTTAACAGCACCCAGAATCGCCAGCCAAAGGTATCCTCGAGTGACCGCTGCTTGAAGAACAAGAAACTTTCCGAAGAAACCCGCAAGCGGCGGGATCCCGCCTAATGAAAGCAGGGAAAGAAAAAAAACGCCGGCAAGAATAGGAGATTTTTTTCCGAGGCCCCTGTAAGCAGCAATCTCGCCGCTTCCAAGTTCCCGATTAGCAATCACGATGGCAAGAAAAGCCGTTAAATTTGAAATGGCGTAAGCGGCAAGATAAAAAAATACAGCTTCAATTCCCATTTGAGTTCCGCTTGCAATTCCCATGAGAAGATAACCAGCGTGCCCGATGCTTGAGTAAGCAAACAAGCGTTTCATATTGGTTTGACCCAAAGCCCCTAAGTTTCCATAGAGAAGTGTTGTGGCTGAGAGGACAGCAATCAGAGTTGACCAGTTCAATTGGGCTGGATCGGTAGCAACAAAAAGAATTTTAATTAAGGCAGCAAATCCGGCTGTTTTTGAAGCTACCGAAAGAAAGGCCGTTACCGGCGTTGGAGCGCCTTGATAAACATCAGGAACCCAAAGCTGAAAGGGAAACGCGGCGACTTTAAAACCAATTCCAGCAAGAATCAATAAAAGTCCCACAAGAAAAAGTGAGGTTTGTTGGACATGGGGTAAAGCCATTCGGATTTGGTCAAAGTGAATTCCGCCAACAGTTCCGTAGACGAAGCTAATTCCGTAAAGGAACATTGCGGATGAAAATGCACCCATAATCAAATACTTAGTCCCAGCTTCCAAAGCGTATTCATCTGTTTTGAGGTAAGAGGTTAAAACGTAAAGTGAGATCGTCATCCATTCAATCGTGATGAACAAAGTAATCAGGTCGTTTGCTGATGCCAGAAAGAAAGCCCCAAGTGTAGCAACTAGAATAAGCAGGGCAAAATCACTCGACCGTTCTCCCAAACTTACCTTGTATTCTCGCACCATGAAAAGAGTCAAAATGGAAGAGCCTAGAAACAGTCCTTTTAAAAAGAGGGCGAGGGGATTAAGCGTAAACATTCCATAAAGTGCTGTTCCCGACATTGGCCATACAAGAAATAAGATGATCGAAATAAGGAAAGTGCCTAGGATAGAACCGCGAAGTATGTTTGAAGCGCTTACTTTTCCGAATAATTCAAAAAAAAGAACGATGAGAATAAGAGCGATAAGCCCGATTTCAGGCCCAAACATAGTCCAATGTGATTGCAAAATAAGCTCGTTCATCGGTTTTCTTTTTTAGAGATAGATGTGTGTTCAATCAAGGCAATCGGTTGCTTTCCAAAAATGGGTGCATGAGCTTCGATCAACGCTTCCGTTGTTGGACGGATCACATTCAACAAAAGAGAAGGCCAAAACCCAAAAAGCAAAAGCACCGCAACCAAAAGTCCGAATGGTAGTTTTTCAAAAAAACCTTTCGCGTCGTTAAGTTTAGCCCATTCAGGGCGCGGAGCTCCGAAAAAAACATTCCGCACCATCCGAAGCATATAGGTGGCGGTGATTACGATTCCAAAAATAGCGAGGATCGTCTGCCATCGATATCGCTCCCAAGCCCCGAAGAAAATCAGGATTTCAGAAACAAAATTGGCAAAACCAGGCAGACCGCTTGAAGCGAAGGCAGCCATCACAAAACAAACTGTGATGAAAGGCAGTTGTTTGGCAAGTCCGCCAAGGTCAGGAATCATTCTTGTATGGGTTTGATCATAAATAAATCCGATGAGTGCGAAGCAAAGCGCTGCCATAATTCCGTGTGCGAACATGAAAAAGACAGTTCCCGTAAGTGCGATTTGGTTGAGGCAGGCAATTCCAAGGAAGGCATAACCCATATGGCTTACACTGGCGAATCCAATCACAAATTTCATATCTTTTTGAGCCATTGCAGCCCACGCACCGTAAAGAATATTCACAATACAGAGCACAGCAACCAAAGGGAGCCAGAACCTTGCCCCTTCAGGGAGAAGCGTGATCACAAGGCGAATAATAATGAAAATACCCAATTTTTTAAGCACACCTGCATGCAGCATGCTCACAGCCGTTGGAGCTGCTGCGTAACCAATCGGCGACCAACTGTGAAAAGGCCAGAGGGATGCTACCACTCCAAATCCAAAAATAAGAAGCGGCGCACACCAAAGCTGAAAGTGAGTTGAGAAAGCTTGTGTTTTAGCCTGTTCGCTGAGCAGGATTAAATCAAAAGTCTGAAGTCCCGAAGCGACATAAAGCGACAACAGCCCGATTAAAGCGACAACAGCGCCGAGTGAAATATAAAGCGTCAGTTTCATGGCCGCATATTCGCGGTTTTGGCTTCCCCACATACCGATTAAAGGATAGAGAGGAATAACCGCCATTTCATAAAAAAAGTATAGAAAGAAAAGATCAAGTGAGGTAAATACTCCGAAGATGCTTGCAACCAAGATTAAATAAAAAATGAAGTATTGTTTCACATTTTGCCCAATTGAGCGGGAAACAAAAGCACCGCACAGGGAAAGGATGGCGTGAAGTAGAACCATTACTACTCCGATTCCGTCCAGCCCAACGTGATAAGAGATCCCAAGACTTGTTACCCAAGGTATAGAAGTTATAAATTGGTAACCGCTGACCGAAGGTTTGTAAACGAGAAAGAAAAAGACTGCTAAAAACAAAGTGAGAACCGTTACTCCAATAGCAACGAAACGGATTCTAGAGGTTCGTCTCGGATGAAGCAGGAGAATAGTGCCTGCTCCAATCAGCGGAATCAACGTGAGCCAAGGGACAAGAGAGTAAGAATTTAGCATATTATTGGTGCAGGGTTCTGATGGTTAAGAAATAAATGATGACAACAACGCCTGCACAAAAAACAGATAAATACGTTTGGATTCTTCCTGTTTGAAGTTTTCTGAGTTGATTTCCGGCTTTGGCAGTAAATCCTGCGGCAGCTTGATTGACAACACCTTCTACGATGATTCTTTTCTCAAACCAACTTAAGAATTGTGCGAGCGGTTGTTGAATGTAACGAAGGATTAAATCATAAAGATCGTCCATGTAATATTTCCGGACTAAAATTTCATTGAGCCAGGCAAAAGTTTCTTGAAACCGTTTTTGTTTTTTCTCGCGAAGTCTGTAAAAGCTGAAGGCCACAAAAACACCTAAAATTCCGAGTGATGTTGAAAGTAAAATTACAAACGAATTTGCTTCAGCATGGCGGCCCAAAGTTTCACTATGGACAAATCTTTGAAGCCCCAGAAAACCTCCAGCAATGGAAAAAAAAGAAAGGAGCGCGAGCGGAAAGATCATTTTTTGTGTGGGCTCGTGTAATTTTTTTCGAGTCTTGGAAGAACCCAAAAAAGCAAGAGAGATAGTACGCCCCATGTACAGTGCTGTCATAAATACCGTAGAAACCGAAACCCAAAATAAAAATTGATTTTTGGAAAAAGCCAGAGAAAGGATTTCATCTTTACTGAAAAAACCGCTTGCCGGCCAAAAACCGATTAAAGCAAAAGAACCAATCAAAAAAGCGGTGGAAGTGAGCGGCATTTTTTTGATGAGCCCGCCCATTTGCGTAATGTCTTGTTCTTCTGTGGCGTGAATGACGCTGCCCGCGCTTAAAAATAAGAGCGCTTTAAAAAAGGCATGTGTGGTTAAGTGGTACATTCCGATGCCGGCACTCCCCAAGCCGACCGCCATGACCATGTAACCGAGCTGGCTCAACGTTGAATAAGCAAGAATTCGTTTAATGTCTTTTTGGATAATCGCCTGAGTCGCCGCAAAAAGAGTAGTAAACCCTCCGATATAGGCAATAACCTCAAGCGCTACGGGTGAGAGGGCAAATAGCGGAAACATCCGCGCCAAAAGATAAACGCCTGCCGCAACCATCGTAGCAGCATGAATCAAAGCGCTAACCGGAGTCGGGCCTTCCATGGCATCTGGAAGCCAAACGTGCAGCGGAAACTGAGCCGATTTTCCTAAAACCCCTGAGAAAATCAAAAGCATCGCTATGGTAAACCATGTTTGATGCGAATGCGAAACTTGGAGGAAATTAGAAATTGCGGGATTGAGCTGCAAAAAATTAAGGGTGCGCATTCCATCTGATGAAGAAAATGTCCAAAGAAGTAATATACCGATTAGAAAACCAAAATCACCAACCCGGTTTGTTAAAAATGCTTTCTTGCCAGCATCAGCAGCAGCTGGTTTTTGATACCAGTGTCCGATTAAAAGGTAAGAGCTTAATCCCACTAGTTCCCAGAAGATAAAAAGCTCAAGCAGGTTACTTGAAAGGACAATTCCAATCATGGAAAATGAAAAAAGCGAAAGACCTGAAAAATAGCGCCTGTAACCCGGGTCATGCTCCATATATTCAAGAGAATAATAAAAAATAGCACTCCCCACGCCCGTTACAACCAGAAGCATGAGGATGGAAAGGGGGTCGATTAAAAGCCCAAATTCAAGTTTAAGACCTGGAAGGGCAATCCATTCTACAGGTGCGTGATAAACGTGGAAGATTTCGCCTTGAAACAATGGGATGGAAAGTTTCAAAGTTAAAATGAAAGCAAGAAACATGCTTGCGCAAGCAAGCCAGCCTCCGAACTTTCGTTTTTCTTCAGGGACGAACGGGAGCAGAATGAAAGAAACGAGAGGAAGAGAAAGAATCAACCAAGCTCTTGAAGTCATGGTCTTACCATTTCATGAGGTTCATTTCATTGGGGTCAAGAATTCCCCGGTTTCGGAAGATCAAAACAGCGATGGCAAGCCCTATGGCGACTTCACTTGCTGCAATGGCAACAACGAAGAGGCTAATCACTTGACCGCCTAAATCACCAAGCGCAGAAGAAAAAGCCACAAAAGAAAGATTGGCTGCATTCAACATAATTTCAATAGAAAGAAGAATCATAATAATATTTTTTCTGGTGAGAACACCAAAAACGCCGATCGCAAATAAAATTCCGCTTGTAACAAGGTAATGGTTGAGCGAAATCATAATGGTTTTTGAAGTTCTTTGTGAGCGAGGTTCACGACGCCGAAAATGCCGATTAAAAGGATTCCGGAGACGAGTTCAAAGGGTAGTAGGTAATTCGTGAAAAGTGCCGTTCCAATTGCTTCTACAGTTCCGGCGAAGTTTCCTTGTGGAAACTTTGAATCTTGAAGAGCAAAAATCACCGTAATTAATTCTGAAAACAAAGTGAGCCCCAAAAGGATTTTGATGTTCCGGTGCATTTTAGCAATGGAGGTAATTTTGTTTTTACGAGAAATTTCCTGCGTTTCTTCTGCTCCACTGACACCCAGCAGCATAATGACGAATAAGAAGAGCACAAGAATGGCGCCGGCGTAGATTAGAATTTGAATGACAGCAACAAAATAAGCTTGGAGAAGAACAAAAAGCCCAGAGAGAGAAATCATGGTCACGGCAAGGGCAAGAACCCCGTAGGTGGGACGGCGGTCTTTTACCACCACAATCGAGCTTGCAATTGCGGCAAGGGCAAAAATATAAAACAGAGGTATTTGTAAGTGGTTCATTTAGTTATAGATAAATTTAATGAGTAATAAGTATTTAGTATAGCGAAACCCTCTCTAAAAATCAATCCCCGCACCTTGCAGGCATTTCACTTGCTTTAAGGACAAAACTTGTGTTACAGATAAGACGATGATGATTCCGACCGAGTGGCTTGAAAATGCTTTAGGCTGTGTCGCTTTTTTTGGCATTTTTCTTGGCAGTTTGTCCGTCATTTCACCCAAACGCTCGATCCAGCTTTACCAGTGGATGATGAGACATTTCAACTGGCGGGTAGAGCCGATTGACTATGCTCGCGAGCTAAAAACGACCCAACTATTTGGGATTGTGATTTTGGTTTTGTGCGGCTTAATACTTGCGGCTTTGCTTAAACCTGAGTGGTTTCGGCTTTTTTGGTGAGAAAAATTACGCGGTTTTTTAGGACTTCCACAATTCCAGGCCCGACGCGGAAGAAGCGTTCTGTATTGGAACTTTCTCGAATTTTAAGTTTCCCCCCGCTTGAACGCGCAATGAGCGGAGCATGGTTTGCTAAAACGCCGAAGTAGCCTTCCATTCCTGGCGCAACGAAAGATGAAATCTCGCCATTGTAAAAGACTTGTTCAGGGGTTACGATTTCGAATTTAAAAGCCGGCATTTAGGCAGTTACCTTTTCAGCTTCTTCTATAACCTCGTTAATAGATCCCTTCATATAGAAATTTTGCTCAGGGATATGGTCCAATTCACCTTGGACCAGCATTTTAAATCCACGAATTGTTTCTTCGCGCTTAATGTATTTTCCTTTGCGGCCTGTAAATTGCTCAGCTACGAAAAATGGTTGAGAAAGAAACTTCTCAATTTTTCTTGCACGAGTAACCGTTGCCTTATCTTCCGGGGACAGCTCGTTGATTCCAAGAATAGCAATGATATCGCGCAAATCTTTGTAACGTTGAAGAATTTTCTGAACTTGTCTTGCGACGTTGTAATGTTCTTCGCCAACAATTCTAGGATCCAACATTCTGGAAGTAGAATCTAAAGGATCTACCGCAGGATAAATTCCGAGTTCTGCAATTTGGCGGGAAAGTACAGTAATACCGTCCAAATGAGCAAATGTAGTTGCAGGAGCTGGGTCGGTCAGATCGTCTGCAGGGACGTAAATGGCTTGAACCGATGTGATAGAGCCAGATTTAGTCGAGGCGATTCGTTCCTGAAGCTGTGCCATTTCAGTTCCCAAGGTTGGTTGGTAACCAACAGCGGATGGCATTCGCCCGAGCAGCGCAGACACTTCAGAACCTGCCTGAACGAAACGGAAAATGTTATCGATAAAAACGAGCACATCTTGATGTGCCTCGTCACGGAAATATTCAGCCATGGTAATGCCTGTAAGCGCAACACGAAGTCTTGCGCCCGGCGGTTCGTTCATTTGCCCAAACACAAGCGCTGTTTTGCTGATTACGCCTGATTCATTCAGTTCGAGCCAAAGGTCATTTCCTTCACGCGTACGTTCGCCGACTCCGCAGAAAACGGATACGCCGCCATGTTCGGTTGCAAGGTTGTGAATCAACTCCATGATCACCACAGTTTTTCCAACTCCTGCGCCACCGAAGAGTCCTACTTTTCCACCTTTCGGATAAGGAGCCAATAGATCAATTACTTTAATACCTGTTTCAAAAACGGTGGTTACTGGCAAAAGCTCTTCAAATGAAGGGGCAGGGCGGTGAATCGGGTAACGCTTTTTAATTTCTTTAAGTGCTCCTTTTTCATCAATGGGTTTTCCGAGAAGATTAAAAATTCGTCCCAGAGTTTGTTCGCCTACCGGAACCGAGATCGGGGCGCCCGTATCTGTGGCTTTCATGCCACGGACCAAACCGTCTGTCGTAGCAAGCGCGATACAGCGGACAACATTATCGCCGACATGTTGAGCTACTTCCAAAGTCAGATCAATATTGCGTGCCGCGTCCTCAATTTTAACAGCGTTTAAAAGCTTTGGAAGTTTTTCAGGTTCAAAACGAATATCAACACTAGGGCCGATGACTTGGACAACAGTTCCTACTTCCATTTATTTTCCCTTTCCTTATTTCATTTGGAGTGCGCGAGAACCAGAAACGATTTCAAGCAACTCTTTGGTAATGGTGGCTTGACGGGCTTTGTTTCGAAGCAGTGTGAGCGAATCAATCATGTCTTTTGCGCTGTCCGTAGCTTGCCGCATCGCCATCATTCGGGAAGCTTGTTCAGCAACCATAGAATGTTTTACGAATTGGCCGATTCCCGCCGCAATAAATTCGGGTAACATGAATTCTAAAATATCATTCAGGTTTGGCTCAATAATGTAGTCTACTAATCTTTCGTTTTGTGATTGAGATTGCGCTGAAGTTAACGGAAAAAGCTGTTCTTGAGCAGGTCTGAGAGAACCTAAAGAGGCTGCTTTGGTATAGATGAAAACAATCCAATCTGCTTCACGGGATGTAAAGGCAGAAGTAGCAGTTTCTGTAACTTCTTTAATCAGGAGATCTATTTCTTGCGGTTTTGGAATTGAAAAAGATTTTGATATGTTGGCTTTCGAGCGCTTTAAATAATTAGCCGCGTACTTCCCAACCGCAACGAAACGCACTGATTGACGGTTTTGAGCTGTTTTTAAAAACTGGCCTGCTTGATCTAAAACATTGGTGTTGTACGAACCGCACAACCCTGTTTCAGAGGCGATCAAAAAAACGAGCGTCGATTTAATTTCATCGCGCTTTTCAAGAAGAGGGTGAGCGAGAGATTTTTCGCGTATCAGGGTTTCAAGAATTCGTTTCAGTTCTACAATGTAATGGTCAGACTGCTTGAGGAGGTCTTGAAGTTTTTTTAATTTTGCAGCGGCTACCATTTCCATGGCGTGCGTGATCTTTTTTGTATTTTCAACACTTTTAATTCTGCGCCGGACTTGTCTTAAAGAAAGAATCATTGGTTTTTGCTCACAAAGTCTTTCTTAAAAGCTACAATCGCTTCTCTGAGCCTTTTGTCCGTTGTTTCATTGATTGCTTTCTGAGTGCTGATGTCATACTCAATCGCGCTGTGATTTTTTTCAATAAATGCCAGGAACTCAGTTTCAAATTTTTTGACCGATTCTAATTTGATATCATCCAAATAACCGTGAATACCAGCGAAAATAATAAGCACCTGTTTTGCAAGCGGCATGGAGCTCAAAATATCTTGTTTTAAGAGCTCCACCATCCGGTCTCCATGTGTTAACTGATCACGAGTCGCTTTATCTAAATCAGCAGAAAGTTGTGCAAATGCAGCAAGTTCGCGATGTTGAGCAAGGCTTAAACGCAGCATTCCGGCCACTTGTTTCATGGCTTTTGTTTGTGCATTGCCACCTACACGAGATACCGAAAGGCCTGCGTTAATTGCGGGTCTGATGCCGGAATAGAACAGATCTCCTTCCAGATAAATTTGGCCGTCTGTGATGGAGATGACGTTAGTTGGAATATAACTTGAAATATCACCCGCTTGAGTTTCGATGATGGGAAGAGCAGTTAGTGAACCTCCGCCTAAGTCATCACGAAGTTTTGCGGCACGTTCCAGAAGCCGTGAATGTAAATAGAACACATCCCCAGGATAAGCTTCACGGCCCGGCGGTCTTTGGAGCAGAAGGGAAAGCTGACGGTAAGCTTGCGCATGTTTTGAAAGATCATCGTAAACTACAAGCGCATGTTTTCCTGAGTATAAATATTCTTCGCCCATAGCACAGCCTGCATAGGGTGCAAGATATTGAAGGGGAGCAGGGTCTTCGGATGAAGCTACCACGATGGTTGTGTATTCCAGTGCGCCCTGTTTTTCTAACATTTTTGCAAGGGCCACAACGCTTGAAAGTTTCTGACCAATGGCGACGTAAATACAGAATACCTTTTGACCTTTTTGATTAACAATTGCATCAAGCGCGATTGCGGTTTTTCCAGTTTGGCGGTCTCCAATAATTAATTCGCGCTGTCCCCGTCCGATGGGAATCATTGAATCAATCGCTTTAATTCCTGTCTGCAAAGGTTCTTTCACGGGTTGACGACCAATGACGTTTGGCGGGATGCATTCAACGGAGCGGAAAGATTTTGTTGTAATAGGTCCTTTATCGTCAAGGGGTTGACCCAAAGGATTCACTACACGGCCTAATAAAGCATTGCCTGTTGGAACCTGTACAATTTTTTCGGTTCTTTTAACCAAACTGCCTTCCTTAATGTTTTCATCAGAACCTAAAATCACAACACCGACATTGTTGGTTTCAAGATTGAGCGCCATACCGACAGTTCCGTCTGAAAATTGAACCAATTCGCCTGCCATAACTTCATCAAGACCGTAGGCGCGGGCAATTCCGTCTCCCACTTGGAGGACATAACCCACAGACTCCATCTTGAGTTTCTTTTCATACTTTTCAATCTCAGCTTTAATGGCTGATGTGACTTCTTCTGGTTTTAACATTTCGCTATACCCTTACGTTTCTAAGTTGAGCACTGAGTACGTTCAATTTTGCTCTGAGCGTCCCGTCAATTAAGCGATTTCCAACTTGGATTTGGATTCCGCCCAGAAGATCTGGATTTTGGTTTGTCTGAATGACTATTTTTTTCTTAAGTGCTGTTTCAAGCGCTTTTTGAACCAACTGGATGATGCTTGGATGAAGTTCTCTAGCGGTGACTACAGTAGCTTCTTGAACATTATTTTTTTTATCAACCGTCTTATGCAAACGCTCCACGATATCTGGAAATAGATCAATTCTATTTTTCCGGACCAGCAGATTCAGAAAATTCTGGGACAGCGGGCTTGATTTTGGTCCAAGAATTCCTTCTATAAGCGATTTTTTTTCAATTGCAGTAATCATTGGACTTTCGAGCAAACTCAAAAGCTTAGGGCGTGTCTGCATGGCATTACGCACAGCGGTTAATTCGCTGAACATGCGGTCTGTTGAAGCGGATTGTTCTGCCATTTCAAAAACGGAACGCGCATAACGATCAACAATCTCAAGCGGTTTCATTTGAGTTTTTCCAAATCTTCAATGAAGTCCAAAACCAGTTCCTTGTCTTTGGTTTCATCAAGTTTTTCTTGAAGCATTCGTTCTGTTGCGCGAAGTGTGAGATCCGCAATTTCATTACGGAGTGTCACTTTGGCTTTTGCGGTTTCCAGCTGAATGTCTTCCTTTGCTTTTTCAAGAATCGATCGCGACTCCCGGCGTGCTTCTTCTTGGAGCTCCCGTCCAATGCGTTTTCCCTCGTCAATTCCTTCCTGCATTTTTTGGCGCATCGTTTCTTCGATGCGGGCTTGCGAGCGTGCGTAATCAGCTTTGAGTGTTTCCAAATCTTTTTTGGTTTGCTCGATTTCTTCAAAGCTCTTACGAATTTTTTCGCGTCTTTCGTCAAGAAGGGCAAGGAGCGGCTTCCATGCCATTTTCTTTAAAACCAAAACAAGAAGGATAAACGCTCCTGCTTGGGTGAGAATTTCCTGTATCGACAGATTCATGATTCTTGCTCGTTTTGTTTAACCAATTTTCCCTTGAAGAATAAGCACGGTGAGAAGCGCATAAATCGTCAAAGCTTCGATAAACGCGCAGCCGATAATCATGGCCGTTTGGATTTTGTTATAAGCCTCAGGCTGTCTTCCAATTGCTTCCATGGCATTGCCAATGGCCCGTGAAAGACCAAGGGCTGAACCGAAAGCGGCAATGGCAACTGCGATAGGCAGCGTCAAAGATAATGCTGTTTGAAAAGTCATTTTATTTTTTCCTCCTTAGGTTAAGTGGATTGGTTGAAAATTTAAGGATGTCCATGCTCGGTTTCTTCATGTGGGAGCATCAGTGAAATGTAAATAGTGGTGAGCAGAGTAAATACCAGAGCTTGAATCGTTCCGAGAAGCATAGAGAGAAGGAAGAAGGGAAATTGGAGCGGAAGGCCGATCGGGCTATGAATAAAAGAAAGCGACAAAATTCCAAGCCCAACAAATGCTGCAATTAATGAATCTTCGCCTAGAATATTTCCAAATAATCGAAGCGAAAGACTCATAGGTTTAATAAATTCTTCCAAAATATGAAGCGGTAAATTGAGCGGTACCATAATCCAGCCTACCAAATCGCGCGGACTGCCCATAAAATGATCGATATAACCAATAATTCCGTTTTCTTTAATTCCGATTCCTTGAACGTAGAAAAATACGCAAACCGCCAAAGCAACTGTAGTGTTTAAGCTCGACGTTGGAGCTTTCATGCCCGGCACAAGGCCCATAAAATTTTGAATCAAGATGTAAAGGAAAAGTGTTCCAGTAAAAGGAACATAAGCGCGCCCTCGGGGCCCAAGAATTCCTGTGATGAGGTTGTCAAGAGATTCAACAGCAAGTTCAAGCGCGTTTTGTAATGGAGTTGGAACAAGAGATTTCTTCCGTGTTGCGAAAAAACTAATCCCGACCAAAAACAAAGCAGCACTGAGCGAGAAAACTACATTTTCCCAATGATGGAGAAAATGAGCAACGGAGCCATGAGAGTGTTCATTGACAAGCGTGATCCAATTGGCGAGCTCTTTTAATCCTTCTTGAGAGGTGCCATGCGCAGCTTCGTGTGTTGCGTTTATGGCGTGAGCCGTTTCTTCAACCATCGTTTGAATTCTTCGTTGCTTTTTTGATTAATTCAATTACTTGTTTGACGCTTGCCACAAATCCGAGAAGACTAAAAATCGTCTTTCCCCACGGATCCACATGCCATCTTTGATCAATCCACGAACCGATCAAAAATCCTAAGATTGGTCCTGCTGCGAACACCATGGGAATCGTGATCACGATTCCAAGATTTTGGATCGAGGGGTTAAATTTCTCGTTTTTTTTCAAGCGTTTTTAGAGCGATTCGGCAAGAAGTCGCCTAAGTTATTATAACATAAGAGGTTACAAATTTAAACGCTCAGACTTTCTAGTCGCTTATTATCTTAATTTAGGTTCAATCTGTCAAGCGTAGAAAATGAAGTTTGAAAGAAAAAGGTAGGTTTATTTTAAATCAATCATCTCGTGGACATTGCCGCGCACCTGCGTCTTACTCTTATTGAACTCACGATCTTGTTTCTGGATCATCATCGGCATGCCATATTTAGGCGCTAGCAAGACTAATACCTTACGGCTGATTCTAGAGCCTGGGATGGCTGTCAAACGGTAACGTTGTAATACGGCGGCCAATACAATCTTCATGGACATGAGAGCAAAAGGGCTTCCTAAACAGCTGTGAGCACCTGCCCCGAAAGGCAAATATTCGTAAGGAGAAGGATTAATCGAAAGCCACCTTTCCGGCATAAATTGATTAGGATTTTGAAATAACTCCGGCATATGGTGAGTCATATAATGACTAAACGCAACCGTGGTTCCCGGTTGGAGTTGATACGGACCCAAACGAACAGCTTGGCTAGTGACCCGATAACTGTAAACGGGGGGAGCTAAAAGGCGCATACTTTCTTTAATGACCCTTTCAAGAAAGGGTAATTGGTTCAGCTGCTCAACGGTTGGCGGCTTTCCACCAAGAACTTGATATAATTCATCAAACAAATCAGCCATAATTTTAGGATGTTGGGAAAGCAAAAAGAGCGTCCAGGTGAGTGAGTTTGAACTTGTTTCGTAGCTCGCTTCAAATAAAAAATTAATTTGTCCGATTAACTCTTCCTCGGTCATAAGATTCCCGTCCTCGCCGCGGGCTTGGAGAAAAATCGAAAGAATATCTGTGGCATTGGCCGAGAGGTTTGCACGTTTTCGATTGATCATTTTTATCGTCTTTTCTTCAAGTTGCTCCGCCAGTCGCAACATTCTGTAATAAGGGCTGCCGACGAAACTAATTTGAAACAATCTGACAGGAATAGAAATGTTCATATCCTGCCATTTTTCAAACACGTCGCTCAATTCCATCACCTCAGTTGGATCGTCTAATCCAAAAAGGAGAGTGCTTGCAATCAGTTTTGTGAGCCGTTTCATTTCTAACCATACGTCCAATTTGCGTTTTGTGGCCCAGGGCTCCAATACGGTTTGTGTTATCTTAATAATATCCTCATGATACTTAGGCATCGCTCTATTTTGTAGCGGCGGCATGGTTAATTGACGGTGGCGTTTATGCTGAGCGCCGTTCATACTGAGAAGACCAAAACCAACTCTTCGATTTGCCGAATTTTTTGGTCCCGGATGCGCGATTCCGGCATTGAGAAATAAAGTGGGATTGGTTAAGACCAATTGGTTGTATTCCGGGCCAAACGCGAAAATCATGCTCTTTTGGCCTTGTACTAGGCAGGCAATTTTTCCATGCCTAAGATAAAGCTTACGCATATAGGCAATCGGGTCGCCAAGAAATTGAGTAAAATTTCCACGCCAGCCGAACACCGGCATAGGCGGTTCGCCGGGAATGGCCGTTTGGGGCAGCGCTTCTTTTGGAGCTATTTCTAATGTTGAAATTGTTTTGATCATGTTGACTCTAATCTATAAAAGGCCCAAAGGGGTCATAGTATAAGTTTAAGCAAGCTTGTGAATCAATGGCTAATTTGGTGGATGGAAAATAAAAGGTGTTCTAGAGGTTCTTAAGCGCTTCAGAAACAGCCGCTGGTATGTCAAGTGTACGGATAGGGTAGGGGATAACAATTCCTTCTTTTTTGTAACGTTCGTGAAGGGTTTTGACAAATTCATGTTTAATAAGGTTTTGGTCGCGGAATTCCTTGGCTCGGAGCACAACATTAAGATTAATGCTCGATTCTCCAAACGTGTGAAAGCGAACGACAGGCTCAAATTCTGGAACACCGCCTTTTACAGTCTTCATTATATGCCTGGCTACCTCTAACGTCACTTGTTCCACTTTTTTGAGGTCGCTGTCGTAGTGAACACCAATCGGAACCACAACAGCACCTTCTTGGGTGGGAAGGTAGTAATTGGTTACGATGCTCGATATTAATTTTTGGTTCGGCACAATCAGGACATTATCAGGAAGCATTTGAATTCGGGTTGCTCGCCAACCGATTTCGAACACGTATCCTTCTTCTCCAGATTCGAGTTTTACAAAATCGCCCACTCGGACGGGTTTATCAAGTGTGATGTAAATACCGGCAAAGAAATTTGAAAGTGTGTCTTGGAGGGCGAGTCCTACGGCGAGAGATCCAATTCCAAGCGAAGCAAGAACAGGCGTGATAGAAATACCAATCATATCCAGGAAAATTAACAGTCCTAGGCCAACGATTGAACCCCGCACCAATCCGTGCAAGATGCCCTGAGAGACAAAGCTAAGTTCGCTCCGTGTGGCGTAAAGCCTGCCCAGCTCTTTAATAAGCTGATCCAGGAACAGAATGGCGCTAATGACAACGGATCCTTGAAAGACAATAAGCGCGGCCTGTTCAAATTTGCGGTCAAGCGGCAGAAGAAGCTGGAGAATGTAGACGCCGCTTCCAAAAATTAATAGGCTTAACGGAAACCGGGCAGCATCAATCAGAGCAGTGTCCCACTGAAAAGGTGTTTTTTCAGCGATCTTTCTGATTTTTGAAAAAAGTAGGCGTTTCAGGAAATGCAGCATGAAAATCCACAGGAAAAAAGCAATGGGCCCATAGACCCAAGGCGAGATCCAAGATTTTAAGTGACCGAAAATTTCTGAAATGGTTTCCATGGCATCTTTATTTAAGCGTCGTCCTCGTTTTTTGTCAAGCTAATGGGTTTTTTGGAAAGGCCTCATTTTAGTGAGGCATGAGAGGGATTTGGAGATAGATTAAAAGAAGAGCAATTGCAATGGTAATGGTTGAGACAATAAATCCTGGTTTGAGCCAAGTCATGAAGCTGATGTTTTGTTTGTATTCTTTTTCCAGCATTCCCATGGCGACAATGTTAGCCGTACTTCCGACCACGGTAAGGTTTCCGTAAAGAGTTCCCCCAAAAAGCATCCCCCACCAAAAGGGATATATAAAAATGCCCGACTTACCAATATCCGAAAGAATTGGGATAAAGGTAGCGACGGCAAGTACATTGTCCATAAAACCCGTCAACAAACTGATGGCGCCGGTAAAGGTAACCAAAAGGAGGGTTGAATTTCCGCTGGCCATAGAAATCATCTCCTTTGCAATTCGGTCTGTTACCCCTGTGTATTTCAGGGTTCCTACGGAAGCAAAAAGTGCCATGAAGAAGGTAAGCGTCCACCAATCCACGCGTCGGGTAAAGAAGTCTCTGGCATTTTGCGCGTTAAGGAAGATAGCGATAGCGCCGGCGAAGAGTGCGGTGCCAAGCAAAAGCGTGTTTTTCTCAAGTCCGAACATTTCTTCAATTTGATGATGAAAAACAAGAAAACCGACCAAGCCTAAGAGAAGAATCCAGCAGATGTTGATATCTTTTTTTCGGAAATGAACATGTGCAATTTCGCTTTCTTCTTTTCTTTCTTTTTTCATTTGTTTTGCAAGATGGCGCATCTCATTACGGAAGTAAAAGAAGCAAAGCAAAATAGTGACAGTTATGACAATCACAGAGATTGGGCAGGCCCATCTTAGAAAGTCGCTAAAGGTCAAATGTCCTCGAAGCGCAATCATAACGCCGATGGGATTACCAACCGCTGTAGCACTTGAACCAATATTGGTGGCGAAAACAATCATAAGAAGGAATGGAACAGGATTGACTTGATACCGTTTTGTCAGATGAAAAGTAGTTGCCATCATAAAAAGGGTTGACGTTACTTCTCCTACCAAGGCAGCTGAGATCATCGAGAACACCATAAGAACAGCGATCAAAAGGTAAGGGCGATGCCCGATGCGGTCTGTCACTTTTGCTAGTACGTATTCAGGAAAATGTTTTTCTTCTAGGTGTCCAATCAAACACATCGTTCCTACAATGAAAAGGATAATGTCAAGGCCCGCAAATTCAACGATGTGTGGGACATCAAGAAGTTTTGTTGCAAGCAGGGTTCCAATTCCAGCAAAAGCAAACGTTACCCGAAATGGCCAATAAAAAAGCGTTCCGCACAGGATGATCAAGAAAATAGAAGTGGCCATTACCTGATCTCGGGTAAAGCCAACTTTGGCGAGGAAAAAAGCTGCCCCCAAAACAATAGCGGCGAAAATCAAAGGTGTTTTTAACTTCTCCATGATTCTAATCGAGGTAGCCTTTTTACATTTTTTACTTGATAATCAAATATCTGTCAACCGAATTGTTAAAAAGAATGATTTACAGGCCATTCGCGAATTGCCTCTACATTTGCTATAATGACCAAAAGTTCTAACCTAAACGACACACTAGATGCCCAAGAAAAAAATTATCTCAAAAAAGAGACCCCCACGTAAAAAAATAACTCCCCAGCTTTTTCCAATGGAACGAATCGAGAAAATCGTTGGTTTTCTTGATGACAGGCCATTTGAAATTTTAGGGCCGCATTTTTTTAAACAAAAGAAATGCGTGGTAATTAATACTTTTCTGCCCCGCGCAAAAGAGGCTTGGATTAAGACTTACGGCGAAAAGAGCGAAGCAAAACAGATGAAAAAAATCCATGAAGGAGGATTTTTTCAAATTGTTTTTCAAAATGTAAGCAGTTTATTTCTGTATAGAGTTGGTTTTAAAGATGGAGCTGGTTATTCCTGTGAAACAGAAGACCCCTACTCTTTGGCAACCGAAATTACCGACTATGATCTTTATTTAATTGGCGAAGGGAACCACTTCAAAAGTTACGAAAAATTTGGTGCTCACATAAGAACGTTCAATCAAATTTCGGGGATTCATTTTACCGTTTGGGCTCCGAATGCAAAAAGCGTAAGCGTTGTTGGAAACTTCAATCATTGGTATCCTGGCGCCCATCCGATGACGAGAATCGGCTCTTCCGGCGTGTGGGGAATTTTTATTCCGGGGCTTAGAGAAGGAGAAGTTTATAAGTACGCCATTCGCTCATGGGTAGATAACGAAGTTCGTATTAAAGCCGACCCTTACGCCTTTCAAGCCGAATTAAGGCCACGCACCGCTTCCGTAGTGGCCACACTTGACCGTTATCAGTGGCATGACGCCGAATGGCTTAAAAAACGTAAGGAACGCGATTCTTTTTCCACCCCCATATCTATTTATGAAGTGCATCTTGGTTCCTGGAAAAGAGGCGGCGGACCCGCAGGGCTTACCTTCTTAAATTACAGAGAGCTTGCTCATCAATTGGTGGATTATGTCAAAGCCATGGGTTACACCCATATTGAACTTCTTCCCATTATGGAACATCCGTTAGATCAATCTTGGGGATATCAAGTGACAGGTTATTACGCACCAACAAGCCGTTTTGGAAAGCCAGAAGACTTTATGTATTTTGTAGATCATTGCCATCAAAACGATATCAGTGTCATTTTAGATTGGGTACCGTCTCATTTCCCAAAAGATGGACATGGGCTTGCCTATTTTGACGGAAAACAAATTTATGCGTACGAAGGCTGGAAAAAAGGTTTGCACAAGGATTGGGACACATTTGTTTTTGATTATGAGCGAAACGAAGTCCGGAATTTTTTAATTTCCAACGCACTTTTTTGGCTCGATAAATATCATGCTGATGGGCTTAGGGTCGATGCGGTTGCTTCCATGCTTTATCTTGATTATTCCAGAAAGGAAGGCGAATGGGAGCCGAATCAGTATGGAGGCCGTGAAAATCTTGAAGCGATCAGCTTCCTTAAAAAATTGAATGAAGTAGTGCATTTAAATCATTCTGGAGTTCTAACCATTGCGGAAGAGTCCACTGCATGGGGCGGTGTTTCGCGCCCGACTTACGTCGGCGGTCTTGGGTTCAGCATGAAATGGAATATGGGCTGGATGAATGACACCTTGGAGTATTTTTCAAAAGATTCAGTTCATAGAAAGTACCATCAGAATATGCTGACCTTTTCTATGCTTTACGCCTTTACGGAAAATTTCGTTCTTCCCTTGTCTCATGATGAGGTGGTTCACGGAAAGGCGTCCTTAATTTATAAGATGCCGGGAGATGACTGGCAGCGGTTTGCCAACGTGAGGCTTTTTCTTGGTTTTATGTATGGCCATCCAGGCAAGAAACTGCTTTTTATGGGCAGTGACTTTGCTCAGACGCGAGAATGGGATTCAAATTCGTCTTTGGACTGGCATTTCTTGGATTACACACCACACAAACAAATCAATCAATTTGTGAGAGACCTCAATCACACCTATAAGCAGTACAAACCGTTCTATGAAGTTGATTTTGAATGGCCTGGTTTTGAATGGGTGGATTTTTACGATGCTGCGACAAGCCTCATTAGTTTTATCCGTTGGTCGCGGGACAAACAAGAGTTGCTTTTGGTTACTTGCAATATGACCCCCGTTCCGAGGAGCCATTACCGAATCGGGGTTCCAAAATTGGGGTTTTACCGGGAAATATTGAACAGCGATGCCCGTGAATACGGTGGAAGCGGGATGGGAAATTGCGGCGGCGTGCAAGCCGAAAGTGTCGAGTGGCAAGGAAAACCTTTTTCGATTTCAGTTCATTTTCCTCCGCTTGCAATCAATATTTATCATTTGAAAGAAGGAGAATAATGTTAGAGGATGTAAATCTTTGCGTTCATGGGCATTTTTATCAACCTCCTCGTGAAAATCCATGGACGGGAGAAATCGAGATACAGCCAAGCGCTGCGCCATATCATGATTGGAATGAGCGGATTTATCATGAATGTTATTTGCCGAATGCCGAAGCGAAGATTTTCGACAAAAAAGGAAAAGTGGTCGATGTCGTAAACAATTTTGAAAAAATGAGTTTTAATGTCGGGCCTACTCTGCTTTCATGGCTTGAAGCAAAACATCCAAAAACCTACCAAAAAATTTTAAAGGCAGACGAGGTCAGCCGATCCATTCACAAAGGTCACGGGAACGCCATCGCACAAGTTTACAATCATATGATCATGCCGCTTGCCAATCGCCGGGATCAAGTGACCCAGCTTAAATGGGGAATTTATGAATTCAAACATCGCTTTAAACGTGATCCCGAAGGAGTTTGGCTGCCCGAGACAGCTTGCAACGAGGATACCTTAGAAGTTTTGGCGGATGAGAGAATTAAATTTACCATTCTGGCTCCTCAACAAGCTAGGGTGGTTAAAAATCTAAAAGGCAATAGCTGGCATGACGTTTCATCTGGAATTATTGATCCCCGATTTCCTTACCGATTGTTTGTGAAAGGTGATCCAGACAAGTTTATCGATATCTTTTTCTATGATGGACCTATCGGGAAGGAGCTTGCGTTTGGAAGCCTTGCTTTTGAGGCTGCGCATTTTGCGGATGCCTTGGATCGAGCGAAAGCAAAAAGCGAAGCACGCGCCCAGCTGATTCATGTGGCCACCGATGGAGAAACCTTTGGCCACCATAAAGCTTTTGGAGAAAGAGCCTTAGCCTTTTTATTAAATGTAGAAGCGCCAAAACAGGGATATCGGATTGTCAATTACGGAGAGTTTTTGGAATCTCACCCGCCGCGATTTGAGGTGTGCATTAAGGAAGGAGAAGATGGTGACGGCACATCTTGGAGTTGTGCCCACGGCGTAAAACGCTGGAAGGAACATTGTGGATGTCACGCCGGCGGCCCTCCCGAGTGGACCCAACACTGGCGAAAACCTTTGAGAAGATCCCTCGATTGGCTGAGAGATGAACTCGCCAAAGTTTTTGAGTCTTATGGAAGCCGATGTTTTAAAAATATGTGGGAAGCGCGAAATAATTACATTCAATTAATTTTGGATCACACCCCAAAAACTCAGTGGGAATTTTTTGAACAGCATGCAAGCAAGGTTTTGTCCGACGAAGAAGTGATTTTAAGCTCTCAATTGCTTGAAATGCAGCGTTATGCCATGCTGATGTACACCAGCTGCGGTTGGTTTTTTAACGATATTTCAGGAATCGAAACCGTTCAAATTTTGCGGTACGCTGCGCACGCCATTGAGTTGGCCAAGCAAGTTACCCATCAATCGTTTGAGGAAGAATTTGTCGAACGTTTGGCCGAAGCTAAAAGCAACGTCCCTGAATTTAAAACCGGCCGCGGCGTTTATAAAAGGTTAGTTAAGCCAGCTTCCTTGCTCCGTCAGGGTTCATAATCACTTTTCACCACCATTTCACCTCCTTAAAAGCCCATAAAACCCATTCCGTACCCGCCCAAATTTTTGTCTAGACTTTTTTCTTATTACCGATAATATACTTAGTATAAATGAAGCGTAGATGGGCACTTAGGATATTTAATGCTATTCAAGTTAGTCTAATTTATGAAAAAAGAGTACCTCATTTTTGTGATCGCCATTGGAAGCGGCCTTATAGCCACCATTTTGGTATTCAATTTTCTTAGCTCAGCCCACCAAATCCAAGGACGATTTGTGGAAGCACGTGCCGCTATTTCAAAAGGGCAGGTGATCCAGGGGCAAGATGTCGGACTTTCAGCTGTGTTGAAAAAATCAAATACCAAAAACCTTTTTTCTGAAATTCAAGATGTGGTAGGACAAAGAGCACTTCAAGACATTTCGGCAGGAAGTCTTATCTCCCGTGCGAAAGTGAGCCGGCAAAATACCGAATCAAAAGCACCTCAAAAACAAGCATTGCCGATTCCGAAAGGGATGAGAGCGCTCACAATTTCCAGCGAAAATATTACCAACGTACCAGATCTTTTGGATATCGGAAGTTATGTGGATATTATCGGACAGATCCTGAACGTGAACGGTGAAAAAGAAATGCGCACAATCGTGGGTTCGCGCCAAGTTATTTCTGTAAGTCCGCTCGATGGTTCTCCAATCAAATCCATAACCATCGCAGTGACTCCTACGGAAGCTGAGACGACACTTGAGGCAGCTTCTTTGAAACAACTCCAATTGCTTGTTCGACAAGACCAAGCTGAACAATGGACATTTGAAGCGTCCAGCGGATCTATTGAAGTGATCCGCGGTGTACAAAAGGAAGGGGTATTCAGAAGATGATGAGCACAAGAAAAATCTGCAAAATAGTTGGATTTTCGGTAATATCGGTCCTTCTCCTTGGGTTTCCTTTAGGAACAATCAAAACATCTGCCGTTGAAGTTTCCAGTACACCCGAGTCAGAAAGTCCGTCGTCATCTCGAGATGTCCGTTATCTTCAATGGCCGACCCATGAGGGAGTTAGAGTAGAATCATTGCTGATCATTAACGGGACCTCTCAGAGTTTCCGTTTTGATCGTCCGGTTGTCCGCGCGTCTATTTCAGATCCAACTGTTTGTGATATCACGACATTGAATCGTCAGGAAATTCTTGTGAACTCTAAAAAAACGGGCCATGTCAATCTTTTGGTCTGGGACGAACAGAATCACATTGCAAGCTTTCACATTCAATCAACAATCGACGTTGAACAATTAGAGCAAATCCTACGTCGCCTTGACCCAAAGGCCAAGTTTGACATTTATCCATTTGAGGGTTCCGTTGTGGTCCAAGGATCGACCGACACAGTGTTAAAGGCCAAACAAATGGAACAGGCGATAGTCGCGTTTGATCCAAAAGCAACAAGTCTGGTGCAAGTCAAAAAACCAAAACAAATTTTACTAGAAGTTCGTTTTGCCGAAGTAAATCGAAAAGCTGCCAAGAATTTTGGGCTTGATACGCAAGCGATCGTCAAAAAGTGGTCTGAAAGCACTTTTTTCGGTAGAAATTCACCTCCAACTGCTATTGGGGATACCAGTGGTACGCAAAATACCTTTACTCCAAAAGGCGCTACAGTCGGAATTCCGTTTCTCCCAACCCCGAGATCAAGCGGAACGACAGACGCATTTTTTACCTACGGTTCAAGCGACACTTGGATTTCGAGTTATTTGCAGTGGCTTGCTCAGCAGAATATTCTTAAAATCATCGCTCGCCCAAATTTGCTGGCTAAGGACGGCGAAGAAGCAAAGTTTTTAGTGGGTGGAGAATTTCCAGTGCCTGTTGAAAACGCGAACACTATTACAGTAGATTATAAGCAGTTTGGGACGAAACTTGAATTTAAACCAGAAGTGCTGGATGATGATGTGCTGCGTCTTAAAGTGTTAACAGAAGTGAGCGAACTGGATTTTTCAACGACAGTTTCTTTTCGTTCAAACGTTCTTCCTACCATTCTCAAAC